>OBEQ011562677.1_pt1 | contig 23060 bp, 18 predicted proteins | sample 1670901 | NCBI WGS metagenome assembly OBEQ01 (sample SAMEA104232315, study PRJEB22302) | groundwater metagenome | biome: forest; feature: aquifer; material: groundwater | place: USA | collected 2011-08-07 | depth 5.4 m
CACGAGCGGCGCGCCATTTTCGTCGAGGATGACCTGATTCGAAGCCGTGAGGTAGATGCTGGGCGCATTGTTGGTTGCGGTGATCGCGCCCGATAGGAAGGCGCGGTTGTTGCTGGAGTCGTCCCACCCCGCGCCTGCCGGATCCATAGCATCGTCCCATAACGCCTTAAAAAACTTTAGGGCCTCGAGAGTCTGCTTGCTAGCTATGACAACGGCGCCCTTTTCGTCTCGTTCGGCGACGCCGAAGCTCCAGAGATAAGGATAGGTGAAGTCGACTGCATCGCCGAAGGTGTGACCGACCGTCTGGCCGATCGGATGTCCCGAGGCCTTCCACTTTTTCCCCTCCCGTCGCAGCTCCTCCCATGTCTTGGGCCAGCTCGTGGTGCCCGCGGCGTTCATGTACGAAGCGCGCACGACATAAATATTCGGAACGACCGTGTGAGGGACCGCATTGAACCTTCCGTTGAGCATCGCATGAGTCTTGCAGTAGTGTATTTCCCCGCCATACTTGGACTCCAGCGCCGCGCCGATATCCGTGACGTCGACGAGGGAATCCCCGTACTGGTTCTGCCAGTTGTGGAAGAATTGAATGATATCCGGCCCTTGTTTGCTCTCGATGGCGGCGGCAGCTCTGGCAGGAATATCATTGGCATTGATCTGTTCGATCTTGACATTGACTTTGCTCTGTTTGCCCCACTCCTCCCCCTGGCGTAGGATCTCGACATCTGCGGGTGGGGAGAAGTTTTTCCAGAGCAGAAAGTGGAGCGACCTCTCCTGCGCGTAAACCGGTGCCTGGTGCGAGACTAAGATGCCCTCAAGCCCGGTCCCGACTGCGGCCATTCCGGCGGCGATGCCGGCCGTTTTGACAAAATCGCGCCGCGTGATTCCTCGCTTGCTAGATATTTTCTTAGCCATGACACTCCTCCTTTCGAGCCCAAGCAGCCCATTGACGCCTCTATCCACCCAGATACACGTACACGAGACGGAACTTCCGAGCAGACTCTATCTATACCGGCCTAGGAGTGTCAACGGGCCGACGCTCCAGGAGGCCGAGTCCGGCACCAGAACGAAATTCGCGGGGATTTCCATTTTGGATTCCGGGCCGACCGGCAACATACAACTGACCGCCCCAGAATGCAATGCTTCAGCCCAGTTTTCAATGCAACGTTCTCCCAGCGGCGTAGCAGGGGCCATTTCTGCCTCCACTGAGAATCCCGAAGGTCGAAACTGCCGTTTGAACCCGGTGCCTGAGACGCTTTTCCTGAGCTGCCTTCATCATCTCCGAAATCTACGGTCCGCGCCCCCCTCTAGGTGTAACAAGCGCGGGGCTTTGGGCCGCCCGTGCGCGCCGGCTGGCAGGGCAAATGGTCACTTGACATTTGGGCGTGGCGCGAGTATCAAACTGCTCATTCCCGGGGGCTGAGACAGCGTACGTCAAAATCTAGGGGCACCACGGCCAATACTTACGTTTGGGAGGTTCCGCAAATGAAGAGAGCACGGTTCCAGAAGGCGCTGTACTTCCTGCTCGCTGTGCTTGCGGCCATCGTGATTGCCAGCCCGGTTATCGCGCAGCAGCAGAATGACCGTAAACCCGCGGCCAACCCACTCGTTCGACTCCTGCAGTCGAAAGGGATCCTGAGCGAAGAGGAAGCTGCCTTGGTCAGCCAGGCCGCGACACCCAGTGAATCCGAACAGCGGCTCGCCAAGCTGCTCTTGTCCAAGGGCCTGATCACTCAGGAGGACTACGAACAGACGGTCGGTGCGACCGCGATCCAGGTCTCGGCGGATGGCACGGCCGGGGTTCGGGTCATCCCGGCGGTGCTGCGCGTGCCGATCAGTCCTCCGGGGACGGCCGTGGCTCCCGTGCCGCAGCCGAAGGCGCCACAGGTGATCCCGGCGGTAGCGCCGATCCGGGTGCTCCAAGTGGATCCTCCGAAGCGGGAAGGCCTGGTGCCGGACCTAAAGCTCGGGCCCGTGAGACTGAAGCCGTACGGCTTCTTCAAGACCAGCGTTGTTCACGACAGCTCGTCGCCGAAAGGCGACGATTTCCCGCTGCCGGGGTTTCTGCCCACGGGAATTGGCGGCAGCGTGGATACAGGACCCGACGCCGCCCCGCAGTTCCACCTTAAGGCACGCGGCATGCGCGTCGGCGCCAACTTTGAATGGGTGGATGTTTCCCCCAAGATCGCCTTGACGGGCCGATTCGAGTTCGACTTCGAAGGAAACTTCACGCGAGTGGCCAACCGGAACATCTCCACCATCCGGTCGAGCATGGCCGGGATCCGCCTGGCGTGGGCGCGGATGGACTGGGCGGTCACCGACCACACCACCTTGTTCGGATTGTTCGGCCAGGACTGGACGCCGTTTGCTTCTTCCACCCTGCCGAATATGTTCGAGACCACAGGGCTGGGCGTCGGCTTCGGCACTCTGTATGAGCGAGCGCCGCAAGCGCGCTTCGGCTTCAATTACAACTTCGGCGGCTCCCGCACGGTCAAGTTGCAGCCGGAGGTTGCCGTCGTCCTGCCGGCCTTTGGCAATCTGCCGAGCGATCTTGGCCTACAGCTTGGCTTTGGCGAGCGCCAGGGCGTGGATTCCGGGCGTCCGGAAGTGCAGGGCCGCCTGGTCCTGCAATTCCAGCTCGACACGGCCAAGGGCGTCGCGCCGGCACAGATCATCGTCAGCGCCATGCAGGGCAGGAGGACTGCCGTCGTCCGCGCGGGAGACGTCCCGAGCGCGTTCCTATCGGCCTTCCCGCGGGGCGCAAGAACGAGCAGTGATCGTTACGGGTGGACGGCGGAATTTCAATTGCCGACCCGCTATGCCACCCTGATCGGAAAGTATTACAACGGAGAGGACCTGCGCTTCTATTTCGGCGGGCAACTCTTCTCCAACTACAACGACACACTCGGCTTGTTCGGCACGGCGAGCGGACTTTCGATCGACGGATCCTCGACAGTCGTCTTCGGGTGCACGGTCAGTGTGGACGGGCCGTGCCCCGCCGGACTAGCGAAAGTGGCTCCACAGCGACCGGTCCGTTCATCGGGCGGGTTCATCAACTTGGCTTTGCCGCTATCCCGGATTTTCAATGCTGACCCAGCGGGCCGCCAGGCCGGCTGGTCACTGCACATGCACTACGGGATCGACTTTGCCAAGGCGCGCGACGTGCGTCGCATCGTCGCCGCGTCGACAGGCAGCCGCGTCAAGAGCGATGTGGGTGCACTCAACATCCAATACAAGCTCAACCCGTTCGTGACCTTTGTCGTCGAAGAATCGTACTATCGCACTCGCGCGCTTAGGGGAACAACCCCATCGGGCGCGACGATTCTGCTCCCCCTCTGGCAGGGCGGGCGGGTCAGCTCCGAGCACGACCTCCGCAGCGAGTTCGGCACCATCTTCACGTTCTGAGGGAACAAGGGGGCAGGGCCTCGGGCCCTGCCCTCGTACTTCCTGAGCGGCGGACAAAACGGGAGAGGTGGAGAGAAAACGTAATTTGGGTGCGCCCGGACGATAGGGCGCTTCTCGCTCGGAACCATTCTAGTGTCCCCGCGCGGCGGGCGGGGTCGCCGGCAATTCCGGCGCCTCGGGGAGAGGAATTCAAAGAGGAGGGTGAAAAACATGGCGAAGAAGGGCAAAGGACTATCGCGGAGAGAGTTCGTCAAGCTGACCGGCGCGGGCGCCGTGACCGCCGGAGTCGGTCCATTTTTTCTCTTTCCGGAGAGGGCCCAGGCGCAGCAGAAGACGCTGAAGATCCTCCAGTGGAGCCACTTCGTGCCGGCGTACGACAAGTGGTTCGACGGGGTGTTCACCAAGGAGTGGGGCCAGAAGAACAATACCAACGTCATCGTGGACCATATCTCGCTGAACGAAATCCCCGCGCGGGCGGCCGCGGAAGTATCCGCGAAGAAGGGCCATGATCTGGTCATGTTCCTGTCGCCGCCAGCGGCGTACGAGAAGCAGGTGATTGACCACTCGGAGATCTACCAGCAAGTGGAGAAGAAGCACGGCAAAGTCATCCAGCTCGGCCACAAGTCCACCTACAACCCCAAGACCAAGAAATACTTCGCATTCTCAGACTCCTACGTGCCCGACCCGGGCAACTGGCGCAAAGACCTCTGGACCGAAGTGGGCTATCCCAACGGGCCGGACACCTACGACGACTTGCGCGCCGGGGCGAAGAAGATCCGCGACAAATTCGGCAACCCCTGCGGGCTGGGTCTGGCGCAGGAGCTGGACACGAGTATGGCCATGCGCGCCATCCTCTGGTCGTACGGCGGCTCCGAGCAGGATGAGGAAGGCAACGTCACCATCAACTCCAAGCAGACCATCGAGGCGCTGAAGTACATGCGCGCGCTGTTCAAGGAGTCGGAGACCGACGAGGTGTTCACCTGGGACCCGTCGTCGAACAATCGCGCCATGCTGGCGGGCAAGGTCTCCTACGTGGCCAATGCCATCTCCATCACGCGCCAGGCCGAAAAGGACAACCCCAAGTACAACCCGCTGATCATGCTCTGCCGGACGCCGAAGGGCCCGGTGCGGCGGATCACTGCCGAGCACGTGATGGACTGTTACGTGATCTGGAACTTCGCGGAGAACATCGAAGGCGCCAAGAAGTTCCTGGTCGACTACATTGACAATTTCGGTTCGGCGTTCAAGGCCAGCGAGTTCTACAACTTCCCCTGCTTCCCCAACACCGTGCCGGACATCAAGCAGCAGCTGGCGAGCGATCCCAAGGCCAATCCGCCGGGGAAATATAACGTGCTTGCCGACGTGCTGGACTGGGCCACCAACATCGGTTATCCGGGCTACGCCACCGCGGGAATCGACGAGGTGTTCAACACCTGGGTGATTCCCACCATGTTTGCCAAGGTGGCCAAGGACGAGCTGAGTCCCGAAGACGCGGCGAAGGCTGCGGAGACGGAAATCAAGCGCATCTTCGAGCGGCGCAAGAGCGGTTAACCGGGGCACCGATGGCGGTGGTTGAAACCAGGGGTCTGACGAAAGTCTTCAAGCAGGGCCAGCTCGGGGCAGTCAACAACGTTGATTTGGTGACCCACGAAGGTGAGTTCCTGGTTTTTCTGGGGCCGTCGGGCTCCGGCAAGACCACCCTTCTGCGCATGATCGCGGGCCTGGAACAGCCCACGGCCGGCGAGATCCTCATCGGCGGGGCGGTCGTCAATCACCTCACACCGCGGGAACGGCGCATCGCCATGGTGTTCCAGAGCTATGCGCTGTACCCGCACCTCTCGGTCTACAACAACATCGCCTTCCCGCTGAAGGCACAGAAAATCAAAAAAGAGCTGCACCGCAAGAAGGTGGAGTGGGCCTCCTCGCTACTGGGCATTGGCGGCCTGCTCGACCGCAAACCGCGGGAGCTTTCCGGCGGCGAGCGCCAGCGCGTGGCGCTGGCCCGGGCCATTGTGCGCGAGCCCACCGTGTTCCTGCTGGACGAGCCGCTCTCGAACCTCGATGCCAAGCTGCGCGCCTCGGCGCGCGAAGAGCTCGAGCAGTTTCACAAGCGCATCGGCACGACCACGATCTACGTGACCCACGACCAGGTGGAAGCCATGGCCATGGGCGATCGCATCGTCGTGCTGCACCAGGGCTACGTGCGGCAGATCGGCACGCCCAAAGAGGTGTACGACGACCCGGCCGACACCTTCGTGGCCACTTTCCTGGGCTCGCCACCGATGAACCTGCTGGAGAGCGGCGAGGTCATCGTGGGCTTCCGCCCCGAGCACTTCCTCCCCGCCGAGCGCTTGCCGGAGGGCTCGCGAGTCCCCTTGCGCTTCCGCGTGACCTACCTGGAATTCCTCGGCGCGGAGCGCATCCTCTACGGCTCGCTGGCGGGCAGCCGGTTCGAGGAGAAGGAAGTACTCTCCCGGCTGCCCGCGGCTGTTTCGGCGGCGTTCCAGGTCGGCTCGGTGTATGACTTCGGCGTCGCCAGCGAGAACCTCAGGTTTTTCGACCGCCAATCGGAAAAGCGCACCCAGCCGAAAGCGATTGTCTGGTAATGAACCCCGCGGAACAGCGTGCCGAGCGGCGCGGCGGAGCTTCGGCGGCTCCGACCGGCGGCGAAAAGCCGCGGGCACGCGGCCCCGGCGGGCGCTGGCTGGGAGCAGCGATGTTTCTGCCCGCCATCCTCTACGTTGTGGCCATCATCGGCATTCCATTTCTGCTGGCATTCCTTTACGCCGTGGGCGACGTCCGGGTCGGTAGCGTCGGCTATCACTTCGTCGGCTTGCAAAATTTCAAAAGCGTCCTGCAAAGCCCGGCGTTCCGCCGGTCGTTGACGAATTCGGTGATCTTCACGGTGGGTTCGCAGGCCCTGGTGATCGTGGGGGCCTTCACGCTGGCCCTGGCGCTGCGCGATAAATTTCGCGGCCGCGGGGTGGTGCGGTTCCTGGTGATGCTGCCGTGGGTCGCGCCGGTTTCGCTGGGCGCCATCGGTTGGAAGTGGATCCTCGACTCGCTGTACAGCGTGATCAACTGGGTGCTGGTGGCCATGCATCTGTTCCGGCCGTTCGACGCACCGCAATGGCTGGGCCGCCCGACCCTGGCCATGCTTTCCGTCATCCTGGTGCACACCTGGCACGTGCTTCCTTTTTCCACGGTCATATTGCTCGCCGGACTCACTGCCATCCCGCGGGACATCCCCGAGGCCGCGGCGGTGGACGGCGCGGGGTTCTGGCGCACATTGGTGCACATCACCATTCCGATGATGCGGCCCATCCTGAACGTCGCCCTGCTGTTCGGGATCATCTTCACCTTTACAGACATGACCGTGGTGTACATCCTGACCCGCGGCGGGCCGTACGACACAACGCAGGTGGTGCCGTCGCTGGCGTTTTTTACCGGGATCCTGGGCGGCGACTTGGCCGAAGGCGCAGCCATATCGCTGTTCCTGGTGCCCATCCTGGTGGTGGTGGCGTACCTGATGCTGCGCGTGGCGCATCGCGCGGAGGTCACCTGATGGCCGCGGGAGGAGTGCGCCAAGGATTTTTTACGGCCGGGCACGTCGCTGTGCTGGTGGCCTTCTCCGTGCTTCTGGCGTTCCCGTTCTACTGGATGCTGATCACCACGTTCAAGGGGACCAGCGACCTCTACGACATCACCAACAACCCGTTCATCTTTAACGCCCCGCCCACGCTCGAACACCTGCGGCTGCTGTTCGGCGAAACGATGTATCTGCGCTGGGTGGGCAACACGGCCCTGGCGGGGGCGCTGGTGGTGGCGATCACGCTGCTGCTGGCCTTGCCCGCAGCCTACGCGCTGGCGCGGCTGACCGGCCAATGGGGCCAGCGGCTGGGGATCGCCATTTTCCTGACCTATCTGGTGCCGCCGACGCTGCTGTTCATCCCGCTGTCGCGAGTGATTGCGCTGCTGGGCCTGCAAGACACCATCTGGTCGGTGGTGGTGGTCTATCCCAGCTTCACGATTCCTTTTTCCACCTGGCTGCTGATGGGCTTTTTCAAATCCATTCCCCGCGAGCTCGAAGACGCGGCCATGGTGGACGGCCTGACGCGCTTCGGAGCGTTTGTGAAACTGGTGATCCCCATTTCGGTCTCCGGAATCCTGACGGTGGTGATTTTCGCGTTCACGCTGGTGACGCAGGAGTTCGTGTACGCGCTGACGTTTATCGCTCCGGAAGCGCACCAGATGGTGGGCGTGGGCGTGCCGACGTTCCTGGTGCGCGGCGACGTCTATTACTGGGGCTCGCTGATGGCCGCCTGCCTGATCACCAGCCTGCCTATCGCGTTGGTCTACAATCTTTTCCTCGACCGGTTCATCGCCGGGTTCACCGTCGGCGCGGTGAAGTGACGCTTCTCCCAAGCGCACAAGACCGGGAAACAAAACTCGCCCGTCTGGAAGCGTGCAAGCAGATGGGCGAAAAGGCCTACGACGCGATGTACGAGGCGTCATCATTTTCCGCCGCCACCGGCTACTACAGCGAGGCCAAGGAATCGTTTTACGAAGCCATCAAGCTGGCGCGCGAATTGGAGCTCGAGAGCGAGGTGGTTGCGCTCGAGCAGCGACTCGCGCACATCCAGGCCGTCTTCCGCAGCCAATTCGTGCAGTAAGCCGAGGCCGGGAAGCGAGGAAGCAAGGCTGCAGGGAGGGGGGCCCCCCGGGTGTTTTTTGTAAGCGTGGATTCTAAAGGACTTTAAGTGCAATGAATTTGTAAGCGTGGAATCTAAAGGGGTTGCGGGCGCGTTTTTCGTAACTACGCATTGCAAAGGACTTACGAGTTCCAGAGGCCGGAGGCTGAAAGCCTGAGGCCGGAAGTTCGTTGCGGGCGCGGACGTGGGCAACTGCGCATTCTTGCCGGTTCCATGGCCTGGCGAGGGCCGAAAAGATGAACGCAGAGTGCACAGAGCTGCGCCGAGAGCGCGGAGAGCTGTTCGTGGTGTTCCGCGCTGGGTGGCCCCACTGTGTGCTGAGGATCTCACGTTGCCCCTTCCGACAGGGTCGGAATCTGCGATCGACTTCCCTCGGGACAATTCAAGCTAGCACAAATTGCAAGAATTGATTGCGCGTTTGGCGCATTTTTTTAGGTTGGGAAGAAGCGGTCGAATGGCCCGGCGGCGCGGGCAAGCGCTGGGTCGGGCGAGGAGAAGCGGCCGAGACGATTGACGAGGTAGATTCGATCATTGCCATCGACTGTGTCGATGGACGACGGACATGTTAGGAGGAACCGAAGCGCCCCACGTTTCGCTTAGCGAGCGAAACATGGGCCACCCAAAATCTCAGAGCCACGGGCTGCCCGTCCTGCGCCACTCGCCCTGGTCCCTCCCGACAGGGTCAGAATCTGCGATCGACTTCGCTCGGGACAATTCAAGCTAGCGCAAATTGCAAGAATTGATTGCGCGTTTGGCGCATTTTTTTTAAGTTGGAAAAGGGAGCATTCGAAGAGGTTGGCACCCCTGGAAGGGCGTCGCTGGGGCGCTCGTCGGCCCGCCAACGGCAAAGCGAGGCATCTACCAAACGTCGTCGAGGATCTTCGCGGCTTCGAGGCGTGCCCGAGTCGTGTAGCGTAGGTTGTATAACGGTTTAATTCGTCCGCCCTTGACGAGTTCAATTGGACCGATTTCCCGCGCGGGCTCAGAGAAGTTAACTACGAACTTGCCGGTGTCTTTCCACGGTTCAATAGACTTCACGGGCGCGATGTGGGTGATGGCAGATACCGGGGCAACTCGATAGGCCCCGATGTACTTGATCTGCGGGCGCATGGTTCCGTGAATTCTAATCGCACGCCAGCGGTTCTCACCAAGAAAAACCTCTTGAAAGCCTTCTTCACGGGCTGGAACCACGACTGTATCGACTTCGGATGCATCTAGGCGACTGGCGCCGGGCTTTACAGCCTGTTCTGCAGTCGCTACATCTTCCCGAAGATCAGCAAGGAATGGTTCGAAGTGGTACAGGCGGTCTCCCAGACCGTTCTCGTATCGAGTCAGCTCTAGGACCTCGACACCGAACTGGAATCTTTCCGCCAGAACGCTTTCCAGCTTCTCCGGCAGTTCGTCGATGACAACAAGCGCAGCAAAAGGGCCCTCGAAGACCATGTGCTCGAGCATGTGGTCAAGGTTTCTCAAGCCGTGGCGCGAGGCGTATTCTTCACACTGTTTCTTTGCTTCCGGCTGAGCCTGAAGGGCGTTGAACAAGACGGTCTTTACTGCCCTGGGCTCTTCCTCGAAGGAAAGCGAGAACTGGAGTATCTGCACAGCTATGTGGCGAAGCGGATCGTGAGCAGCCAGCTCGTTCTCAACCACGTACAGGCGCGGTTGGCGCCCGCTCAGGTCGATCAGATAACCGTCCGGGATGTTGCGAAGGCCGCCCTTGGACCCGATCTTCTTCTTCGCATCGAGGTATATGCGACTTGGACCAAAGAGTTCCGCCTGGACTTCGGCAATGGCCGCTTCGAAGTCGGCCTCGTCCTCGTATTCCACGCGACGGTAGGAACCGCTCTTCGTCCAGATCGTGCTCATGCGTGTTCAGTCCTCGGGTATATTGGCTCAGCCATGAAATTACTCCTGCGAATAGCTCCGATATGATATTACGAAAGCGGTCCGTAATGCTGCGGTTCCTGGGGTCGGCCAGTAGCGCGAGTTAGACAAGGCCGCTACGGATCTGGAGGTATTAGGGCGATGCGATTCGATAGCCGTTTTGGAACGTTTGAGGAGAAGCAGGAGGTGACGAAGCCCTCGGGGTTCGACCTCCTGAGCAAGTTGGTCCTTCCCGCTCTTTCCCTCATCGCTTTGATCGTTGCTCAATTGAAACAGCAACAAACCGCCATTCTGTGGGGGCTTTTGAGTTTCGCCTTCTTGTCTATTGCTGTTGGTTTCTATCCGCGGATAAAGACCAGAACCGAGGCCTGGATTCAAGTTCAGCGGGGTGAAAAGGAGGCCTGGCGCAGATTCTCCGAATTCAGAAAGTATGTCCGGCAGTTCGGGGAATTCAGCGGCGCGCAAACTAATGACACACTGCACTACATCGTGTCGAGCGAACTCTGTCGGAACAATATGAGTGATTTCGGAAAACTGGGGCTACCAACTGTCGGCTTTTTCAATGGGTTTTGGTATCACTTCAATCTCCGGGTCGAGCAGCAGAAACCAAGCCTCGCCGGGCTGCGACAAGCCATTCAGGAGTTTGGCAACCTCGTGGGAACGTACAACAACAATTGTGTCGTCATCGTGTTTGAGAGGCTGCCTCAAGATGTACAGGCATCTCTCACGCCGCAGGTCAAGAGCAGCCTGAATGCCTTCCAGCAGCGCTTTGTTCGTTTTCTGCAGAGCTACCAAGAGTTCTTGAAGGACCTGGTCGAGTCCGGAGTCATCCCAAGAGAGATCAACGTCTACTTTTCTTATCCGAAGCCCCTCTAAATTAGCTGGCAGACCCCGCTGCGAGCCGCAGTTGTTGGGATAAACAGTATATCCCCCCTATTTCTGCCCCACCCCCCCCGCGGCAGGGCGCCTTTGCACCGTAACTCAAAGTTCCTCTCTCTCGACCCGCAGTTGATTCTCGTCCTCATCCGCCTCGCCCACGGGCTCAGGCCGCAGCGCGACGTCCCTGATTTCTGTTGCGACGGGTAATCCTGTTCCGGTTATTCTCGCAAATTCGGCATTGGAGATATAACCGTACCGTTCCCCGCGGCGGCCTCAAAGTGACAAGCGAAGACACTTTTTCAACAAGCTGCCAGGCGGGTTTGTCGGCCACCTCCTTTGTTTCCACAAGAGAGATTCTTCGCTTAGAATGACACCGTACGGTGGAGGGCTCGCGGAAGCGGTTGGTCTCGTGCGATCCGATGCCAGCGCGCCCGGCGGAGAATGCCAACCTGCAATTGACGATTTCTGCGGCGGCGGGTAGCCTACTGCATTCCGACTTTTCGTGGGTCAGCGGCCCTCATCCAGCATCTGCTGGGCCCAAAGCGCGCGGGTGTAGGCGATACGGCGGTCGAGCGTCACCGTCGCGAAATAGGCGCATCGGGCGCGCTCCCGCTCTGTCCAGTCGGCCACTCCCGGAGCAACCGCACCAGACAAGGCGCGTAACAGGTTTAGCGCCCCGTAGTAAGTACCCACGGACCGGAAACGAGCTTTGTCTCCCTTCGGCTCCAGGCACCTGTTGGCGATTTGCAGGAGGCGCTTGAATTCGTCCCCGGGAGCGGCACGGTCCTCGATGCCCATCACTTCTCTCGTTTGTGGAGAAAGTTCTATTGTGGAGCAAGAGTCGAGGAGTGCGCGGCAGTAGAATACGAAGAATTCCAAGAGGGCCGCGAGCGCGACGAGAAGAAGTGCGGCGGCCATCATCGGTCTTAGCCTGTCAAGCTTCGAGATTCCCGCCTCTCACTGCCGGTGACCTGAATGAAGACTCAATCCCCCGAGAGTCTTGTGGCTTCACTACATGGTCCAAGTTGCATCCGAGGGCCGTCAGGCTGGTTACATCTCCAGGTCGGGAACGAATGCAAGCGATTTGGAGAGGTTCGTCCCAATCGGGATTGAAGACTAGGACTCGAGCGACGAGCGTGCCGTCTTCACCTTCTTCAGCGTAGACACGCACGGAATCCCATATTTCCTCAAGCCCATTCCGCCGAATACGCTGTCCCACTGTGACAGTAAGTGAATCGGCCCCGAGATCGAATCGGTTCCTCTCACCCGCTACGCAACGCACTTGGAATGGCTTATCCTGTGAGGAATTGAAGAGAGTGCGTTTTTGCATAGGCTTTTCACCGTCTGAACTAGGCACTTCCCCATCTTGGGGAATACTCATGATTCCCCATTTTGGGGAATCTGTCAAGAATCGAATATACCTGCGGGTGTGAATGCCAAAGACAAGGCTTATCAGAGAGCCTACGGGAGCTTCCTTACCCGCTTGGTGCGGGCTCGAAAAGAGGCTGGCTTGACTCAGGTGGAGGTAGCGAAGCGGATGGGGAAGGCACACTCCTTTATCTCGAAGTGCGAATTGGGCGAGCGGCGAGTCGATTTTGTTGAGCTTCAGGAGTTGGCGAGAATCTACGGAAAAGACATGTCGTTCTTCATCACTGAGTAGCAAGCAAGCTTACGTACAGCCTTCCAAGACCAGTTCCCGAAAACTTTCATCCTCACCGGCCCTCCTTGCAAGGATTGCCGCAGCGGGAGACCGACCGAGTCCTCGGTGGGCAGCAGCCTTGACGAAATTCTAGGGCGGTGAGGGAGGGAAGGGAACTGCCCGCGTTGTGCGGACCGGCGCGGCAGAGAGATTCTTCGCTCGCACTGCGAAGAGGGATTCTTCGGGCCGATCAAAAGTATCGGCCCTCAGAATGACGGAGGGGGGCCGGTAGGGAGGCGTGCCGGGCTGAAGGCAGGCGCTGCACTCCCGGGCAAAGGCAAGAAAGGAATGGCGGCCAGATGCCGCCGCTACACGGGGACGATGCGGGCGTAGCGAGCAGTGCCCGTACACCTGAGCAAGAATGACAGGCGCGAGGGGGATCAGGCACACGGGGGATGCGGCAGTGCCACGCTATGCTTGAGGGGTGCTGGGGGATTCTTCACGCATCCTGGTCGGATGCGCTCAGAATGACAGCGAAAGAGGCTCTTTCAAAAGACTGCTAGAGCCGGACCCGCTCCGGCGCCAAGCGCGGAAAAACCCCCGGGTCTGAAGTCGAAGACCCCGGATGGGGTTGCGGGGACCCGGGCTACAGGTCGGCGTGTAGCCCGCCCCTTTTCCGACAGGGTCGGAATCTTCGATCGGCTGCGCTCCCCTCGGCTGCGCTCGGGGTAAACCCTTCGACAGGTTCAGGGCAAGCAGGGCAGGCAGAATGACGCGAGGGGGGATTAGGCACACGGCGGATGCGACAGTGCCACGCTGTGCTTGAAGGGTGCGGGGGGATTCTTCGCGCATCCTGGTCGGATGCGCTCAGAATGACCACCGAAAAGGAGATTGGTCGCTTCGCCCCGACCGAGTCGGGGCTGCGCTCAGAATGACGGGGAGCGGCTGGGGAGGCGTGCCGGGCTCCCTTCCGACAGGGTCGGAATCTTCGATCGGCTGCGCTCGGGAGACGAGGCTCGGCGCGGAATTCTTGGAAAAACAGTTTTGGATGGAGAGCTGGTCGCATTCGGCCACCTGTTGATATTCTCCATGCCAATCATTAACGGACTTTTTTATTGACAAATCCAGAAATTATCTTGTAAAAGGTCTTCCAACGCGCCAATCGGGCCGGCGGGCTAAGAGAGAAGGTCTTGTCGCTGGCTCGATACCACGGAAGGAGAGAGGAGGACTCAAGATGGGCTGCAGATTGTGCAAAATACTTGTAGGTTTGGTGATTCTCGCTGCCTTGATTGCTGCCGTTTCTGCTCTCCTTTCTCTAGGTGCTGGTGCATACCCTCTTTGGACCAGTTTTGTGAGATTGGTGGCTGCAAAATTTGGACTCACGGCCGGCGCAGCTCTCGGTTACAAGCTATTCAGCCTTCTTCTAGGATTGGGGGGAGCGTTGATCTACGTACTAGCGGATTACATCGATTGGATTCTATGCCTTATCTGCAGATTCCTGGGCAAGTGCGAGGACTGCCCAGAGCCTCACCTAAACCCACATTAGACAGGCGTCGAGCTCTCCGGCGGCCAGCGATTGCGCGTTTGACGCATTTTTTTGCACCCTGAAAATAAGAGGGTGGATTAAGCATACGGCGGATGCGGCAGTGCCACGCTGTGCTTGAAGGGTGCTGGGGGATTCTTCACGCATCCTGGTCGGATGCGCTCAGAATGACAGGCGCGAGGGGGCGCGACACGGAGACGATGTGGGCGCAGCATGCTGCGCCCCTACAACGGAGCAGGCGCCGGGGGACCAGGCACACGACGGATGCGCCAGTGCCACGCTGTGCTTGAAGGCTGCTGGGGGATTCTTCGCGCATCCTGGTCGGATGCGCTCAGAATGACAGGCGAGGACGGATTATGTACACGACGGATGCGGCAGTGCGACGCTGTGCTTGAAGGTTGCGGGGGGATTCCCTTTCCGACAGGGTCGGAATCTTCGATCGCCTGCACTCCCCTTCCGACAGGGTCGGAATCTTCGATCGGATGCGCTCAGAATGACGGGGGGCGGGGAAAGCAGATTCCTCGGGCCGATCAAAAGTATCGACCCTCGTAATGACAGGCGCGAGGGGCGCGACACGGAGACGATGCGGGCGCAGCATGCTGCGCCCCTACAACAGAGCAAGAATGACAGGCGCGAGGGGCGGCGGATTGACGGGCCCGGCAGCGCGAGATAGGATGTGGGGCGTTCGCGGAGAGGCCACGGAGTGAAGCGAGTTTCCCCAACTGATCTCTACGGCAGGCCGCTGCGCAACCTGCGCATCTCGGTCACCGACCGCTGCAACCTGCGCTGTCAATACTGCATGCCGGAGGACGAGTACGTCTGGCTGCCGCGGGAAGAGCTCCTGAGTTTTGAGGAGGTCCGCGAACTGGCGGGGATTTTCACCGAGTTGGGCGTGGACAAGGTGCGGTTGACCGGCGGCGAGCCGCTGTTGCGCAAAGACCTTGCGGTGCTGGTGAGCATGCTGGCGGAAAACGCGGAGATCAAGGACCTGGCACTGACGACCAACGGAGTGCTGCTGGCCGAGCAGGCGCAGGGGCTGCGCGAGGCGGGCTTGCATCGCATCACCGTCAGCCTGGACACGCTGCGTCCGGAACGCTTCCGGGCGCTGACGCGCCGCGATGCCCACGCGCAGGTGCTGGAGGGCATCCGCGCGGCGCAAGCGGCGGGCTTCCGCGGGCTGAAGCTCGATGCGGTGGTGATGCGCGGGGCGAACGACGACGAGCTCGGGGAGCTGGTGGAATTCGGCAAGCAGGTGGGCGCGGAGGTGCGCTTCATCGAGTATATGGACGTGGGCGGGGCGACGCAGTGGTCGCAGCAAAAGGTTTTCTCGCGCGCGGCGATGCTGGAGGCCTTGAGCCGGCGCTACGGCCGCATCGAGCCGGTGGTGGAAGACAGTACGGCCCCGGCGGAGAGGTTCCTGCTGCCGGACGGCACGGTGTTCGGCATCATCGCTTCGACCACAACGCCGTTCTGCCGCCGCTGCGACCGCAGCCGGCTGACCGCCGACGGATTCTGGTACATGTGCCTGTATGCCCCGATCGGAATGGAACTGCGTAAGCCGCTGCGCGAGGGTGCGAGGAGAGAGGAAATCAAATCCCTAATCGCCGCGGCGTGGCAGCAGCGCACCGACCGCGGCGCGGAACAGCGCATAGCGCAGGGGATGCGCGGCGTGTTTGTGGGCCTGGAACAGCTCCGCAAGGACCCGCACCTCGAAATGCACACCCGCGGGGGATAGTCGCCGGGCGCATCGCGGGTTTCGAGCACGCCGTGCGCCGCAGGCAGCCGGGCGTTCGGCCGCAGGCGAAAACAGAGAGAGCGAGTTTATGCCACCGACACCACAAGGACAGGCCGTGGCGCCGATCCCAGGCGTAAAAAACCTGGTGGCCGTGGCCAGCGGGAAGGGCGGCGTGGGCAAGACCACGGTGGCGGTGAACCTGGCGATTGCGCTCCAGCGCCTGGGCGGGGTGGTGGGACTGCTGGACGCCGACGTGTACGGCCCCAACGTGCCGCTGATGCTGGGCACGACCGAGCAGCCGCAGGCCATCAGCGAGCGCGCCATCATGCCGGTAAGCGCTTACGGCCTGAAGATGATCTCGGTGGGGCTGCTGAACCCGGGCGACCGCCCGCTGATCTGGCGCGGACCCATGCTGCACAGCCTGATCACGCAATTCCTGCGCAGCGTGCAGTGGGGCGAGCTGGACTACCTGGTGATTGACCTGCCGCCGGGCACAGGCGACGTGCAGTTGACGCTGATCCAGACGGTGCCGCTGACCGGCGCGGTGATCGTGACGACGCCTTCGACGGTGGCGCTGGCCGACGTGCGTAAGGCAATCGAAATGTTTCGCCAGGTGAACGTCGAGGTGCTGGGCGTGGTCGAAAACATGAGCTATTTTGCCTGCCCGCACTGCCAGGGCCAGATTGACGTGTTTGGCCACGGCGAGGGCCAGCGCATGGCCCAGCAGTTCGGCGTGCCCTTCCTCGGCGAGATCGAGATTGACCCGCAGATCCGCATCGGCGGGGATACGGGCAAGCCGGTGGCGGCGCTGGGCGAGGCCGCTCCCGGCGCGAAGAGCATCTACGCCATGGCGCGGCAGGTGACGTCGCGGCTCGAGGCAGTGAACCAAGCCGCGCAGGCGCCCGTAGTCAAGATTCTGTAGCCATCTCGGCTCCTCCAATTCAGCGCGGGCGAGCGCGCACCGACAGACCCGCAGGGCAGGCAGTGACAGACCCGCCGTGCCGCGGAACTCATCCCCACACAGCACTTGACAAGCACCGGAAAAAGGAATAAGTGGTAGCCAAATATCATCTCCGTTGGCTTGGCTCCTGCTGGGGGAAAGGGAGGTCGGCCGATGCTCTCCACGCGAAGAGATTTCCTAAAAGTGAGCACGATTGGCGGCGTAGCTGCGACCGTTTTGGGGTTTGACCTGGCGCCGGCCTACGCGCAGGTGCGCGAGATGAAGATCGCGCGCACTTCCGAGACGCGCTCGACCTGCCCGTACTGCGCGGTGAGCTGCGGGGTGATCCTGCACACGCTGGGCGACAAGTCGCGCAACGTCAAGCCGTCGGTGGTGCACGTCGAGGGCGACCCCGACCACCCCATCAACCAGGGCACGCTCTGTCCCAAGGGCATCACGCTGAAACAGAATATCGTCAACGACCGCCGGCTGACCAAAGTGCAGTACCGCGCGCCGGGCAGCGACCACTGGGAGGACAAGTCGTGGGACTGGGCGCTGGACCGCATCGCCAAGCTCTTCAAACAGACGCGCGACGCGAAGCTGATGGAGAAGGACGACGAGGGGCGGACGGTGAACGCGCTGACCGCCGTGGGCGTGGTCGGCGGCTGCACGGACTCGAACGAGAACAATTATCTTCTGGTGAAAACCTTCCGGGCCGGCCTGGGCGTGATCCCGCTGGAACAACAGGCCCGAATATGACACGGCCCGACGGTGGCCAGTCTGGCCGCCACATTCGGGCGCGGGGCGATGACCAATGGTTGGACCGACATCCGCAACGCCGACGTGGTCCTGGTGATGGGGAGCAACGCGGCGGAGAACCACCCGGTGGGCTTCCGCTTCGTGATGGAGGCCAAGCGGAACCGCAACGCCAAGCTCGTCTCGGTGGACCCGCGCTTCAACCGCACCTCAGCGGTGGCTGACCACTTCACGCAGATCCGCACGGGCACAGACATTGCCTTCCTGGGCGGCGTAATCAATTACGCGCTGACGCGCAACCGCATCCACGAAGAGTACGTGCGGCTGTTCACCAACGCGACGTTTCTGGTGAAGGACACTTATTCGTTCAACGAGGCCGAAGGCTTGTTCTCCGGCTGGGACCCGGCGAAGAAGGCCTACACGGACAAGTCGAGCTGGGCCTATGAGCTGGACGCCAAAGGGTTCGCCAAAGTGGACCCGACGATGCAGGACCCGCGGTGCGTGTTCCAGATCATGAAGAAGTTCTACGCGCGGTACACGCCGGAGATGGTCGAGCGCATCTGCGGGTGCCCCAAGAAGACGTTTCTAGAGTCCGCCGAGCTGATCACCTCGAGCTATCCGCCCGACAAGGTGGGCACGATCATGTACGCGCTGGGGTGGACGCACCACAGCTTTTCAGTGCAGCTCATCCACGCCGGGGCGATGCTCCAGCTTCTGCTGGGCAATATCGGGCGGGCCGGCGGCGGGCTGAACGCCCTGCGCGGCCACGCCAATATTCAAGGCGGCACGGACAACGGGATGGCCTACCACAACCTGCCGGGCTACATCGCCATTCCCAAGGCGGACCACGCGTCGCTGAAGGAGTTCCTTGCCGCAGTAACCCCGAAGCCGCTGCGGCCGAACTCGATGAACTTCTGGAGCAATACCGACCGCTTCTTTATCAGCCAGATGAAGGCGTACTACGGCAAAGCGGCGACGAAGCAGAATGATTTCGCCTATCACTGGCACCCCAAGCTGCCGCAGACTCCGGCGGGCACGTACGAAAACTGGAGTTGGGCGTTCATCTTCGACCACATGCTGAACGGCAAGATGGAGGGCTTGTTCAGCTTCGGCATGAACCCGGTGTGCAACGGCCCGAACACCAACAAGGTGCTTGCGGCGCTGGCGAACTTGAAGTGGCTGGTGGTGGCGGAGAACTTCGACCAGGAGACTCCCTCGTTCTGGCGACGCGACATCCTCGAGCTGGACCAGAAAAAGCCGGAGGACGTCAAGACCGAAGTGTTCCTGCTTCCGGCCGCCAATTTCGCAGAAAAAGACGGCACCTTTGTCAATTCGGCGCGCTGGCTGCAGTGGAAATGGAAGGCGGTGGATCCGCCTGGCGAGGCCAAGGCGGACCAGGAGATCATCGGCAGGCTGTTCCTGAAAGTCCGAGATCTTTATAAGAAAGAGGGCGGGAAGGCGGCCGATTCCCTCTTGAATCTCAACTGGTGGTATTCGAACCCCGCGAGCCCTTCACAAATGGAAGTGAGCAAGGAGATCAATGGCTGGGCGCTCGAAGACGTCCAGGATGAGAAGGACCCGAAGACGATTGTTCTCAAAGCCGGGGAGCAACTAGGCAAGTTCCTGGATGCGCGGGCGGACGGCTCGACGCTTTCCGGGAACTGGCTCTACATCGGCTCGTACACCCAGGCGGGCAACCTGGCCCAGCGGCGCAACAATGCCGACCCCAGCGGCCTGGGGCGTTACTCCGAATGGGGTTTCAACTGGCCGGCCAACCGCCGGGTGATGTACAACCGCTGCTCGGCGGATGCGCAGGGCAAGCCCTGGGACGCCACGCGGCCGGGCATCGTCTGGAACGGCGAGAAGTGGGTGGGCGACGTACCGGACTACAAACCTGACGTCGCACCGGACGTGGGTATGGGCGCGTTCATCATGCTGCCCGAGGGGGTGGCGCGGCTGTTTGTGCCCGGTCCATTTGCGGAGGGCCCGTGGTCCGAGTTCTACGAACCAATGGAGTCGCCCGTGGCCAACCCGCTCCACCCCAAACAGAGCTCGAGCCCGGCCGTCAAGCAGTTCAAGACGGAGTGGGACAAACTGGGCAAGCCGGAGGATTTCCCGATTGTGGCCACGACGTACCGGCTGACCGAACACTTCCACTACTGGACGAAAAACAACGCTTACAACATGCAATTGCAGCCGGAGTTCTTCGTGGAAATCCCCGAAGACCTGGCGCAGGACAAGGGCATCCGCAACGGCGACAAAGTGCGAGTGACCTCGGCGCGCGGCTCGATCGAGGGGAAGGCCATGGTCACCAAGCGCATCAAGTCCATGACGGTGGCCGGCAAGAAGGTTTACCAGATCGGATTCCCCATCCATTGGGGCTTCCTCGGCCGAGGCGAGCAGAAAGGCTCGCTGGCCAATCTGGTGACGCCGAGCATCGTAGATCCCAACTCGTTCGCTCCGGAATACAAAGGCTTCCTTGTGAAGCTGGAGAAGGCGTAGGGGGTGCGAGATGGCCGGAAAAACACTTGAGCTGAAGCGAATCTCGGCGACCACCACGGCCTCCCCGGGCATCCGCGAGAGCCCCATGGTCTGCAAGCTGATTGACACGAGTACGTGTATCGGCTGCAAGGCCTGCGAGGTGGCGTGCCAGGAGTGGAACGACCTGCCGCCGGAGGCCACGGTGCAGGTCGGCACCTACCAGACGCTCCCCAGCACGACGCCCAACTTCTGGAACCTGATCAAGTTCAACGAGTACGAGAGTTCGACCGGCCTGCACTGGTTGATGCGCAAAGACCAGTGCATGCACTGCGTCGAGCCGGGATGCCTGGAGGCGTGTCCCGCGCCGGGCGCCATCGTGCAGTACAACAACGGCATCGTGGACTTCCAGCAGGAGAACTGCATCGGGTGCGGGTATTGCATCAGCGGCTGCCCGTTCGACATCCCGAGGTTTAACACCAAGACGAAGAAGGTGTACAAGTGCACGCTATGTACCGACCGCGTCGCGGTGGGTCTCGAGCCGGCGTGCATCAAGGCTTGCCCCACCAGTTGCCTGCAATTCGGCACGAAGGACCAGATGGTGGCCCTTGCGAATAAGCGCGTGACGCAGCTCAAGGGCGAGGGCTTCGCGGAAGCTTCCCTGTACGACCCGCCGGGCGTGGGCGGCTTGGGAGTGATCACCGTACTCAAGTACGCCCCGGAACTCTACGGGTTGCCGCGTGATCCGAACATTCCGTGGTTCGTCTGGCTTTGGAAACACCCGCTGAAGTGGGTCGGCAACCTGGCCATCTTCGGCGGCATCGTGGGTACGTTTGTGCACTATCTGCGCTTCGGACCCAAGATCGTGAAAGAAGACGTCGGCGCCAAGGGAGGTGACTGATGGATTCGACCCGCGTTCTCCCCGGCAATCGCATTCTGCGGTACACGCTGAACGAGCGGATCGTCCACTGGATCGCCGGCGCTTCTTATACCTATCTGCTGCTGAACGGCCTGGCGCTGTGGTCGCCCTCACTGTGGTGGATGGTGGCCATTCTGGGCGGCGGGCCGCTGGCGCGCGCCACGCACCCCTGGATCGGGCTGGTGTATTTCGCATCGGTGGTCTGGATGCACAAGGAATGGAAAAACGACATGCGGATCACCGAGGTGGATCGGAACTGGAACAAGGCTTTGGGCCGCTACGTCCGGAACGAGGATGAAAACCTGCCTCCCGTGGATCGCTTCAACGCGGGGCAGAAGTATCTGTTCTGGGTGATGTTCTGGGGGGGCGTGGTGATGCTGGTGACGGGCTTGGTGATGTGGTTCGCCGAGCTGGTGCCGCCGAGCCTGCAATTCATCCGCCCGCTTTGCGTGTTCCTGCACCCCATCGCGTTCCTGTTCACGCTGGCCGGGTTCATCATCCATGTGTACATGGGCACAGCAGTTGTGCGCGGCGGATTCAGTTCCGTGATCCGCGGGGAAGTCACCCAGTCCTGGGCTCGGGCGCATCACCGCCTGTGGCTGGATCGGATCACGGGGCATGCCCCTACTAAGAAATAACCAGACGGCCTGGGAGCAAAGAATCGAACGGGCCCAGGAATTGGTGGAGGAGTGCCCCTTCGCCGCGCAGGTCCTCAGGTTCTACGGCGAAATTGCCGCGTTTCAGAAGACGCTTTCTGAAGGACGTCTGCCTGTTTCCGGGGACGGCAGGTCTCCGCTCGATTTTCTTCCCTTTCGCGAGTGCCTCGACCTGAGCCAAGTTCTGCCGCATCTTCCTGCGCTGTTCACGTTGATCGAACGCGTGGGCACTCCGGTGCTGACGCAAGCCGCGGGAGAGTTGGCGCTCGAGCCGAAGGAATACTGGGAGGATTTCTTCGCCGCCTACTGGAAAAACGAGGGCCATGTGGTGGAAGACGCCCCCGAGACGCATCTGTTTTTCGCTCGGGTCCTGCTGCAGCCTTTTGCCGAGCGCGTCGCGGCGGGACGCTGGCCGGGCCTCGGTGAGCGCACCAGCCCAACTTGCCCGGTGTGCACCGGCAAGCCCCAACTGGGCGTGCTGCGGGAGGAAGGGCACGGCGGCAAGCGCTCGCTCGTTTGCTCGCTCTGCCTGACGGAGTGGGTCTTTCGGCGGATCCTGTGTCCTGGGTGCGGGGAGGAGGAGTTCGCCAAGCTGCCATCCTACACCGCAACCCAGTTCGAGCACGTCCGCGTGGAAGCTTGCGACACCTGCAAGCGGTACATCAAGACCGTGGACCTTACGAAAAACGGCCTGGCGGTTCCCATCGTAGATGAACTGGCCACCATTCCTCTGAGTCTCTGGGCGCAGGAGAACGGCTACACGGCGCTCGAGCCCAACCTGCTCGGTATATAATCCTTCCGCAGACACCGCGGATGGCACGCCCTCACAGCATCGCGTTGACGCACGTCTCCGAATGGCAGGAAGGACGGGTGCGCCGGTTTCAAGACTACTTGGTTAGCGAGGAGCCGCTCGAAATCCGCGTCGGAAAATTCCCGCTGAGCGTGACCATGCGCACGCCGGGGCACGACCTTGAGCTGGCCGCGGGGTTCCTCTTCACCGAAGGCATCATCCAGCGGCGCGAGCAGATCCTGCGTCTCGGGCACGGCGTCGAGGAAGGCGAGCGGGACCGCGGCAACGTGGTGCACGCGGAGCTCGAATCCGCGGCGGCGCTGCCTCTCGAACAGACGCGCCGGAACTTCTTCGCCGGGTCGAGTTGCGGCATCTGCGGGAAAGCCTCCATTGATTCCGTGCGGGTGCGGGGCATCCAGCCGCCAAACCCGCACCTGCGCCTGAATCCCGAGGTGCTCCTCCGGCTGCCCGAGGCACTGCGTGGCGACCAGGCCATCTTCGGCCGCACCGGGGGATTGCACGCCGCGGGCCTGTTCGATATGCAGGGCCGGCTGGTGGTCCTGCGCGAGGACGTAGGTCGGCACAATGCCGTGGACAAAGTGGTGGGCTGGGCGCTCGGCGAAGGGCGCCTGCCGCTCTCGGATTTCGCGCTGATGGTGAGCGGCCGCGGCGGCTTCGAGATCATTCAGAAGGCCATCGTGGCGGGCATTCCGGTTGTGGCCTC
>OBEQ010772400.1_pt1 | contig 23048 bp, 26 predicted proteins | sample 1670901 | NCBI WGS metagenome assembly OBEQ01 (sample SAMEA104232315, study PRJEB22302) | groundwater metagenome | biome: forest; feature: aquifer; material: groundwater | place: USA | collected 2011-08-07 | depth 5.4 m
ACATTATTTCCGCGATCGGGGCAATCGCGAACGGCGGGAACCTCATGCGGCCGTACCTCGATCTGTCCGCGAAACCCGAAGTGATTCGGCGCGTGATAAGCGAGAGCACGGCGAGGCAGGTTACGGACATGATGATCTCCGCGGTGGACAAGGCCGGCGTCGCGAAGGTCAAGGGTTTTACGATTGCCGGGAAAACGGGGACCGCATTTATTCCGGATTTCAAAAGGGGCGGCTATACGGATAAAGTTATCGACAGTTATGTGGGATTCGGCCCGACAAGCGATCCGCGCTTCATCATCTTGATTAAACTGAACGGGCTCGCAAGCTCCCAACTCGCGGCATTGAACGTCGTGCCGGCGTTCCATGACCTCGCGCAATTCATTTTAAATTATTACAATATTCCGCCGGACAGATTATAAATCAAAATGAAAAATGACAGATTAAAAATAAAAATTAACGAATATCATTTTTGAATTTTACATTGTCATTTTGATTTTTGATCTTTACATTTTGAATTATTTTCCCCATGAACTCCGCATTATTCAATATCTTAAGGTACGCATTAAAGCAATTAGCCCGCCTTACTATCTGGCGCTTTCGGCCGGGGATCGTGGGCATCACGGGGAGCGTGGGGAAGACGTCCGCGAAACGCGCGACCCTCGCGGTTTTGGGAAGCGACCGGAAGGTGCGCGCGGGAAAAGGAAATCTCAATAACGACTTGGGATTGCCGCTTGCGGTTCTGGGCGACTGGAAAGAAAAAGATTTGAAACTGGTGAGCCGCGGCGGCCCGGAGGGGAAGCGCGCGCGGAAATTATTTTTTTGGATCAAAGTAATTTTTATTTCGTTTTTCAAAATCGCGTTCGGGCGCGCGTCCGCGTATCCCGAAATTCTGATTTTGGAATACGGCGCGGACCGGCCCGGCGACCTCAAATATTTACTCAGGGTTGCCCGCCCCAACGTGAGCGTGATCACGGCGGTCGGGGAGGTGCCAGTGCACGTCGAATTTTTCAGCGGGCCGGGGGAAGTCGCCCGGGAAAAAGCCCGCCTCATTGAATATCTCCCGACGGCGGGATTTGCGATTTTGAATTATGATGACGATATCGTGATGGAACTCCGCGATCGGACGCGCGCGCACGTGACAACATTCGGTTTCGGGAAGGGCGCGGAAATTCAGATTATTTCATTTGAGAATAGAGTAGTGAACGGCGCGCCCGTGGGCATCGCGTTCAAGCTGGAGCACGGCGGGAACTCGGTGCCTGTCCGCCTCGATGGCGTATTTGGAAAAACGCATGCCTATGCCTCCGCCGCCGCGGCCGCCGTCGGCATTGTTTTCGGCATGAACCTCGTGAAAATTTCCGAAGCGCTCGGGTCGTACCGCCCGGCGGAGGGGAGAATGAGCATGATTCCGGGGATCAAGTCCTCAAATATTTTGGATGACAGCTATAACGCGAGCCCGCTCTCCATGCACGCGGCGCTTGATACCCTGAAAAGTTTGCCCGCGAAACGGAAAGTTGCCGTTCTGGGCGATATGCTCGAGATTGGAAAATATGCGATCGAAGCGCACGAAAAAGTCGGACGCCTCGCCGCAAAATGCGCGGATGTGTTGATCACGGTCGGCCCGCGCGGGAAATTAATTGCGGAATCCTCCCGCGAAGCGGGACTCGCGCGGAAATATATTTCAAGCTTTGACGTAGTTGACGACGCCCTCGAACCGGTTCTGCAAACCCTTCGCAAAGGGGATTTAGTTTTGGTGAAGGCCTCCCGCGGCATCGGGCTTGATAAAATTGTGGAAGCGATTAAGATTCCATAAATTGGCCCTATCGTCTAACGGCTAGGACGCGGCGTTCTCAACGCCGAAATCGGGGTCCGACTCCCCGTAGGGCTACGCGTTTGTTATAATAAAAGCAATCCTTATGATTGAGAAAATAAAGAATCTTTTAGGAGGAACAGGAATTATAATAGGATTTATAGCACTTTTGTTGATTCCTTTTTTCCTTCTAAACTGGTACGAAGGAATTTTTAATACTATTTATCCTTGGATAGTAAAGATTACTGGTTTTGCGATTTGGATAATCGTTCTTAGTTTCCTCATTTCTGTTTTTCCAAAAGCTCGATATATAACTGGGATGATTATGGTAATTTTTTCTTGGGCGTTGGGACTAATGCTGTGGCTAGTTAATTTGTATGTTTCTGGTGCAACGCTCGGTAACGTTTGGACGATATTCGGAGTTGCATTTATGGGGATAGGGGTATTCATAACTTCTGGGATTGGCATGCTGATCAACGGGAATTTTTTTGATTTATTCATGATGCTCATTTATCTCGCGCTTATTTACGGCGTTAGAATGCTTGGCTTATTTGTATCCTCAAAATATCCGGAACCGAAGATTGGGCTACAAAATTAGATCTTTTTATCGTCATATTCTTGTGTTAATTTAATGAAGAATTGGCTCAAAAATAATTGGTTTAAGTTGATAGCTATTGTGATGCTTGTTGGAGCACTAGGAAGTCATCCTTACTCCTATTATCAACTTTTAAGATGGGTTGTAATAATTGCCGGAATTTTTTCATTCTACGTTATCTTTCGATTAAAAAAGATTGTTTGGAAATGGATTTATCTGATAATAATAATTTTCTTTAATCCTCTTATTCCTTTTTATTTCACAAAAAATACGTGGCATTTCATTGATCTCCTAGTGATTGGAGCGTTGTTCGTGTCTTTATTTATAGGGTGAACAACGCCTCGTGATAAAATTGGTATTTATGAAAAAACTGATCGTCGCAAACTGGAAGATGAATCCCGACTCGCCGGCGCGGGCGGTGCGGCTTGCGAAACAAATTGAGGCGGGAGTTCCGGCGTCGAAAAAAATCGAAGTGGTCATCGCGCCGCCGTTTCCGTTCCTTGAAGACGTAAAAAAAGTTATAAAAAAAGCGAAACTTGGAGCGCAAAATATGTCGGACGAAAAGCGAGGGGCGCATACCGGCGAGGTATCTGCAAACGAATTAAAAAATCTGGGAGTTTCATACGTTATTCTCGGCCACTCTGAACGCCGCGCGCTAGGCGAAACCGACGAAATGATCAATAAAAAAGTTATCGTGGCGTTTCAGGAAAATGTAACAGTTATCCTCTGCGTCGGCGAACCGCTTTCCGTGAGAAAAAAGGGTATCGCCGCGGCGAAAAAATTCGTGGCAGATCAGCTGAAAAAAGATTTGCGCGGCATTGAAAATTGGGAATTGCCTGCCCGCCGAAGCTTCGGCACAGGCGGAAAAATTGAAAATTTAACTATCGCCTACGAACCAATCTGGGCAATCAGCAGCGTGAGCCACGGCAAATCCGACACCCCGGAGGACGCCGTCGAAATGATAACATTCATTAAATCCATTCTCCATTCTCCATTCTCCATTCTCCATTTTCGTGTCTTGTACGGAGGATCGGTGAACGCACAGAACGCCGCGTCCTTTTTATGCTACAATGAAATTGATGGCGCCTTGGTCGGTGGCGCGAGTTTGAAACCGAAAGAGTTTATAAAGATCGTCAACATTGCAGGGAATACACCCTACTAATGTACGAATCAATACTCATTTTACTAATTACGGATTAGTATATCCGTACAAAATTAGTACATTAGTAGGAACTATAATATGTCTAACCTCAAAAAGGACTTCACGCTCGTTACGGTAATCGGCGCCTTGGTCGGGCTTCTGTCCCAGCCGATATTGTCGAATGTCGCGAGTTCGTTCGGCATCGGCGCAACCGGAACATTGCGCGCCGGCGTCTTTATCGGTTTTACCCTCATTGCGCCGATTGCGCTGTTCACCCTTTCTCTTTTGGGACGAATCGTACCCGTTCTCTATCAGTTCGGGAAATTCGCCGCCGTGGGCGTTTTGAACACATTCGTTGATATTGGCGTTTTGAATCTCGAAATTCTCGCATTGGGGACGCCGGCGGCATGGCCGTACAGGATCATGAAAGCAATATCGTTTCTTGCGGCGACCACGAACAGTTTTCTGTGGAATAAATTTTGGACGTTTGATTCTCGCGAGCCCGCGAGCATGAATCAGACCGTCAAGTTTTACGGGGTCGCCGTGGTCGGTTTTCTGTTAAACGTGGGCACAGCGTCCTATGTTTTTACGAACATCATCCGCCCGGTCGCCATTACGCCGAATCTGTGGGCGAATATCGGGGCGGTCGCCGGAGTTGCCGCCGCGTTCATCTGGGATTTTCTCGGGTATAAGTTTCTTGTTTTCAGAAAACCGGCAGGTTTATCTTCGAAAGGCCGATAGGTTTTGGGGGGGGGCTTGCATTGTTTCCGCTTATCTGCTATACTTCCCGTGAATGAGTGTAGATATGCCTTAACGACGACGTCGACTAAGGTATGTTTCATCCATCTGTTTGGCTCAAGCCCCCGCAAGGGGGTTTTGGGTTTTTACGGCGAGAATATGGCGAATTTTAAAAACTTGACTTTTTTTATGTAATAGCATATATTAAAAGCAGTTCTCGGGTGGATACAGACGTCCGCTCTCGATCCAAAGACGGATCGGAAAAATTCAAATCCGCTACTGCGGAAAGAGGTGAATAATGAAACACGAGAAATTTATCGTGCGTGCAGCATCTTTCGAAAGAAGGTTGCCGATAGTGGCGAGCATCGTTTTTCTCTTGGTGTTTATCTGGTGGTCTTGGTCTGGGAAAAATATACTGACTTCGCTTGCATTAGCGGCAATTTCGACCCTGATTCTCTTGTTGGCAACGTTGATCATTAGGGCACGTCGGCAAGCATTACAGAAAGCGATTATACGGATGAACGGAGCGTTGGGGGATTTCGCCGTTTTCGAGAGGCATCGGGGATTTCACTAGGGCTATGCGGCGGGCGATTATGAAGTTCGGCCGTGAGGGTTCATCCTTCCCAGCATTTCTTTTTTTAAAATTTCGATATATTATTAAATGGAGCGGCTGGAGAGCACTCATTCAGCAACAAACAGAAGTCCCGCAACTCTTCACGAGCCCGAAGGTGAGTGATTAGAGTTGGCGCGATCCCGCGTATCTCCGAATAAAATCTAATATATAGATTTCATCGTGAAGAGAACGGGATCTACGTCCTGCTAAGCGGGACGGGAGAGGTCACCACTCCGTTTAAGGGGTCGCGAGGAGAGCACTCATTCAGCAACAAACAGAAGGAGGTCACCACTCGCGACCCCCTAAGCGGGGTAGAAAACGGCCGCGCGCTTTCACATTTATGATCGCGTTTCGGGAAAACGTTTCCCTCACGCAACTTACGAGTTACCGGATCGGCGGCCCGTGCCGCTATTTTTTTGCCGCCCAAAATGTCGCGGAACTTGCGGACGCGCTTCGCGCGGCGCAAGAGAAAAAAATAAAAACATTTGTGTTGGGCGGCGGGACGAATCTCTTGGCAAACGACAAGGGGTTTGCCGGACTCGTCCTCAAAACAGAAATCATTTTTACGAAAGCGCGGGGCATCGAAATTGAAGTCGGGGCGGGGACGGCTATGGCGGATCTTTTGGATTTTTGCGCGAAGAAGGGGCTCTCCGGCTTGGAGTGGGCGGGAGGCCTGCCCGGAACGGTCGGAGGCGCGATTCGCGGAAACGCCGGAGCGTTCGGCGGAGAAATGAAGGACGCTATTCAAGCAGTTCGAAGCTTAGATGTTCGAACATTGAAGCAAATCGAACGATCGAATAAAGACTGCCGATTCGGATACCGATCAAGCATATTCAAAGAGCGGAATGGCAAGGAGGTAATTGTCGGCGCGACACTCACGCTTAAAAAGGGGAACATAAAAAAAATTAAGAATGCGGTTAAAGAGAAAGTGAATTATCGCCTCGCGCGGCACCCCATGGACTATCCGAATATCGGGAGCATTTTCAAAAATGTGGATGTGAAAAATGTTTCGCGCATTCATCTTGCGGCATTCAAAAAAGTAATAAAGCGAGATCCTATGCCCGTCGTGCCCGCGGCGTACATCATTTCGGAAACAGGCCTCAAAGGCGTGAGCTTCGGCGGCGCCTTGATTTCGCCGAAGCACCCGAACTTCATCGTAAACGCGCTTGCGGCGACCTCCTCCGACGTTAAAAATCTCATTGGCTTGGTGAAAGGAGAGGTTAAAAAGAAATTCGGGATCGAGCTGGATGAGGAGGTGCGGGAGCTTTAGGAGTAGCTCCAATTTCTCCTTGAAAGTACCGCGGTAAAAGCCCTCCAGAGGTGCTTTTCCGTTGCCTCTCGGCGCGGCCGATTCCGACTGCGGTCGGAGACCAAGCTCGTCGCTCCTCCGAGAGCTACTTTCAAAGAGAAATCTTCCGCGTTGGGGATTCGCGTTATTTTGCCAACATTCGCGTTATTCGCGATTACTCCTCGAAAACAGAAAACTTTTGCATTTAAAAAAATAAGAAAATTCGGAATTAAAAAAGACCCACACTGCTTGTGCATACGTGGGCCTATGTTCGGAGATTGGCAAATTAAGCAGAGGAGGCGGAGCCAAGAACTCTTACTATTCTTTCGAGATTTTCGGGGCGTAGATGCTTTTTGTTGTTCTCGGCAAGAGAAATATACGCCGCCGGCATTTTAGCCCGTCTAGCCACTTCCCGTTGCGTGAGATGGCGCTCGACTCGTCGCGTGGCGAGAAATCCCCCTAAGGTAGTTGCCTGCGCCTCAGGGCATTTCAATTTTCTTTTCGGCAACACTGCCCTAAGTTCGGCGATATCCATCTTGAGGAATATGGCAAGCCGCTTGAGGCATTTTGCATTTTTCTGATTCAGCCGAATTTGGCCGGATTCGACATAGCTTATCGTTTGTCTGTTCGTGCCGATTTTTCGGGCTAATTGGGGCTGACTCAAGCGAAATTTCTTGCGTTGAGCGCGGATCAATTTCCCTAAAATACTTTGAGTTGGGTGAAGCTTTACCCACATGGCGGTATCTCGTTGAGGCACTAAAGCGGCAAGCTTGGATGCGCGGCACGTAAACACTCTTGCAATACTCTGAAGTGTTTTGGAGAAAGGGAAAAGAACAACGCCTCTCTCTATATGATGGTATGTGGTCGCGTTTGTTCCCGCGAGTTCGGCAACTTTGGCTTGTGAACGGCCTTGTGCCAGCCGGCGAACTCGTAAAGACGTTCCGAGTTTCGTTTTGCTCGGTTTCATGCAGCGGCCAACCGGTGGTTTATATCCCAACATAGATACCCTCCTAAATTATTGGAATGGAAAAGAACTATTGATGCTCGTCCTTGCGGACCAAGGACTATGTGGATTATAACAAGGTAAAAACAATGCGTCAATTTTGAAATTTTCTCTTTTTTAAGGTATGCTAATTCAATCAAAAGTCGCTGGTCATAAATTATCAGCCATCAGTCATGGTTATTCACACTAAAGCGACCAATCTCGATCTGACGCCGAGCTTGAAGACGTATGTCGATCTGAAACTGGGGGCGCTCCAAAAATATGTGAAAAAATTTGAAACGGACGGCGAGGCAGAGATGAATCTGGAACTCGCGCGGACGACGCGGCACCACCGCAAAGGACAGGTGTTTAAGGCGGACGCTAATATCATGCTTTCCGGCAAAATGCTCCGCGCCGAAGATACGGATAACGATATTCGGGTTGCGATTGACCGCCTGAGGGACAAGCTGAAAACAGAAATAGAAAAATACAAGGAACGCACTTTGCGGAATAAATGAGATACCAATATGCCAATGTCTCGCTCCGCGAGATCTGGCGTGGCTACGATATGCGAATGACGCTCATAATACAAATGTTGTCGGGTTAGTGTGATTCGTATCATTAGTACCATTCGTATATTGGTATCATTTTTTATGTTTGACTCGCTCAAGAAAATGTTAGGCGGGAATCCGCTCGGCGCGTTCGAATCCCGGATCCCCGAAATTAGCGCGTTCGAACCGGAGTTTGAAAAGCTTTCCGCTGATGAATTAAAAAGGGAAAGCGATACGCTCAGGGCGCGAGCGAAAAAGGGAGAAGCAGAAGACGATCTCTTGCCGCGGGCGTTCGCGCTCGTGCGTGAAGCCGCGAAACGGACATCGGGCCAACGGCCGTTCGACGTCCAGTTAATCGGCGGGCAGGCGCTTCACGAGGGCGCGGTCGTGGAAATGATGACGGGCGAAGGGAAAACGCTCGCGGCGGTCGCGCCCGCGTATCTGAACGGATTAACCGGCCGCGGTGTGCACGTCGTGACCGTGAACGAATACCTCGCGCGGCGCGACGCGGTGTGGATGGGGCAGATTTACCGCGCGCTCGGGCTTTCCGTTTCGTGCCTCGTGCCGAACGCGGCGTTCCTGTATGACCCCTCGTTTAGCGGAGAAAAGAATCCGCACGCGTCAGCGCCGGATACTCCGCGGGAATCCGCGCTTCTCGATAAAGAGCGGGACCTCACGGGAAGTTTTCTGGTCCAGCAGGAATTTCTGCGCCCGATTTCCCGGCGCGAAGCGTATCTCGCGGATATCACCTACGGCACGAACCACGAGTTCGGGTTCGATTATCTGCGGGATAATCTGGCGTACGGCCTTACCGATCTTGTCCAGCGAGATCATCACTTCGCGATCATTGATGAAGTAGACAGCATTTTGATTGACGAGGCGCGGACGCCGCTTATCATCGCGGCGCCTGACGCCGAGTCGAGCGAGTTTTATAAAACGTTCGCGCGAATCGTCTCACATCTTGAACGCGAGAAAGATTTTATTGTGGACGAGAAATTGAAATCAGTCGCCATTACGGACGAAGGCATTTCGAAAGTCGAAAAGATCGTGGGTGTGCAGAATCTCTACGCGCCCGAGCATCTGCGGCTCGTGCACTACCTTGAGGAATGCCTCCGCGCGAAGGCGCTTTTCACGCGCGATAAGGAGTATGTCGTGAAGGGCGGCGAGGTTATCATCGTGGACGAGTTTACCGGCAGGATGCTCCACGGGCGAAGGTACTCCGGCGGGCTCCATCAGGCAATCGAGGCGAAGGAGGGCGTGCCCGTGAATCAGGAATCAAAAACATACGCGAAAATTTCAATCCAGAATTATTTTCGCATGTATGAGAAAATCTCCGGCATGACGGGAACGGCGCAGACCTCCGCGGAGGAATTCCATAAAGTGTACAAGCTCGACGTTATGACCATTCCGCCGAATAAATCGCTCGCGCGGAAGGACGGAGGAGACCGCATCTACAAAAACGCGATGGCAAAATGGAAGGCGGTTGCGGAAGAGATTAAAGAACGAAACAAGCTCGGCCAGCCGGTTTTGGTCGGGACGACGTCCATCGAGAAAAATGAATTTCTTTCCGCGCTTCTCTCGCGCGAGGGCGTCCCGCACGAAGTATTGAACGCGAAGAACAACGAGCGCGAAGGCGCGATTATCGCGCAGGCGGGGCGGCTTCACGCCGTGACGATCGCGACGAACATGGCGGGGCGCGGCGTGGATATTATCCTCGGCGGAAATCCGCCGAAAGAAGAAGAGTCGCAAAAAATCCGCGACGTGGGCGGTTTGCACGTCGTCGGCACCGAGCGGCACGAAGCGCGGCGGATTGACAATCAGCTCCGCGGCCGCGCGGGGCGGCAAGGCGACCCGGGATCGTCGCAATTCTTTCTCTCGCTCGAAGACGATCTCCTTCGGATTTTTGGCGGCGACCGCATGCGCTCTCTTATGGAGCGCTTTGACATGCCGGAAGATACTCCGCTCGAATTCAGTTTTCTCTCAAAAGCGGTTGCTGAAGCGCAGGCAAAAGTGGAGGGCGCGAACTTCGATATGCGGAAGCATCTTTTGGAATACGACGATGTCTTGAATAAACAGCGGACGTCGGTCTACAAGCGGCGGCTCGAAATTTTGGAAAGTTTGCATAAGGACGAGCTTGCGCGGATTATTTTTGAGGCGTCGGCCGAACATCTTGAACAATTATTGGCGGCGGAAGGCGAAGATGCGGACAAAGAATTGCGCCGCGTACTCGAGGAAGGCGTAATTATCACAAACGATCACCCGTTTCCCGAGCATCCTGAACGGGAAAATCTCCGCGAACTTTTGACGAAGCGAACCGTGGAGATCGCGCTCGATCCCCAGACGCTCCCGCGCCTCTTGAGTATTCTGGATACGCTCTGGATGAGCCACCTCGAGGACCTTGAGGCGCTTTCGGAATCCGTCGGCCTCCGCGCGTACGGCCAGCGCGACCCGCTTGTTGAATACCGCGAAGAAGCGCACCGCCTCTTCAAAAGTTTCTGGGGGAATTTTAACGGATGGATATTTTCTAACATTTTTCGGCTCGCGGCCGAAAAATCGCAGACTTACGCAGATCGCACGCAGACCGACGCGGAAGGTCAGCGTCAGTCAGCGTTTAGTCCGCGTGAGTCAGCGCCCCCCAGCAAGGTGGGCCGCAATGACCCCTGCCCCTGCAAATCCGGCAAAAAATATAAGAAGTGCCATGGATCCTAAAAAAGAAAACCATCCGGACATTCGCGCGTTCATCCGCAAGCGGCTTTCGCGTCGCGAGTCGTATGGATTGCGGTTTACGATCGGGATTGCCGCGAGCGCGTTCTTTGCGTTCCTGTTTGCGGCGCTCGCGCAGGATGTGATCGCGCGCGAATCGCTCGTCGCCGCCGACATCCGCATCATGAACCTCGCCGTGGTTCTGCGGGAATTCGGCCTTGCGCGCGTGTTTCTCTTCATCACCTATTTGGGAAACTGGCAGAGCATCGTGAGTGTGGGGATTCTTATCTTGCTCATTCTCGGGCTCCAAGGAGAAAGAAGAAAAGCACGATATCTGTTCGTGGCGGTTCTCGCAGGCGAACTGCTCTACTCTATTTTTAAAATACTGATGCATCGGCCTCGGCCTGATATTAGTTTTTCTCTTTTTCCCCAAACGGGGTATGCGTTCCCCAGCGGGCACGCCGTCGTCCCGCTTGTGTTCTACGGCATGATCGCATTTTTTTTGCGGAGAACGGTGCGCAAGCGCCGGTACCGGGCGCTTATCGCGGCCGGCGCCGCAACGTTTGTATTTTTAATCGGCTATTCCCGCATATATCTCGGCGTCCACTGGGCATCCGACGTCATCGCCGGATGGGCGCTCGGAGCCGCCATACTTTTGTGCGCCGCATCGCTTTTCAGGGCGCGGGAAAAATCATCGCCGGAAATAAAACAATCAATCACAGTTCCTCGCGCGGCGCTCATACCCGCGGTGACGTTTCTTGTATTTCTCGAAGGGGTCTTCGCCGTTTATTTTTATGCCACTCATCCGCTCCGCGTTGAAGCGGTACAGGCGCACGGAATCACGGTCATTGCGCCGCCCGATACGATAGAGAGCATCATTCAGGGCGGGAACTTTCCCAAGTTCAGCGAAACCTTGACGGGAGAAAAAATGGAGCCGGTGAGCTTGATTATTGTCGGATCAAAAGATGAATTAACCGCCGCGTTCAAAGAAGCTGGCTGGATGACAGCAGACATCTGGGGCGTACGCACGTTATTGCGAATGGGAGGAGCGGCGATAGATAACGCTCCATATCCCGCCGCGCCCGTCACCCCGTCGTTTTTGAATGCGGAGCCGGAAACCATCGCCTTTCAGAAAGCAACGGAAAAAAACTCGCCGCGGGAGAGGCACCACGCGCGGTTCTGGCTCACGCAGTACCGGTTTGGCTCGCGTCCGGTCTGGGTGGCGACGGCAAGTTTTGACGAGGAGATCCGGTATCTCATTACGCACAAAATTGATCCGAATATAGACGCGGAGCGCGATTTTATCAAAACCGAGCTTGAGGGAACGAAGTCGGTTGACGCGCTCCGGCAAATTCAACTTGTCCAGCCGCTCCGCGGGAAAAACCAGATCGGCTATGAATTTTTTACGGACGGAAAGGCGTATATTATGGCGCTGAAGTAAGTCGCGCTCACGGTGGCATGAAATTAATTTCCTTGAATATCTGGGGCGGGAAGGTCTACAGACCGCTCATGGAATTTCTGAAAATGCAATCGCGCGACGCGGATATTTTTTGTTTTCAGGAAGTGTTTCGGTCGTCATCGGGCGTTGCAGAAAGCCGCGGCGCGCGGGTAAACATATTTGGAGAGCTTGCTGATCTCCTCGCCGACTTTCGCGGCTATTTCGCGGCGGAACAGAAAGGTTTTGATCTCGACGGGCCCTGCGATTTTGACATTGCAAACGGCCAAGCGTCGTTTATAAAAAAATCGCATCCCGCGCGGACGGAAGGCAGCATATTCGTCTATCTCAAAAAAAATCAAGGCAAGGATACCGAGAACTTGCCGCAGAATTTTCACTATCTCCGCTTCACCGCGGGTAGTAAAAAATTTACGGTCATGAATCTCCACGGCATTGCACACCCGGGATCAAAACTCGACACTCCCGACCGCATTGAGCAGTCGCGCCGCATCGTAGATTTTTTAGAGAAAGAAAAAGGCGCGAAAATTCTTTGCGGCGATTTCAATCTTATGCCGGAGACGGAAAGCATTGCCATGATCGAGCGCGCCGGAATGGAAAATCTTATCAAGACGCACCGCATTCCCGAAACGCGCGGCCGGCTTTCGCCATTCTACGGAAAACCGGGCTATCTGCCGTTCGCCGATTACGTGTTCGTCTCGCCGGAAGTTGAAGTTGCGGCGTTCCGATCTTTCGACGTCGGCGTTTCCGACCATCTGCCGCTCTGCCTGGAATTTCAGTAAATTTTTTCTGATCATGCGGGGACAGCGAAATATATAACCCGGGGCAAGATGGCGCTAGAATGAGGCCATGTTCATGGAAATCAAAATGGAACATAATCTTAAAATCAACGTAGGTTCGCAAAACAACGTGAAAATTGGCGCGGTCGCGGAAATTCTCCGCGATTACCCGCATTTAAAAGACGCTACCGTGCATGCCGTTGAAACTAATTCGGAAGTATCGTCTCAGCCAAAATCGCTTGACGAGACGATCCGCGGGGCGATGAACCGCGCGAAAAATGCATATCAAAATTGCGATTATAGTATCGGGCTTGAATCCGGTCTTATGCAAGTCCCACGCACGAAGAGCGGCTATATGGATGTCTGCGTCTGCGCCATTTACGACGGCAAAGAATTCCATCTTGGCCTCTCGTCCGCGTGGGAATTTCCCAAAAAAGAAGTTATGGATCTTATAGTGAACGAGGGATTAGATATGAACGAAGCATCTCATCGCGCCGGGCTTACAAAAAACCAAAAGATTGGATCAGCCGAGGGTGTTATTGGAATACTTACGAAAGGCAGATTGAACCGAAAAGAATACACCAAAGAAGCGCTCCGCGCGGCGCTCATTCACTTGGAAAAATTTGATTTTTAAGCTGAATGATGAAAAATAAAATTTATACGCTACGATTCCGAGCCGCGAACCGCGATATGTTCGAGGCAATCAGGAACGGGAAAAAGAAAGTGGAAACGCGCGCCGCGACGGCGCGCTATAGAGAATGCAATTCGGGTGATAGGGTGATTTTCGTGTGCGGCAAGAAGAGATTTGAAAGAAAAATCGCGAAGGCAACTCATTTTAAAACGATCTCCACGATGCTCCGAATTTATGCGCCGAAAGACATTAACCCAAACGTCGGATCCGAGAGAGAATTGCGAATAATGTATTCGAGTTTTCCGAAATATGACGAGAAAATCAAAAAATACGGATTGGTTGCGTTAGAACTCATTTCAAAACCCCATTTTCTGCTGCGATGACGATATTCTCGGCTGCAAGCCGTTTACCCCTCCTCGAAGTAGTCAAACTACTCCTTCGTCGGGCTGCGCGGCTTTCGCTCGAGAATATCGCATCTCGCGACGAAAGTGGGTTTTGAAATGAGTTCTAGTATTTTGAAACGGAGCCGAAAGAGGTACACTTGTCTTTATGGCCGAGCCGCACTTTGAACCAAAACCCGGGCAGATTGATTACACGAACGCGAAACAGGTGCCGGTCGTGCATTGCGTCGTTCGGCACGAAAACAGAATTCTTCTCGTCCAGCGGTCGGCGGAAATGAAATTGTATCCGAGTGCATGGAGCGGCATATCGGGGTTTCTTGACGACCGGCACGGCATCGAGAATAAGGCGCGGGAGGAACTGCAGGAAGAGGCAAACATCACCGGCGACGACATTGTTTCCATTACGGAAGGAGAAATGTTTGAAGAGGATGATCCGACGTACGGAAAAACATGGATTGTGCATCCTGTGCGCGTGGAGGTGAAGACCGACCGCGTGACCCTCAATTGGGAAGGGCAGAATTATAAATGGGTGACGATTGAAGAAATTGAGAATATCGGCATCGTGCCTGGGTTCATGCGCGTGCTCGAAAATTTGGCTCTTGCGGAATAGCGCGATAGAATTACGGAACAACTCAACTCGCATGAAAAAATCCATCCACAATCAGGATATATTCACAAAAGCCCTCGCGCTCCACCGCCGTTATCGAGGGAAATTAGAAGTCTGCGGGAAAATTCCGTTCCGCGAGAAAAAAGATCTGGCGCTCATCTACACGCCGGGCGTGGGCGGCGTGAGCAGTTTTGTTGCGAAGCATCCCGAGTCGGTGCGGGAATACACGATCAAGGGGAACGCGGTCGCGGTTGTCTCCGACGGCTCGGCGGTTTTGGGATTGGGAAATATCGGCGCCTACGGATCAATTCCCGTCCTCGAAGGAAAATGTTTTCTCTTCAAGCATTTCGCGGGCATTGACGCCTTTCCGATTGCGCTCGCGACGGAGAATACCGAAGAAATTATTGCGGCCGTCAAAGCGATCGCGCCGATTTTCGGCGGGATTAATCTTGAGGACATTTCCGCGCCGCGGTGCTTCGAGATCGAAGAACGATTAAAGAAAGAATTGGATATTCCGGTGATGCATGACGACCAGCACGGCACGGCGATTATCGTGCTTGCCGCGCTCCTCAATGCCGCGAGAGTGACGAGAAAAGATTTTAAAAAACTTCGGGTCGTAATTCAGGGCGCCGGTCCGGCAGGGACTGCGGTTGCGCGGCTTCTGATTCAAGCGGGTGTGCGGGACATTGTGCTTACGGACAGCCATGGCGTTATTTTCCGCGGGCGAAAAAATCTTTTGCCGTACAAAGCCGATCTCGCTCGGCGCACGAATCCGCGCGGCGTGCGGGGAGAGATCCAGAACGCGCTCCGTGGCGCGGATGTTTTGATCGGCGTGTCGCGCGGGAACACGATTGCGGCTTCAGATGTTATGTTTATGGCTCCGCGACAGATTGTCTTCGCGCTTTCAAATCCGATTCCGGAAATTATACCGGACGAAGCGAAGAGAGGCGGGGCATTCGTAGTGGCAACGGGCCGGAGCGATTTTCCGAATCAAATCAATAATTCACTCGCGTTCCCGGGCATTTTCCGCGGCGCGCTCGACCGCCGCGTCCCAAAAATCACGGACACAATGAAACTGCGCGCGGCGCGCGCCTTGGCAGGCCTCGTGCCGCGCCCAACGGCGTCAAAAATTATTCCTTCAATGTTCGACCCGCGCGTGATGAAAACCGTCGCGCGTAGCATCCGATAGCGCAATCCTGCCTGCCGTTTTGAATGAATTACCGCACCGCAAGCGGTGCGATGGCGGCGAAAAATAAAAAAGACCGCGCGGCGAACCGCGAGGTCGTAATATAACCAATCCGAAAATTGTCCGTCACTTCCGAATCAAGAGCGATTGCAGTTTTCTTACTCGCATTGGGTGACGAAGTTTATTAAGCGCACGAATCTTGGCCTGAGAAATTGACTGCCTGAATTTCCCAAGCTCGCGCGCAACTTCGGTTTCACTTTTCCCCTCAAGGAAGATTTTAACGATGACTTCTTCTTGTTGCCGGGGAAGCGTGGAAAGTATCTCCCTGACGCCTTTGGCAAAATCCTTATTCATAAGAATCTCTTCCGGCGTCGGGGGAAGCGCGAGCGACTCTCGTCCGCTCAGGAGAAAATGAAGCGGCACTTCGCACGTTGCCTCAATCGTTTTCGGGGCGTCCAGAAATTCCTTTGTCCGCAACGATTCTGGAAATAGGTCTTTCGGAAGCTTGCCGGTGAGCTCAAATAACTTTTCCTGGTGCTCGACAAGCCATTTTTCAGATGGGACTTTCTTGAGATTTATAACCTCGCCAAACCATGATCCGTTTGTACCAAAGAATTCTGCTGCTTGTTTCTGTGTCCAGCCGCGTTTCTTGATCGCTTCCTGGAGGTATCCATGTTTTATTTGCGCAATCAGCGCGATCGGAAATGTTCCCATAACTCTCCTTATCTAAAGAATCAATACTGCTATAAATAGGGTAGCATTGTCCTGTATCCGTGTCAAGTTTTTCAAAAGAGGCCGCATGCCGCTTTTTTCGATTTGCGTGGTATGATAAGCACATGGGAATGCGGGAAGAAATTTTAAATTTCGGACAAGAGTTTGCATGGGGGCCGAAAATAGCAAACGGCCCGATTAAGGAATTTAATAAATTTCTGGTTGCCGGCATGGGCGGGTCGAATCTCGCCGCCGGCATTTTGAGAATCCGAAAGCCGGAGCTCGACATATTCACGCATCGCGATTACGGCTTGCCGCCCATATCCGATGAAATTTTGAAAGCGAGCTTGGTTATCGCGAGTTCGTATTCGGGCAATACCGAGGAAGAAATTGACGCGTACGAAACCGCGGGAGCGAAAGGCCTCTCGCGGATCGCGGTTACGGCTGGCGGAAAACTTTTAGCATTGGCGAAGCGGGACGGCGTACCGTACATACAAATTCCCGACACGCGCATCCAGCCCCGCGTGGCATTGGGGTACAGCGTGAAGGCGTTCATGAAAGCGATGGGGGACGAAGGAGGCCTCGCGGAAATTGCGGTGCTCGCGGACACGCTCGATCCCGGCGCGCGCGAGGAGGAAGGCAAAGCCCTTGCCGCGCGGCTCGCGGGGCGTGTGCCGGTTATCTACGCGTCATCAAAAAACCATATCATCGCGTACAACTGGAAAATTAAATTCAACGAAACGGGAAAAATTCCGGCGTTCTGGAACGTCTTTCCGGAATTGAACCACAATGAGATGACGGGATTTGATGTTGCGGAGGCAACGCGCGAATTATCCAAAAATTTTTACTTTATCTTTTTGCGGGACCCAAGCGACCACCCGAAAATTTTAAAACGAATGGACGTGCTCCGGAAATTGTACGGCGATCGGGGATTGCCGGTTGAGATTATTGAACTGAGCGGGCAAACTATTTTCTATACAGTTTTTAGGTCGTTTGTCCTCGCGGACTGGACGGCATATTATATCGCGCTCCAGAACGGCGCCGATCCCGATCGTGTCCCGATGGTTGAGGAGTTTAAGAAGCAAATAGCAAAGAGCGAATAGTAAATAAGCTATGATACAATTAAATATGAAAAAGATAAAAGCGAGCTGTGCATAACTACACTTGCGGGGGGGGCTTACCTGATACGGTACATACATATGAAAATAAATAAATCCGTAAGCCGAAAAGGTTTTGCGCAGGTCATTATCATTATCGCCGTTCTCATTATTGCGGGGGTCGTTGGGTATTTCGCATTCAAGGGAAATCCAATTCCTCCCGGGCAAACGACCCAGAGAACTTCGGGTAGCTTAAATGATAAAATTTATAAGGACGACAGAATACACGTTTCCATCCCAACTGATTGGTCATACACTCCCTCGACGGCGTTCGAACGACTGGTGTCGGTGGCTAAGGCGGCAGAGAGCCCAGCGGGCTGGTCGTCTACGCCAGCTACGGTGGTTGCTTCGGGAGACGCGACGTTCGAATTTCCTGTTGGCGTTACGTTGATCAAAGATGCCTACATCCTTTCGCTTATCACGCATGCCGGTCAGGCGAGCGGTATTGCGGGCGGGCGGCTCGATGAGATAGCCGGCATTTCCCTTAGTTTGCCAGTCGGTCCATACACCACCGGGTGCAGTGACTTTGTGAGTAGGAGTACCAAAGTAAGTGATTCTTTGGAGCGCGTGGATCTCTATGTTGATGCGGATCACGCCACTCCTGAAATGAAAAATGCCTGCAGTATTTCGGGCGGCGAGGGGATGATTTGGTACGGTTCGTATTTCACTCAATCGTGTCCCAGCGGCCAAGATTGCCGCGGCGCGGATTATAACGGATATTTTCTTAACTACTTTCTTCTTACTGGCACCAAACCTCCCTTTGGGAATTACAACCAAGGCCAGATGGCATTTGGGTTGAAGATCAAGGCAAAATCTTCGACAGATCTTCCGAATAAAAATGATCCGAAGCTCCAAAAGATGCTTCAAGAGGTGTCCAAAATCGTAGCGAGCGCATCTTATGTTCAAGAAGAAGTCCAGAAGCCTGATATTATTGATGCGATTAGCGGCACCGATACATGGACTACAACGGGCGGCAACATGCAATGGATAGCAAGTTGTAATGATACCACGCTCGATTGGAATAAAATTGTTGCGGCGTATCAAGCGAAGATGTACCTCAATGTCATCGAGATGGATCTTGATAAGTATCCGACGACGGCAGGCGACATCGATACATTGCGCGACAAAGTTGCCACCATAGCGACCGACAAGGGGTGGCAAAAGTGCGCCGCTCTTAACGGCGCGCAGACCTGCAGCTCAGCCGCCGCGAATGTGGGCAAGTGCACCGCTGGGGAATCTCTTGGTGGTGAGGTGATTATTGATGTTTTTCAAAAGGAATCCGAACTCATGAATGTGAAGAGGATGTATGCTCAAAATGGCGTTAACTTGATCTCTGTTGATTTCGATAAGGAAGGCGATTATGTTAAACAAGTTCGGCCTTAGCGGTTTTCCGAAAAGCTCCTCGCGTCCGGACAATTTGAGCGGCTGAATCGCTCCCGCGATTCGGAGTAATATTTTTCGAGCGCGATTGTGGCCAAAAGCCCGTCGCGCTTTTTCTTTGTATTTTCTCACATACCTTATTCGTACGAATGGGCGAATATGATACAATGGTGAAAGAAATAAAAAAACAATGACTGAACGAGAATTAGAAAAACAATTGAAAGCGCTCGCGAACCGCCGGCGGCTTGCGATCGTAAAGCATCTCAAACAACATCGCGAAGCGGCGGTGGGGGATATTGCCAGGGCCATCAATCTTTCATTCAGATCGACGTCAAAACATCTCGCCGTTCTTATTGCGGTAGATGCGGTAGAAAAAGAACAGCGAAGCGCGCAGATGTTTTATCGCTTAACTTCCGTTTCTCATCCCGCCGTACGGCATATTCTCTCGTTGCTATAACTTTTTCCGTTTTGTCCATTTACTTCCTTATTCGCACATTCGTACGAATAAGCGAATAAGGAATATGAGGCATCTTGCGAGAATAAAAAAACCGGCGGCTGAAATGAATCAGCTCGCCGGGGGAGGTCTTCCCGCGGGACTAAACCGCGTGCAGGCCGATTTTCGGAATCCGCGCCGATATGGCCTTGTAAACGGCGTAGCCAGCGAGAAGAATCAATCGCGGAAAAACCCAAAGGTAAACCCGGATAGGATTCATCCCGAGGAATAAATCTCGAGCTTCCTCCCGGTAGTTCTTATACGAAAGACAATGTTTTTCGATTACGTCATCAGTATCACTGAACGGGAAAACAATCAGCGTGCCATAGATCGCTACCATCAGAATTGCTTGCGAGAGGGAAACAGTAATTCCCGGGTGGTTTCGTGCTTGATGTACTTTGAAAAGCAGGAAAAAGAATAGTGGGGCGATGATCGTTATAATCGTCCCGCCTACATATATCACGAGGAGCAGAGCGTTTTTCACGGCACTTGCCGCGCGGGTCATCCGTATTTTCAATGTGTGGCTCATTGCCCACCTCCTTTTCTGGTTTAGAAAATAACATAGATTTGCAAGGCGCGCAAATCGGATGCAGGAATTATTTTTTTAGTATTATAATACTCCTATGACCATTGACGAATTCCACGCGGTTGATTTGCGCGTTGCGAAAATTTTGAGCGCCGACCGTGTTCAAGGATCGGAGAAACTCGTGCGATTAGACGTTGATCTCGGCGATGAAACGCGGCAGATTATCGCGGGCGTCGGGAAAGTGTACGAACCAGAACATCTCGTCGGCCGGGAAATTGTCATCGTCGCAAACTTGGAGCCCCGGATGCTGATGGGCATCGAAAGCCAGGGGATGCTTCTCGCGGCGACGAACGAAAACGGCGAGCCGATTATTCTTATTCCGGAGAAAAACGTCGCGCCGGGATCAGGGATACGATAACTATGGTTTGCAATTCAACTCCGGTACGGGTAAAATCGTTTTATGAACGCAATCAAAATTGGAATTTTCGCTTTTATCGCCGCGGTGCTTATTGGCGCCGGCGTACTCTATAATAAGAGCGTTGACGAAAAGGCGCGGCGAAACGCGGCACGAATAGAAGAACAAACACAAAAAGAACAGCAAAAAATTATGGCATCGTTTCAAAAAGAGGATATCGCTGTGGGCACGGGAGCGGAGGCAAAAGCCGGCGATGTGGTTTCCGTAAATTACGTCGGTACGCTCCTCGACGGGAAAAAATTTGACAGCTCGTACGACCGCAAGACGCCCTTCGAGTTTACGCTCGGCGCAGGGCAGGTGATTCAGGGATGGGACCAGGGCGTCGCGGGAATGAAAGTCGGCGGCAAGCGAAATCTCGTAATTCCGCCCGAATTGGGGTATGGAGCGCAGACAGTGGGGCCCATTCCCGCGAATTCGACGCTTAAGTTTACGGTTGAACTTTTGGGCATCAAAAATAGCCACTAGCCATTGGGGTTTAGCCACTAGTGCCGGAAAATAAAGTCACTAGCTTACTAGTGGCTAGTCGCTAGTGGCTAACGTTTATGTTCGACATTCTCAAGAAAGATTCTCAGTCGCGCGCGCGGTTGGGGATTTTAAAAACGGCGCACGGCGATGTGCAAACGCCCGCATACGTCATCGTGGGAACGTATGCTTCCGTGCGGTGCCTTGATACGCTAAATGAAAATAAAACGGGTAAGTTTAATAAAGAATCATTGCCGATTGTTAAATTAAACCCTGAAGTTTCAAAAGTAATTGGAGATAACACTATTCATATTTCCGAATTTGTTATTGCTAAAGTCAAAGGACTCGTTAAGGGGTTTTTGGGACATTCTGAAATTACTGATGATGTATTAAAAAATTTGCCTGAAAACTTGTCTAATCCATATAAAATATATAAAGATTTACGATCTAATAAAAAATACTTATTTATAAATCTTGATCCTACACACGCCGCAGTCGTAGAAGTCCTTAGATCAGAAACGGGAAAAACAGAAGTAAATACAATTTATCCATTAGGTGAAAAAACACTAAAACAGCTTGAAAAGAATAATTCTCTCCAAGCTGTTTATAGTCGTTCCGCTGGGGGGACGGCCACCTCCCCATCTTCTTTCAGCCAGCAAGGCCTTTCTGGCGTCAGCGAATCTATAGAAGGAAGTGTAGCACAGCCACAGGAAAAGTCAACAACTCCCGCACTTGACGAACTTGCTACAAAAACCCGTGAGGAGAAGGTAGCTGAAGCCGCAAAATCATTCGAGCAGGAACAAACGGCAAAAAGCAGTGGAAGGGCGATTTATGGAATTCAAGAAAGAATATCTACGCGAGTTTTCTGCCAGAGAAAAGATTGTCCCCGCTGATGACTCGCTTCGACTTGTCGAAGACGAAGCGAGCGAGGTATAAGATTTTCTCATATAAAAAGCCCCACACACGAATTTTTGTGTGGGGGCGAAACAAATGGAAATCAGGGAATGTCGAGAAAATCGAATTGCGAGCCAATTATCTTCTTGATCCGCGGCCTCTTCCTTTTTTTCTTTGGCCGCCACCCAAGATGAAATTGGAATGTGTCAAGCAACGTCTTTTTCCGAGAATTTCGATACAAGCACTCTATCCCGCATATTGAACACATCGCTTTTCCTCCGCTACACAAAATTCTGGACAAGCAACTTTCCCTAGCGTACCACAGGGGGATGGGCGAGTCAACGCGCGCGTTGCATAGAGTATATCTCTGTTGGTGTACATCATCTCCGCCGGGCGCGCAGTCATCTATTCGCATGATTCATGATTATTTGTTATCGTGTCAATGTTATGGGGCCGCAATCAGGTTTTTATGGTTTGGGCATCGCGCCGAATATCCTTGCGGTTTTGGATAAACTCAAGTTTACGGTGCCGACGCCCATCCAGGAGAAATCCATTCCTCCCGCGCTTGAAGGGAAGGATTTGATCGGCGTTGCGCAGACGGGGACGGGCAAGACGCTCGCCTTTGGCGTACCGATGATGCAGGGCGCCCTCGGAGGAAAGCAAGGGCTTATCGTGCTTCCCACGCGCGAGCTTGCGCTCCAAGTGAGCGAAACATTTCAAAAAGTTGGCGGCGCGTTTCATTTGCGAACAGCGCTTCTTATCGGGGGAGAATCGATCGGCCGGCAAATTCAATGGTTGCGCCGCGATCCGCAGATCATCATCGGCACGCCGGGCCGGATCATTGACCACCTCGAGCAAAAGACCCTCACGCTCGGATTCGTGAAAATACTCGTGCTCGATGAAGCAGACCGGATGCTCGACATGGGATTCGCGCCGCAGTTGAAGCGCATTCTCCAAGTCGTGCCGCGCGAACGGCAGACGATGCTTTTTTCGGCGACGATGCCGGAGAATATCGTCTCCCTCGCGCGGGCGTACATGAAACTTCCCGTGCGCGTGGAGATCGCGCCGTCGGGAACGCTCGCGGAAAAAGTGACTCAGGAGCTGTTTTTCGTGGAGCGGCAGAATAAGTCCCGGCTCCTCGAAAAAATTTTATCCGAGTATCGCGGATCGGTTTTGATATTTTCGCGGACGAAGCACGGCGCGCGGAAGATTACGGCAGCCGTGCGGGCGTTGGGGCACAGCGCGGCGGAGCTCCACTCAAATCGCTCGCTTGGCCAAAGAAAAGACGCGCTCGAAGGATTTCGGAACGGCAGGTACCGAATTTTAGTTGCGACAGACATCGCGGCGCGGGGGATTGACGTGAAAGGCATCGAGCTCGTCCTCAATTACGATTTGCCGAATACATCCGAGGACTACGTGCACCGCATCGGGCGGACGGCTCGCGCCGGCGGCGTAGGCCCCGCCATTTCATTTGC
>OBEQ010902408.1_pt1 | contig 23046 bp, 33 predicted proteins | sample 1670901 | NCBI WGS metagenome assembly OBEQ01 (sample SAMEA104232315, study PRJEB22302) | groundwater metagenome | biome: forest; feature: aquifer; material: groundwater | place: USA | collected 2011-08-07 | depth 5.4 m
CAATATATAAGGATTCTGTAATAATTATTATATTATGTCTCAATTAATTACAAACGCAGATTTCGCCAGTGTACAAAAAGTTCAAGCCGGAGTTGCTAAGATTTTAAAAAAAGCTGAAAAGGATGGCAAATTTGTCAGAGTGATGAGGAACAATGAGCCCGTAGGAGTGCTTGTACCTAATAATGTTTGGGATTCATTCATAGAGGATTTAGAGGCAATGTCCTCCCCAAACTATCTAAAAAGAATTGCCAAGTCAAGAGCAGATAAAAAAACTTATACTCTTGAAGAAGTGAAAAAACAAATTGGCCTTTAATGTTTCAAATTAAATTTAAAGCCTCTGCCCAAAAACGCTTCCTAAAACTCCCACTTGATAAACAGAAAAGAATAGTTACAAAACTTGAATTTTACCTGAGTCAACAAAACCCGTTAGTTTTTGCTGAAGTTTTAACTAATACTAAAATAGGTAAGTATAGATTCAGAGTAGGTAGTTATAGAATTGTTTTTGATATTGGATATGAGAACATAATTATGATATTAGATGTAGATCATAGAAAGGATATTTATAGATGAAAAGAGAATTTTCAGCAGGAGGGATTGTCCTTCGACAAGCTCGGGATGGTAATGTGGAAGTGCTTATTACAAAGCATTCTCAAAATAAGCACTGGAGTTTCCCAAAGGGATTAATTGATCCAGGACAAACAACAGAGGAAGCTGCTTTAAGAGAGGTAAAAGAAGAAGGGGGGGTTGCAGCTGAAATTGTTGATAAGGTGGGTTATTCAAAATATGTCTACACATTTAATAAAGAGAAGATTTTTAAAGTAGTGACCTATTTTCTAATGAAATATAAATCAGGAGATATCAAAGATCATGATTTTGAAGTAGAAGAATCTGGTTGGTTTAATCCTGAAGATGCTTTAAAACAGCTTTCTTTTTCTCAAGACAAGACTCTTTTTAAGCAAGCTCTAGAAAAATATGGCAAGTGATAAATTTGTCTCCCGGGGTGGGGAAAAGCTTCAAGCAGCAATCGCCCAGTGGGGCCCCAGTTTTCAATTGTCCATAATCAATTCAGTGGTTCTAGATGTTGGTTCTTCAACTGGCGGATTTGTAGATTGTTTGTTGCAAAATGGTGCCAAAAAAGTTTATGCCTTAGATACTGCTTATGGGGAACTGGCCTGGAAACTAAGGAATGACCCCAGAGTAGTAGTAATGGAACGGACAAATATCCTCCATTTAAACTCTTTGCCCGAGCAGACAGATTTGATTACTATTGATGCTGGCTGGACCAAACTGGAACTGGTTTTACCAATTGTTAAAAACTTTCTAAAATCAGAAGGGTTAATCATTGCTTTATTAAAACCTCACTATGAAGGTGGACAAAAGAAATTAATTAAAGGTGTTGTTCCAGAAGAGTTAGTAGAAGAAATAAAAAACCAAACTATTAAAAATATTGAAAATTTAGGGTTTAAAATAGAAGAAGTAATCGATTCTCCGATCTTAGGTGGAGCAGGCAACAAGGAATATCTATTAAAAATTATCCTCTAGCGGACCGTGTCCGCCGTAGCTCGCTTCGGCGAGCGAAGGCGGAGGAGGCGGGATTCGAACCCGCGTGAGCTTACGCTCGCGTACTTTCCAAGTACGTAGAATTAACCACTATCTGACTCCTCCAAGTTTGTCCTATTATACCGAGATCGTTTGCTCTAGTCCACCTTGATACGTTTAGTTTCATAAACGTATCTTGACAACAAAAAACTGTACATGTAATATATGTACAGTGATAGACTTAAGCAGAATTATTGGTTTTGAGTGGGATAAGGGTAATTTTGACAAAAGTTATCAAAAGCACGGTATTACACCCAATGAAACAGAACAGGTTTTTACAGATGAAGATATACAGGTAGAAAAAGATATTAAACATCAGGAAAAAGAAAAAAGATATATTGCAATTGGTAAAAATGCAGCGGGCGGAGTTTTATTTATTGTTTTTACTTTGAGGAAACATAAAATTAGAGCGATATCAGCCAGGGTAGCTAATCAAAAAGAAAGGAGGCTATATGCAGAAAGAATTAAAAAGAATACCCAAGTTTAAAAGCGAAAAAGAAGAGCGGGAGTTTTGGCAAACCCATGATTCAACAGAATATGTTGAGTATAAGTCCTTAGAGAACTGGCGCTTTCCTAATCTCAAACTTACTACCAAACCAATCACTCTTCGTTTGCCAGCAGGTTTAATTGACAGGGTTAAGATAAAAGCACATAAAATGGATGTGCCATATCAGTCTTTGATCAAACAATTTATCTTTGAAGGGATTGCTAAATAGTTTCATCTGTCTGTTAGCCTTGTTTTCGGTTCTTGTTTGGTGTACAATCCGCCTGCAATACCTGGAAGCCACAGTTATCTTGGGCCTTTGGGATAATTGTAAAAATTATGGATGATGTTGAACTGATAAAACAGAAGATAAATATTGTAGATTTAATTTCTGAGTATTTGACCTTAAAAAAAGCTGGTGTAAATTTTAAAGCTAATTGTCCATTTCATGATGAAAAAACCCCTTCATTTGTAGTTTCTCCAGAAAGACAAATCTTTAAGTGTTTTGGTTGCCAAAAATCAGGTGATATATTTACCTTTTTAATAGAAAAAGAGGGGATGGATTTTAAAGACGCTTTGGAAATACTAGCCAAAAAAGCTGGGATAACTTTGAAACAAACTGAAAGTAAGAAAGACTTAAAAGACAAATTATTTGAAGTAAATTTAAAAGCTCAGGAATTTTTCCATTATATTTTAACTAAACACAATTTGGGTAAAAAGGCTTTAGAGTATTTAAAAGGCAGAGGAATATCTGATGAATCTATTAAAAACTTTGGTATAGGATATGCTCCCAACTCCTGGGAATCTTTAACTAAGTTTTTATTAAAAAGGGGTTTTACAACACAGGAGGTAATTGAATCAGGTTTGGCAATACCATCAAGATCCTCCTTGTATGACCGTTTCAGGGGCAGAATCACTTTTCCTTTAATTGATGGAAAAGAAAAACTAAGGGGTTTTTCAGGCAGGGTTTTAGTACCTCAAGAACCAAAATATATTAACAGTCCACAAACCCCAATCTTTGATAAAAGCACCTATCTTTTTGGAATTAATTTAGCAAAAATGGAGATCAGGAATAAAAAAGAAGCAATTTTGGTGGAAGGGGAGATGGATGTAATTTTGTCTCATCAAGCCGGGTTTAAAAATGTAGTGGCTTGTAAAGGTACAGCTTTAACTGAAGGGCAGATAGAATTACTTAAAAAATACACTGAAAATATAAACTTGTGTTTTGATATGGATCTGGCAGGAGATAGTGCTTCCAGACGCAGTATTGAACTTTTGGAGAAAGCCAATATCAATATTAAAGTAGTGGAAATTTTGGGAGGAAAAGATGCAGCAGAGGTGATTTTGGAAAATGCCAAAATTTGGCAAACAGCAATAGACGGGGCTTTACCTATTTATGATTATTATTTAAACTCCACTGCTAAAAGATATGATATTAAAAACCCCTCTGATTTGAAAAAAATAGGACAGGAATTAATTCCGATCTGGTCCAAGATTCCAGATGAGTTAGTTAAAGAACGCTATACACAAAAGCTGGCTGCATTTTTGAAAACAGAAGATAAAATTTTAAGAGATGCCATTTCAAAAATAGATAAAGAACAGCCTAAAAGTTATGAAACCATCTTACATCAAAAAGTTAAACAGGATAATATTGTAGCTATCAGATCAAGAAGGGAATTGCTGGAAGAGTATTTAATTGCTTTGCTTTTACACCCACCAAGAGATTTTGTATATGTGCCCAGTTTCCCGGAAACTATCTTTTTGAAAGAATCATTTAGACAAATATACGTGTTTTTGTTGATTTATTTAGATTCTATTTCATTTAAAAGCCAAGAATTTAGTATCAATGAATTTTCTGATGATTTACCAAAGGAGTTGCTGCCAGAAGTAGACTCCTTGTATTTAACCGAGCTTGATAGTAAACTGCAAACTGCAAAAAATTGGCAAAAAGAAGTTACAGAAGTAGTGTCAGAGCTTAAAAAAGCTTTGATTAAAGCTTCCTTAGCGAAACTATCTTTAGAGATTAAGAATGCTCAGGAATTTGGTAAGATGGAAGTGGTAGAATCTCTGAATAAAAGATTCAGGGATATTTCAGTCAGGTTAAAAAATCTTTAAAATCAAACTATATGGCTAAAATAAAAAAAGAAACACAGCTGGATATTAAGAAACTTTTAAAGCTTGGTAAAGAAAGAGGATTTATTACCCAAGAAGAAATTCTGCAAGTGTTCCCAAAACCTGAGGAAACACTGGAAGAAGTGGATGACTTTTATATTAAGTTAATCTCAGAAAACATTGATGTTTTTGAAACAACAGCTCAGGATTTAGAATCAGAGTCTAAAGCCTCTACAGAGCTTGAAAAAGAACTGGAGCTTTTATCAACTATGGAGGAGGGTTCAGTCACAGATCCAGTTAGACAATACTTAAGAGATATTGGTAAAATTCCCCTCTTAACAGCAGCAGATGAGATAGATTTGGCCAAAAGAGCAGAGAAAAATGAGAAAAAAGCCCGTGATAGATTAATCAGTGCCAATTTGAGATTAGTGGTATCTATTGCTAAAAAGTATGTTGGAAGGGGAATGAGTCTTTTGGATTTAATTGAAGAAGGAAACATTGGACTAATGAGAGCGGTTGATAAATATGACTGGAGAAGAGGTTATAAATTCTCAACTTATGCCACTTGGTGGATTAGACAAGCTATCACTAGAGCTATCGCTGATCAAGCCAGAACCATTAGAATCCCAGTCCATATGGTGGAGACAATTAATAGATTTAACAGAACTCAAAGAAGATTAATGCAAGAATTGGGCAGAGAACCAACTCCTGAGGAAGTGGGAAAAGTTTTAGAAATTGATGAAACTAAAGCCAGAGAAATTATCAAAGTTTCTCAAGAACCAACCTCTTTAGAAACTCCAGTAGGGGATGAAGAGGATTCTCATTTAGGAGATTTTATTGCAGATCAGGGTTTGCAGCCGGATGAACAGGCAACCAGAGAACTATTAAAAGTACACCTAGATGAGGTGCTGGATTCTTTGTCCCCCAGAGAGAAAAGGGTCTTACAATTAAGGTTTGGATTAGAAGATGGTAAACAAAGAACTTTGGAAGAAGTGGGAAAAGAATTTGGTGTAACAAGGGAAAGAATCAGACAAATTGAAGCCAAAGCTATTAGAAAATTAAAACATCCCACCAGAGCTAAAAAACTAAGAGACTACTTAGAATAATGGACAATTGAGAATTGACAATGGAAAATTCTGCCCAACAAGTAAAAAGCTTTGATATTAGACAAAGAACCCTCAAGTTTTCTGTAGCTGTTATAAATTTAGTTAATCTACTACCCAAAACTCCTGCAGGTTTTGCAATTGCTAATCAAGTGGTAAGAGCAGGAACTAGTATTGGAGCAAATGTAGAAGAAGCTCAAGATGCTTCATCTAGAAAAGATTTTATACATACAATGATAATTTCTTTAAAGGAGGCTCGTGAAACGGAGTATTGGCTAAGAGTGATTGAGCAGACAGACCTAGTTTCAAACAGTAAGTTAGATAATGCCTTGCAAGAAGTGAGTGAATTGATTAAAATCTTGACTGCTATTGTCAAGAGGACAAAAGCCAGTACTTTGAAATAACCGGATTAATTGTCAATTTCATACATTGTCAATTGTCCATTAATAATATTCCCCTGTAGCTCAATGGTAGAGCGGGTCACTGTTAATGACTAGGTTAGAGGTTCAAATCCTCTCGGGGGAGCCCAGTTTGACGAGGGTGGAATTTAGCGGTAAAAGGTAAGTGCTTGGTTAGAAAACTCAAGGGTTTGGTTACAACTTTGGTTAGAAAAAGTCTCAACTTTAAGTTTTCTGTCAGTTAGTAGTTGATAGAGAACACAACCTCTGGACTCTCCAGGTTTGATCTTGGGATTTTGGGTTAAACTCATATGATCCCAGTTGCTTCCATCCTTTTTGATATATTGAAAATCTGACAACTTATATTTAACTACGCCGCTGTTCACTCCAACTTCCTTCGGATCAGGAAGCGCGGTTTTAATCAAAAATTGTTTGAACTCATTATTATAATCACCAAACGAAGCAATGTAAGAAAACGGATCTAGATGGTTGGGGACGATAGCCAGATGAGTCTGGGAATAGTTCGCAACTGCCTGTTTCTTAGTTCCTTGGTAACCCTCCGTTCCTTCCAGAAACCAGTTACCTATCAGTCTGCCATCAATGTCGTAATCAATTTTACCGCTGAGTGGAGGGATGGTCCTGATGTACTTTGATAAGGCTAATTCTTTTAACCTTTCTGTATAGTAATCCAGGGGATCGGCAGTGTGAATCTTCCACATCTCTTCCTCATAATTTTTAGGGTCAACAAACCCAGGCAGGACGATGGTTGTGTCCCAGACTGCAAAATCCAGGGTCTGGCCGCCAATCCGGCCGATGAGTTGCCCTTCTTTTATGGAGATATTGACGCTGCGCCCTTGTTTATCATACTCAGCCTTAAGCTCAGGGGTGAGGGAAGTAACTAAATCGTAGTAGTAAAACAGTCTGCAGCTGATTGTAAAAACCAACCTGTATTCAGTATATTCAGGTTTAACCCGAGGTTCGATGCTGACCAATCTTGCATCAGCCATGGCATAAACCTCATATTTATCACGGGGTGAGTTAAAGATTGTGGGAGAGAAATATTGGTGATCAATTGGGGTAACATGGTCGCCTATTACCAGTCCATAAGGGATAATCATACTAAAGTCCTCATACTTCATTGGTAGGGTTCCCAATTTTCTAATTTCCATCCCCTGACACTGGTTGTGGCTTAAACTCTGACCTCTTTTTTCAGCATTATCGGTACTCCAATTAGCCTGACGTTGAATGGAATTTTCTGATGGTTTGAAAATCTGATTATTGTGAAAAGGGGACGTAAAGTATCTAACACCAAGAAACATTACACCCAGAATTGCTAAAGCTAAAATAATAATTAATGGAGAAAATCCTTTTTCCTTAGGCATTAATTATCACTGTAACAATTGTTTACGTAGGTGTCAAAGTTAACCGTTCTAAAATCGTCCTGTCGGCCGAGCACTTTATTTTAGCCTCAAAATCCAATTTCCCTAATGGATGTTCGAACCTGATTTACTCAAGTAAATGGATCTCATTACACAATTTGTGAGCATATTTACACTTGGTTTTATTGGTGGATCAATTCCTGGATCTATTTTAGCTTCTACTTTTACTGAAGCCCTAAGAAAGGGTTTTATTGGAAGTTTACGTGTAATAATGTTTGCTGCAATTTCTGAAATCATTGTAGCCTCCCTAATAATGTTTTTACTCTTCTCTATAAACATCCCCCAAGGTGTTTACTATGGAATTTCTTTTATAGGTGCAGGAGTATTGATTTGGCTTGCAAAACAAGTATGGTCAATTAAAAAATTAAACGACAAAGGAAAGTTATTTAGCTTCAGAAAGATTTTCCTTTTAACCATCTTTAATGGGCCATTATGGATTGTCTGGTCAACTGTTTGTGTTCCGCAGGCTTATGTATTGAGCAAGGAAATTTCTGGGGGATTAATTTTTTTTATGATTATCTTTGAATTGGGTTGGTTTTCTTCAACCTTACTCTTAACATTTCTTTTCTCTCGTTTCAGGAACCTACTAATAAAAGAGCAAGTGATTTCAATTGTATTTAAGGTATTTGCTTTAACCCTAACATTCTTTGCAGTTCGTTTAGTCATAACAAGTATGATGTATTTTCTAAATAATAGGTCATAATTTTATATGAAGATAAAAAGTGTTTCTGGGGTAACCTGCTTTGTAAAAGATCTTAAAAGAACATCTGTATTTTACAAAATGCTAGGATTTGATATTAGAAAACAGGATGAAGAGCATTTAACTGTCTATTCTAATTGGTTCTGGATAGATTTTATAAAGAACTACTTGAAAAAGGAATAAAACCAGCAAGTGCACTAAAAGATTTAAGAGGCAACCGGGAATTTGTCCTCAAAGATCCTGATGGGTACAAATTAGTTATCTTCAAAAGAAAATAGGTTCTGGCCTCGTTTGCTAATCCCAACCCCTCCAACTCAGGAGAACATATAGAAATAACGTGAATTCATACCGTAAAACACCTATAATTCACGTTAAATTGACAAAATAACGTGAATATGATATAATGCGGTTATTATGTCAACTTCGGCTGCAATCCAAAAAAGGATACAACTTCTTAAACAAGAATATGACCGTTTAAAGATTCGCAAAGAATCTTTAAACAAACTTATTGATGAAGCTGAAACTGCCGAAAGTGTTTATAACTCTAATGCGATAGAGAATTCTACATTAACTCTTAAAGAAACAGAGAAGATTTTACTTGAGATGGAAGTTTCTCGAAACGTTAGTCTGCGTGAGGTATTTGAAGCTAAAAATCTAGCTAGGGTTATGGAATATATCCGAATTAAATTTTCAGAGGGACTATCGAAAGAAATGATATTACTTCTGCACCAAATGTTAATTGGTAATATTGATGAAAGTATTGCTGGGAGACTGCGTAAAAAAGATGAATATGTCAGAGTAGGAACGTTTATTGCTCCTGCTCCAGAACATTTAGAGAGAAGGTTAGAAGAAGTTCTGATTGAGTACTCAAGCGATGATATAAATTACTTTATAGATAAAATCTCTAAATTCCACCTGCAATTTGAAACAATCCATCCATTTAATGATGGGAATGGGAGGATAGGAAGATTGTTGATAAGCTATCAGTTATACAAACTTGGCTTTCCCGGGATAATAATCCGTGATAAAGAAAAACAAATTTATTACCGCTCCTTTGGCGAATATCGGGATGATAGATTGACTAAAACAATGGAAAAGATAATCTCACTTGCTTTGCTAGAGGCCTTACATAAAAGGATTACTTACTTAAAAGGAAGTAAAATTATTGAGGCAACAGAGCACGCCATAAAAGTTGGTAAACCAGCGCCTGTAATTTTAAATGCTGCAAAACGCCAAACTATTCCGGCTTTTAGAGAAAAAGGTGTATGGAAAATAGGGATTAAGTAAATAAATGAGAAACTATAGCGCAAAAGACTTGATTCTTACATTGTTAGTTCACCCGATTATAAAAGACAAAGCAAAAATGAATGAAGCCAAATACTTATTTGTTTGAATTAAACCATTTTGGTTTGCCTATTTCAACCAAAACAACTCCGATGGCGAGTATAAGCATTACTTGTTTAGTAAAGATATTTATCCAGCTTATAAAATCATTCCAAGGATAAAGAAAATTTTGGTACTTTAAAATCAACATTAGGCCCATCAGATAAATTAAGATCCATGAATAGTTTTTAAGTTTGGCAAAGGGTAAAAGCATATAAATCCAAGTGTAGTACCAGTTAAGTATTGAGTGTGATGAGAATGTTATCAAAAAAATAAACAAAGCCAGACTTGACACTTTAAAATAAAATGGCCATTTTTCCCTATTTAGCAAAAGTGCTGGAGCTCCAAATATAACAGGACTAGAAAAGTTCGGGCTTTTTGTAAAGATAGTTACCAAAAGAGATGCAATTGATTTAATTTGCTGTTGTAGGCTAATAAAAAACATGGAAATGATAAAACCAGTGATCATTAAGAGATCGTTGTGAGCATTCATTAACAATTCAACAATTAGGTAGGGATTAAGAAACCAATAACTAAAAACCTTTTTATCACCTTTGTTGATCTTCAGTAAAAGTAGTCCTGCAAGAAAAAACAAAAAAAAGTTCATGATCCTTAAACCATAAAAAATTAAAATGAAGTGGCTGACTCCAAAAATCGCTATGGGAATAATAGAATAGATAAGATAGAAAATCCCATAAGTATAAGTAGAGTCAATATTGTGCATGAAACTGACCCATAGATCCTGATTGTGCATCTGTGGAGTCACTTGGTAGGGATTTTGATGGGAAACCCAAGTTACTTTAGCAAAAAACAGGTAATTGAAAACATCATGTGAGACAAAGTTATACGAGCAAGCAAGGATCAGAGAAGTGATTGCAAACAGGACCAGCAATTTTTTTACCTTGATCTTATTTAGCCAACCGAATAGGGTGCCTAATTGAAGTATAAATAAGGTCATTATTGCCAGCAGGAAGATAACAACAAAGACCAATTGATTATGGCTGCCCCATAACCGATAGGCAAATAAGTTATTAAAAAAAGGGTGGGTTTGGGCCAGCATATAGATAAGCCCGATATCAATCCAAAAGTAAGAAAATAACAACAAATATAATGTGACAAGGGTAATTAGTATAGTAAATAGCAAGAATCGCATAATGCATTATATGCACAATTCAGAGTCTCAATAAATATTAATCACAATAACTCAGTTTGGTTTGCTATTTTTATTACTTTCAAAAGAAAAGTAAGAAGAAATACAGACTATTAAGTGATCAAGTAAAGTTAAGCCCATAATTTCTGCTGCTTTTTGGATTCTAAAAGTAAACTCAATATCTGCCTTGGATGGTGTTGGGTCTCCTGAAGGGTGGTTATGAGCCAGTATCAAAAAAGCACAAGGAGAGAGTAGGGCTTGGGTCAAGATTTCCTTTGGCTCAATTAAGTTGGTGTTTAAATTCCCCACCCCAACTGTTTGTTTCTCCAAAAGTTCATGCCGGGCATTTAAATAAAGAACCAGCAAATATTCCTGTTTCTTATCAGTTATCTCCTTAACCTGATCCAGGATATCTGCAGTTGAATTAATAATTACTTTATTCAAGGCTGCAGGGGCAAAAGCTCTTTCACCAAGTTCGAAAGCAGCCTTAATCCTGGCTGCTTTGGTTTTGCCTATTCCAGGAATAGTTTTTAATTCGTCCAACTTAACTCTAGTCAGTTTTTTCAAAGGAAACTGTTTGAGGATTTTTCCTGCCATAGATAATACGTTTTGTCCTGGTTTACCAGTTCCCAAGATTAGAGCTAGCAATTCATGGGTAGATAAATTTTCCGCACCTTGTGCAGATAGTTTTTCCAAGGGACGTAAAGATGGGTGTAAATCTTTGATTCTTTTCTTGCTCACAAAAATAGTATAATTGGAGCATGAGTGTTAATCAATCAGATCAAAGAAAACTAGCTGAGCTGGCAAAAAGGATCAGGAAAGCCAGAGAAGAAGCTCATATTTCCCAGTTAGAACTAGGGAAAGCAATTGGTGTTTCTGATAAAGCTATTTCTTCTTACGAAAAAGGCAGAAGCACGCCTCCTTTTAACAAACTTAAAAAAATTGCTCAAGAAACTAAACAACCAATGGATTATTTTAGTGGAGATCCAAAGATGGAAGGCACAATTATTAGTAAGTTGAGCAAAGTTGAAAAAGAACTAGCAGAAATCAGAAAACTACTTAAAAAGACCTCTTGACAAATTAGATAAAACTCTATTATCATGAGATTATGAATGGAAGAAGGGGAGTTATTTTCTTAGACGGAACAGAAGTTGTTACTGGAATTTATGGTTTAAATAGAGACTTAAGATGGACAAAACTTTACTTCAGAGTAGAAGATCTGGCGATTTATCAATCTGATGATTTGGTTGACCCTTTGGATATTGTAGAAAAAATAGCAGATGTTTTATTATTTGGAGTCAGACTAAATATTAAAGATTGGAAAATTATCAGTAGAAATTTACCTGAAGAATCCTTTAATCAAATCTCTCAAGCCACTAAGTTAAAAATTAAAGAGCTGAATTTAGCAGGTGAACAAGAGCTCATCTGTGAAGGGTTATTGAATGAAGTATTGATATAAGCAGGACTAGAGTCTGGATCTTTTTCTACAAAGTGCATATATTAATATTCCGGACACAGGAAATATTATCGGAGCTAATAGTAGAAACGTTTGTGGAAGGAGCGTTAAAGTGGCAAAAAGAGGATAGACAATCATCCAAAATAAAACTATTTTGGCTATTTTGGAAGTATCCCTTAACAAGTAAAAGACTCCCAGATAAAATATTATTAGAGGGGAACAGTAAGATAAGAAATTTTCAAAAACCGCATAAATAAAATAAGAAGCTTTATTATGCAAAAGTCTGGCAATAAAGGGTAGCAGGTAAACATGTTCTCTTCTTTGTTGTTCTATCTTCCAGATAGCATCAGCACTGAACTGGTAATTCTTATAAGAAAATAAAAATAGAGCCAGCCATAAGATGCTGATTAGGATAAAAATCTTTTTCATAGTTTTTTTGGAATATATTCCCCAATTTTATAAATTGGAAATCCAATTGGATCTTTAATTTCATGGATATTTTTTAAAGAATCCTCAAATTTATAACTATTATTTCCAGGTAATACTACAAGAGAGGATTGGTTGAGAGGAATAGTAAAGTTTTGGAAATCAACAAACTCTATATTTCCCAATTTGGAAACATAATCCATGCCTGAGTTTGATCCATTAACTATATTTACAGAATCTGAAATAGCCTGAAACTTTTCCGGAGAATATTTCTGATAAAAAAGAAAAAAGATATAAGGTTGATCTCCGCTTTGGGGAACATACACTTTTGGGAAACTTGTCTGTCTTGAGGTAATAAATTCAACCATCTCTTTATACCCATTTTGCCAAGCACTATTTTTGGGGAGATTATGAATAAAATAAGCATCCAGGAAAAGTAAAAAAGATAAGATATAAAATAGGATAAATATTCCCCAGAATAAATTCCTCTTAAAATTGCTTAATCCTAAGCCCAGAATAATATTGATAACCATAAAAAAGGTTAAATAACGCACAAAATTAACCCCTTCTGATGTTAAAGCGGATGCTAAGGGGGTAAGGATTAGCAGAGTTAATATAAAGAGTTTGGTTTCTAAGTCAATATCCTTCATTTTTATGAAACTCTTTAGCCCTAAAAATAGAAAGACAATTTCAAAAGGAGTAAAAGCTCCAAAATCAGCAGCAGAATGTTGGGGATTGCCATCTCCTTTGATAAATAAAACAGGTAAGTTATAGTGACTGGTCCAGTTTTTTAAAAAATCAGAAGTTAGGGTTTCCATACTTAACACCTGGTATTTATTGGTAAATAGCAAAGATGTTACACGGGTGTTTTTGTCATTAAAAAAGGAAAAGATAATTGGTAGTGATAATAGAATAAACAATAGACTACCTAGCAGAATTATTTTAAATGGTATTTTGGAAATTTTCCTCCAGTAAGTAAGCAAAAGACAAATAAATATAATAGGAGTAGCTGGTTTGGCACTGTGTGACATTAGCAGACTGGCTCCAAAAAACCCTGCTGACAAGAATAAATACCATTTATTTTTGTTTAGGGCTTTGATAAAAAATAAAATCCCAGCTATTATCAAAGCCACAGTTACCTGAGCCTCCCATGCTCCTCTACTGAATGTAATATGCCAAGGAGAGATAGCTAATGAAAAAGCTGAGGCTTGAGCAACTCTTTGACTGTTGAATAAACTTTTTACCAGCAGATATAAAAGGTATACACTTAATATTCCTGATATTGCACCCGGTAATCTAACTGACCATTCATTTAATCCTAAAATAGCTACAAAGGGTATTGTTAAATAAACATACAATCCCGGCTTCCAGTCTCCAAATGACCTAAATAAAATTGGGAAGAATCCGCCATGTTCATCTTTTCCACTATTTAAAACTGAGTAGGCATTGTACCCCAGGGCTGCTTCATCATTTCTCAGATGAGAAGGTATATTTCCCAAATTCCAGAGCCTTAAGACTGCAGCAATAAGAACGATTAGAATTAATAGTTTATGTTTTTTTGACACCAGGTAATTTACCCTTAAGTATATAATGTATCAGTGCTATTTTCTAATAAGTATTTAAAGTTATTGCCATTTGTAGTTTTAATAATTAGTTACTTTTACCTCTCCACTTCTTTTTTACTGGAAATGCCTCCAGTCTGGCCAGATGAAGCATACTTGGCAGATGTGGCCTTAAACATTCAAAGAACAGGTAGGGTGGGGACTGATATTTGGGGAGATACAGTCATAGGGATTAGAGATTCTTTCTATTATTACCCGCCAGTTTACATATACACCCTTGCTTACTGGTTTAAGCTGGTTGGATTTTCCATTTATAGCCAAAGAATTCTATCTGTGATATTTGGCGCAATACTACTAGTTATATTCTATCTTTACAGTAAATCCCTTTTACCAGAGCTATCAGAGCCCAAAAAGAAAATTGTTTTAATGGTAACCATGTTTTGTTTAGTCATAGATAACGTATTTTTAAAAGCTGTCAGGATTGGGAGGACTGAGGTGATGATCTTAATCTTTATTACATTATCCATGTATATGCTGCAGCAAGTTCAAAACATAAATAAAAACAGGTGGATTTTTTATGGTTTAATAGGTTTTCTTCTTGGGCTAGCGTTTTTAACGCACTTTTTATCCATTGTTTTCATTTCTCTAGTTCTAGTAAATCTGATGTTATCAGCTCAGACAAAGAATTTAAGAAGAGATTATCTTTTGTTAGTAATACTTTTCTCATCACCCATAATATTATGGGTGATTACTGTTTTGCCAAACTACCAAACTTTTTTAAATCAACTATCTTTACAAAGTAATTTCAGGGTTTTAATGAGTCCTTATGTAGAAGGGGTGTTTAAACATGCCGTGTTGGAAGAGAGAATAATTTACTATATTTATTTTGTCTTGAGTTTAGCTTTTTTACTACTTACTTTTTTGAATAAGTCAAAGCAATATTTAATTTTACTGACTGCTATTGTCCTAAGCTGGGCAGTCTGCTTTTTCGGTGAGTTGGAATGGTACAGTATTTATCCAGTTTTTTTCTTGTATATTTGCATTTCCATATTAGTTTCGCATTTGATAACAAATCGCAAACAACCTCCAGTTCTTCTTTGGTTGGGAGGACTAACTGTTTTTTTGACAGCTTGTCTTTTGATATTGAATTTTGGAATATACGGTAAGTTTCATAGATTTAATACTCAAAACCCGAATCATTACTTTAAGTTTAGTGAGCAGGTTAAAGAAATTATTCCGCCTCAAAAAACAGTCTATCTATCAACGACACCTGATTTATTCTTTACACTTTATGGTAGAAATTCTTTATCTGAGTTTCCTGCTCTTGTTCCAAAAACCAAAGAATATATTAAACAATTGGATAATAGTGATTACCTTCTTATCAATTTCCGTTTGGATAGAAGATTCGTAGGTAATCTACTTGATAAATATATTGAGTTAAATCAGCTAAGAGAATTTTCTGTAGAGGGGAGTGGATCTTACCAGGCTAAAATAATTGAACTAAGGCCGAAAAAGGATCGTTTAACCCCATAGCTACCGGCTATTGTTTTACATCCCTGAATCTGTTAAAATAGGGTCTTATGGCAAATCCTTGTAGCGTGTGTGGTAAAGAAAGAGTAGAGGGTAAAAGCTGGAAAGAAAAATTAGGCACCTCTGTGATAACTCACACTTCAACTATTTGTCCTGATCCCATTTGCCAAAAGATTGTAGATAAAACAATAGCTGACCGCAAAGCCAAAAGTGCCCTATTAATCAAAAAAAAGCTTGATGCAAAGCTGGCAAGAGAAAAATCTCTAGCTATCAGCTAAATACTAATTCTCTTTTATATTATCCTCGAATTCTTTATATAGTTTTTGAATCTTAGGATCAATCACTATCTGGCAGTATGGTTGGGAGGAGTTTTTTTCATAATAATCTTTATGATAATCTTCTGCGGGATAAAATTTAGTAAATGGTTCTAACTTAGTAACTGCTCCTTTAACCTCCTTAATTGCTCGTTTGACTGCCTGCTCTTGTTTTTCGTCATGATAAAAAATTGCCGATCGGTATTGTGTCCCAATATCTGCCCCCTGCCTATTTAAAGTAGTAGGATCATGCAGCTTAAAAAAGATTTCTAAAAGCTTTTCAAAAGAAATAATACTGGGATTAAACTTAATTGAAATAGCCTCAGCATGATTAGTAGTGCCTGATGAGACTAATTTATAGGAAGGGTTAACAATGTTACCACCAGTATAGCCTGGTATTACAGATTCAACTCCCTTAAGCTTTTTAAAAATAGCTTCTGTGCACCAGAAACATCCTCCAGCCATAGTTGCAGTTTCCATCGTAGAAAGTATATTATGCCTTCAAATGGGTAAGAAAGGCAAACTTAAAGTTTTGGTAGGCGGTTGTTTTGATATCTTGCATCCTGGTCATGTTATTTTTTTAGAAAAAGCCAAAGCAGCAGGTGATAAATTAATTGTTCTTTTAGAGAGTGATCAGAAAGTAAGACAGCTGAAAGGTGTTAACCGACCAGTGCATAATCAAAAGGAAAGAGCTAAAGTCTTGTCTGCCTTGAGATTTGTAGATTCGGTGATTTGCTTACCGTTTATGGAAAACGAATCTGACTATGACAAGCTGATTTTAAAAATAAAGCCAGATATTATTGCAGCAACTAAAGGCTATCTTAATATTAAGAACTATAGAAGAACAGCTAATCTGGTGGGGGCTAAGTTGAAATATGTTACTAGGGTTGTTGGTAATCATTCATCAACTAGAATCCTAAATTGGGGCTAGACTTTTGATAATAAATTTAGTACTTATATAATATGTCACGTAATGTAGTTATTACTGCGGTTGTAATTGTACTTTTAGCAGTGGTTGGTTGGTATCTAACCAGGCCAAAGCAGCCAGCGACTCAAACTTCGCAACCAACAGAGACTCCTGTTTCAACAGAGTCTGTTTCTCCTGCTACTGCTACAGATGAGGCAATGATGAAAGAGAAAAACATTGTAACTGTTTCTTCAACTGGTTTTACTCCTAAGAGTATTACTGTTAAAGTAGGGGATACTGTTACCTGGAGTAATAGTGATACTATTACTCATACTGTTAATTCAGATTCTCATCCTACTCATACTCTTTATCCAATATTAAATAAAGTTGGTCAAATTAAAGCTGCTGAGAAGAAGGCATTACAATTTACTCAGCCAGGTACTTATAATTACCATGATCATCTTAATCCTTCATTAACTGGTTTAGTTACGGTACAATAATTGTTTGTGAGAACTAAACTATTCCTGCTCTCCCTATTTTTTATTGGTTTTTTTACTTATTATTCCTTTACAGTTGCCAAAGAAAAATGGGTGCAATCAGATTTTGATACTACAGTCAAATTACAAGATCATATTTCCAGAAGATTTGATAAATACTTTTCCTGGCTTAGCTTACTGGGAAGTGCCGAAGTAACTGTAGGTTTATGCATAGTGATGGCTTTTTTATCACTCCTCAAACTAAAAATATGGCCCATTTTAGGCTGGTTAATGATAGTGCCTGCTTCAATGGGGGAGATATTTGGTAAATTAGTGCTTTTCCATCCAGCTCCACCAGTTTTTTTGCATAGAAGTGTATTACCAACTACTCTACCCAGCTTTTATGTCCATACTGACTTTTCTTATCCATCAGGCCACATGACCAGGACTATATTCATCACCACAGTCTTTTTTAGTATGTTAATTTTTCAATCAAAACACCCTTTTAACAAAATTCTTGGTTTGTCTATTTTATTGGGCTCAGCATTATTAATGGGTTTGACCAGAGTTTATTTGGGAGAACATTGGATTTCAGATGTAATTGGAGGCGCTCTTTTAGGAGCAGGAGTTGGTTTTTTTGCTTCGATATTGATTTTACCCAAGGAAAAGGTTTAATATAGCCTCACCCGTCTAAAAGGAGGTGAATTATGAATAGAAATGTCTCAATAATTATTGTAATTTTAGTACTGGTAGTGATTGCAGGATATCTGGTCTGGATCAGAAGCAGATATCAGGCGCCTGTTAATTTGAAAACTGAAGAGTCAGTGGTGACTACCTCAACACCTGCTCCTACCCAAACAGCCTCTGCCTCTGCTACACCAACAACTAAAGCTAAAGAAGCAACTGGATCTACCAAACAGAAAACTTCAACCCCTAGTTCTACTAGCAAGTAATGGAAAAAGAAAAACTGATTATTATTGGTTCTGGTCCTGCTGGCCTAACTGCAGCGATCTATGCTGCTCGAGGCGGGTTAAACCCGTTAGTAATATCAGGTAGAGAAGCAGGGGGACAATTAGTGCTGACCACAGATGTAGATGATTTTCCCGGTTTTCCAGAAGGCATACAGGGCCCGCAGTTAATGGATAACATGCGAAAACAGGCAGAGAGATTTAATACCAGATTTGTCAGCAAAGATGTTTTATCAGTAGATTTTTCCCAAAAACCTTTCACCATTAAAACAGAGACACAGACCTTATCAGCCGAAGCAGTTATTGTGGCTACCGGAGCCTCAGCTATGTGGCTAAATATACCCTCAGAACAAAAATTAATTGGTAAAGGGGTATCATCTTGTGCGGTTTGTGATGGCTTTTTCTTTAAAGGTAAGGAGGTAATTGTGGTTGGAGGAGGGGATACTGCTATGAGAGAGGCAGCATATCTTTCTAAGCTTTGTAAAAAAGTAACTATAGTTCATAGAAGAGATCAGTTAAGGGCTCAAGCAGCATTACAGAACTTAGTTAAAAGTAAATCTAATGTGGATTTTGTCTGGAATACAGTAGTAGAAGAACTTTTGGGACAAGATAAAGTAACTGGAGTGAAACTAAAGAATACTCAGACTAATGAGATTAGCCAATTAGAAATTGCTGGAGTATTCATTGCCATAGGTCATAAACCTAATACAGATTTTTTGAAGGGACAATTAGAGTTAGATGAAAAAGGTTATATTGTAGTGAAAAATGAGACCAAAACTTCTATTGAGGGGGTTTTTGTAGCAGGGGATGTGGCAGATTATCACTACCGCCAAGCTGTTACTGCAGCTGGTGCTGGTTGTAAAGCCGTCTTTGACGCAGAAGAGTATTTAGAAAATTTAAAGTCTTGATTAAATGTAAGACAATGTGTTACAATGGATATTGTTGTTGAAGAATTAATAATTGAAGAAGATAGACCTGAACATATAGCAAAGCATGGTGTAACAGTGGATGAAGTTTTGGAAGTGGCATTTGGAGATTATGTTGCTGTTGAAGGGAAGTTTGGTAGGACTCTATTGATTGGTCAAACATCCAATCAAAGATTAATTACAATAGTTGTGGGTATTAGGAAAGGAATGAATAGATACGGATTGATAACGGCAAGGGTTACTAAGAAAAGAGAAAAGTTATCATATCAAGAGAATTTTGAAAAAGGAAGTAAAAAATGAAAGTAACATTTGTTAAAAAAGGTACAATTAAGCCCATAAAACCCTTTAAAACCCTTGAGGAAGAGGCTCATTTTTGGGATACGCATGATGCAATAGAGGTATTAGGCAAGAATGTGAAAGTTGGTTTTCATCGTGCGAATAAAACACATACCATAACTATCCGTTTTGAGCCAAAAAAATTACAATCCTTAAGGGAAAAAGCAGATAGGATAGGAGTTGGTCCGACCACACTTGCCAGAATGTGGATTATGGAAAAGCTCAACCAAAATGTATAAAGCCGTCTTTGACGCAGAAGAATATTTGGAGAGGCTTTAAATACTTATTATATTGGGGTACAATAAATTAAATGAAAGTTTTAGATTTATTGATTAAACTTCTTCCAGCAAGACCAGTCTATGCTCATTGTGATATTCCCTGTGGGATTTATGATCCTCATGCAGCCCAAACTGCTGCCCAAACAGTTTTGAAGATGGTACAAAAGATAAAAGAGTTACCGGAAGATGATAAAAATAACTTTGTGAGAATGGTGATGGTTAAAGAAGAGCATGCAGAGATTTGTAAAAAGGAGATATTAATTCTTTGGACAGATTATTTTAAGAGTGATCACTTGGAAAGATTTCCGGATTTACATGATTTGGTTTGGAAAACAGCTAAACTTTGTTCTGACAATAAAAGAGGAGTTGATGAAGCGAAAGCACAAGAATTAATAGAAGCAGTTGATAAAATTGCTGATATATTTGCTCAAGCTAAGAAGTGATTCTATTTCCAGTTTCCAGATTTACTGTTTCCGGTTACAGCATGTTTCCAACTCTAAAACCAGGCCAGGAAGTTTTAGCAAGGCATTGGTTCATAAAAGTGAGAGTGGGGGATTTAATAATTCTGAAAAAAGATAGAAAAGAGATGGTCAAGCGTGTCCAAAAGATTTCCGGTAATGAAGTGTTTGTTGTTGGAGATAATAAAAAGATGAGCACTGATTCCAGACACTTTGGCCCAGTTAAGCAAAATCAAATAATAGGGAAAATAATTTACTCGAGGAATAAAATTACTTAATAGCCATCAAAACGATCATAACGAATATTAATCTGATCAATACCCTGATTAAGCAAAATCTTTTCAAATTCATTGACCATATTATGTGATCCAGCCAGGTAATAGATGGGTAAGTAGTGGGTGGCAAGTGGTAAGTGGGTAAGGCGACCGGTTTTATTTGTGACGATATAATGAATGGTTAAATTGGGTAATTGTTTTTGCCACTCACTAAGTTCTTCCTTGAATAGAAAATTATCATCAGAATTTGAATAAATAAGAGTAATTGGAGTAGTTAATTTTTGATCCAAAACATATTTAATCATTGATCTAAAAGGAGTAATACCGATTCCTCCGGCTATAAAAACAGCTGAGGTTGATTCATCTAAGGTAAAAGTCCCAGCTGGGTGAGAAGTAGTAATGGTATTTCCTGCGTTTAATACCTGCATAGCTTTTTTAAATAGTTTAGTACCTTCTTTGGTAGTCACCATTAGGAAGTTTTCTGTGGGGGATGAAGAAATTGTAAAGGCTCTGGCATCATTTTTGAGCTCAATATCTAAATACTGCCCTGGATAAAAGTTGAAATTTGTAGGTTTTTGCAGTATCAGACTAAAGCAATTATTTGCTTCTTTTTTAGTTTTAATAATCCTCAGAATCATATCAGGATGATACTACACTAGTCGGGGAATTGCTGGGTATGAGATAATATAGTCTATGCTTCAAGAACCTGCTCCCATAGGTATTGTTGAAAAAAAAATTGCTACAAGCCTGAATCAAGCTGGTGTGTCAAGTACACCACAAGAAGTTTCAACCGATCATTCACATATATTAGAAGATGTAAAAAAAGTTGGTGGGGAAGTTTTGCATGATGTTCAAGCAAATGTTAAGACCTCACTAGGAGAAATTAGTGGCGGAGAAACTTACGTTAGAACAGCCAGCCCAGATAATATTACAGATATAATTGCAGAGAAGAACAAAAGGGAAGAGAAAATAAAATCAATTCTTACTAAATTAGGTTTGAGAAAGGCAGCGTAAATTATGGAAGTAACACAGAGTACAGGGCCTGATTTTATTAGTTTAATAATGGTAGGAGTGGCAGTTTTGGCTGTAATTTTACTAATTGTGGGGATATTTCTATTCCTTAAAAAATATTTTGTAGGATGGATTAAATACAAAGACCGGGAAAAATCCTCTCTGCAGTTTGTTCTCATGCAGATTAAAGTTCCCAGAGGCAATGAAATTAAAATTGATGCTGCTGAACAATTATTTGGCACTTTTGCTTCTTTACGAAAATCAGGCGGAATGTTTTCAGAGTTTAAACCTCAACCACATATTTCATTTGAGATAGTAGCCACTCATGAGTCAATCAAGTTTTATATTTCATCTCACAAATCTCACCAGGACTTGCTGGAAAAACAAATCCATGGAGCTTATCCAGATGCCGAGATTAAAGAAGTACCTGAATATAATATTTTTTCTGAAAGCTCTCAAACAGCTTATGCGCAATTGAAATTAAAAAGTGCTGACTATTTTCCTATTAAAACCTTTAGAGATTTACCAACAGATCCCATGTCTTCTCTAACATCAGCTTTGGCCAAAATGCAAAAAGATGAAGGAGCAGCAGTACAAATTATGATTTCCCCTTCAAGCAGTAAATGGAAAGATGCTGGTAAAAAATGGGTGAAAAAAGAAAAAGATCCAGGCAAAGAAAATGCTCCCAAAGCTCCGCCTGATGCCAAGCAACTGGAAGCAGTAGAAGGGAAAATATCCAAAAGCGGTTTTGAAACAATTGTTAGAATTGTGGTTTCATCTACCTCAGCTGATTCAGCAAAAGTGCATTTAACTAATATTAAAACTTCTTTTGAGCAATTTAGCGGTCCTTATAATAATTTCTCCGGGGCGAAGGTGGGATCTGAAAAAAGCTTCTTAACTGAATTTATTTACCGGTATATGCCTAAATATTCAAAAGGTTCAGTTTTAACCGCAGATGAGTTAGCATCTTTGTATCATTTTCCTAATAAATCTATAGAAACACCATATATTACCTGGCTGTCTTCTAAAAGAGCCCCAGCTCCTGAAAAAATTCCCACCTCAGGTTTATATTTAGGAAAGTCAGTTTTTAGAGGAGTGGATAGACCAGTTTATGTTTCAGAAGATGATAGAAGACGTCATATGTATATTATTGGTAGAACAGGCACTGGTAAATCAGAGCTTTTAAAAAGTATGATGCTGCAGGATATTTTAGCAGGTAAAGGTTTATGTTTTATCGATCCTCACGGAGATGCAGCAGAGGAATTGCTACAACTTATTCCGCCTCAACGGGCAGAGGATGTAATTTATTTTGATCCTTCGGATATGGACCGACCTTTTGGATTAAACATGCTGGAGGCTTACAATGAACAGCAAAAACACTTTGTAGTAGCCTCAATTATTGGACTAATGTACAAGCTGTTTGATCCTAATAAAACCGGAATTATTGGTCCCAGGTTTGAACATGGAGTCAGAAATGCCATGTTAACTGCCATGGCCAAACCAGGTGCTACTTTTGTTGAAGTCATGAGGATTATGACTGATGCAAATTTTGTAAGGGAGTTGCTGCCTCTTGTGACAGATCCGGTGGTAAAGCGTTACTGGACTGACCGAATTGCTCAAACGACAGATATTCAGAAATCAGAAGTTTTGGATTATACAGTTTCCAAGTTTGGTCGTTTTGTAACCAATAAGATGATGAGAAATATCATTGGTCAATCTCAGTCTTCTTTTGATCTAAGAAAAGTAATGGATGAA
>OBEQ011753095.1_pt1 | contig 23043 bp, 23 predicted proteins | sample 1670901 | NCBI WGS metagenome assembly OBEQ01 (sample SAMEA104232315, study PRJEB22302) | groundwater metagenome | biome: forest; feature: aquifer; material: groundwater | place: USA | collected 2011-08-07 | depth 5.4 m
AGGAATTTTTTCCCTTATCTGTCTCAAAAAGTCTAAATTTTCCCTTATGCTCTGCGAAGGAGTATCTTTCCACATGAGCAATTCTGTCGGATAAGGAATCTTGTTAAAGAAAAAATCAATATTTTTAGGAAGTTCGCTTAGCTTATCAATGCGTTCTTTTTCTAATTCAAGAATATTTTGCAATTTTTTGAAATCATAATTTTTGAGATTTGTCCCGAAATCTTTTTCTAAAAATGGTAGCGCGCGTTTCGTAAATTCATCGGATGAAAGTTTCTTTATGTAGTGTTTATTAATAAAATTCAAACGCGCGATATTAAAAATAGCTCCTCCTTTTTTAATGCGTGCTAAAGAAAATTCCTCTATCAATTCTTGGAGCGTGAAAAACTCTCTTTTATCGCCCGGATTCCAGCCCAAAAATGCGATAAAATTTACGATTGCTTCTGATAAATATCCTGAATCTCTATATTCTGCTATAGAAACAGCGCCATGTCGCTTAGAAAGCTTTGACCTATCTTCCCCTAATACTAAAGGCAAATGGGCATATATAGGGCGCGGAAAACCCAATGCTTCTTGGAGGAGAATTTGTTTTGGGGTGTTTGATATATGATCTTCTCCCCTAATGACATGGGAAATATTCATTTCGTAATCATCCATGACTACCGCGAAATTATATAAGGGTTCATCTAAACTTTTTGCAAGAGAAAAATCCCCTATTTGCGTGCCCTGAAATACAACTTCTCTCCTTACAAGATCTAAAAATCGAATAGACCCTATTGTGTCGTTATCGGATAGTTTAAATCGTATTATTCCTTCAGAATTGCCTGCATCTTTTTGTGGGCAAAAATGCGCAGACAACTCGCTTGAGGGAGGACAAGGGCAATAAAACGCTTTTTTCTCTTCTAAAAGTTTTTCAAGATATTTCCGATATATCGGCATTCTCTCGCTTGACCGATAGAATTCATCCCATATCAAACCAAGCCAAGTAAGACTCTCAATGATATCATTTTCGTATTCTTTTTTTGAGCGCGCTCTATCTGTATCCTCGATACGTAAAATGAATGAACCCTTTTCTTTTTTTGCAAATAGATAATTAAAAAGGGCAACCCTTGCGGTGCCGATATGAAGCTTCCCTGTAGGAGAGGGTGCTATACGCGTACGTACTACCACATTACTTTGTTAATTCTAATAATCCGCGGGCAATTTTTTCTGCCGCATCTGGTTTGGCGAATTCTTTAGCCGCCTTTGACATTTTCTCAATTTTTTCCGGATTGTTTACTATGTTTGCTATCTCATTCATTAAAATATGCGGCGTAAGATTTTCCTGTTCAATAACAATGGCGGCTCCCAAACGAGCATAGTAAAAGGCGTTATAGTGCTGATGGCGCGAGGCGGCCTCGGGTAATGGAATCAAGAGCGCGGGTTTACCAACCAACGCAATTTCATAAATAGTTCCCGCTCCTGCGCGAGAAACAATAAAATCTGCCGCCGCTAACGCCGCGGCTTGCTCTTTTTCATTAAAAGACCCCTTAAGATGATAATAGGGCGATACCTTCACGTCAATATTATACAACGTTAAAAGTTCGTTCTTAAAGACTGCTTCGTTTGATTGGCCACACTGATGAATCACTTCATAGTGTAAAAGTAAATCACGGAGACTTTCGGCGATAAGTTTATTGATACGGGTTGATCCTTGAGACCCGCCCAATATCAGTATAATAGGTCTATCGCCTTTTATGCTGAATAGCGCCCGGGCATCCTTTTGTGTGGCATTTTTCAACTCAATGCGGACCGGATTCCCCAGGAATACTGTTCTTTTAGTATTGAAGAATTTTGCGGTATCAGGAAAAGAAATAATAACCTTGTTGGCGATTTTTGCTAATAGCTTATTCGCAAGTCCGGGGTTATGGTCGCTTTCATGAACTACCAACGGAATAAAATATACTCGCCCGACCAATCCAATAGCAAGACTTCCATAGCCGCCTTTTGAAAAAATAACGTCTGGTAAAAGCCACCACAGAAAGAAAAAAGCATAGAAAAATCCCAGAATGGCTTTTAATATATCAAGAGGGACCAATATCGAAGGGTAGCGCCTTAACTTGCCAGCGGGTATAGAATAAACTCTTACGCCCTCCTTTGTAAGAAGATTTTTTTCAAAATTAACCGCCCCTGCAAATACTAAGTCAAGGGAAATATTTTCGGCTTGTGCAATGTCTTTGAGCGCGCGCGCGACAGAAACAATGGGATAGGTGTGCCCGCCGCTCCCTCCGCCTGAAAATAAAATACGAACCATTAAGGTGTAGTCATTAATGCGGGATTAAATTCATCGGGAAGAAATTTTTGCAATCTGGGCAATGAAGCCGCTTGCACTAAGAAGACTAATAAGCGAACTCCCTCCGTAACTTATGAATGGCAATGTAACACCTGTAAGAGGTATCAATCCTGATACGGCGCCAATGTGAATAAACGCTTGGAGTAAAATAAGGGATATAAAACCAACAACGAGATACTGATGAAATGATTCTTTACTATGCTTTATGATAACTATTCCTTCTGTAAGAATACTAAAATATACCACAATAATAAAAAATCCTCCAATAAAACCCAGTTCCTCTGCGATAATTGCAAATATTGCGTCGCCCGATACCTCTGGGAGTGCGACAAACTTTTGATTGCTCATTCCCAATCCCCTTCCCCAAAAACCCCCTGCCTTAATCGCGATAAGGGATTGATTGAGTTGATAACTTATACCTTGGGGATCTCCTTTGGGATTGAGGAGTGTCTGAATGCGACTATATCGTGTAGGCAGTAAGAATAATGCCAAAACGGCAATAATACCAATGAATAAACCTGCGCTCAATAAGTGATAGATCTTGGCGCCGGCCATAAAAAACATAATAAAAATGATAAATGACGTTATGCCGAAATTACTCATATTGGGTTCTATAAGAATTAAAAACGGAATAATCATGCTCACGCAAAACCCAGGTAAAAATGTAGACCAAAATTGAGAAAGCTCTTTTTTATGTCCCGCAAGCCATCCTGCAAGATAAAAAATAAGCGCAATTTTCGCAAATTCTGAAGGCTGAAAACTCATCCCCGCAATCTGAATCCAACGCCGTGCGCCTCCATAAAGAAAACCGAATCCCGGAATAAATACAAGGACGAGAAGAAAAATCGCAAATACATAGAGTGGAATGATATTCTTTTTCACTACAGCGGAGGGGATGAAATAGGCGAAAAAAAATCCCAAAACTCCAATAAGGAGTCCCTGCCCGAGTTGCTTGAAAAAAAGATAAAAAGGACTGTTAAACTCTCGCTGGGCTTGAAATGAAGAGGCGGATGCAATCATAATCAATCCGAATAGCACAATAATCACTAACGAAAAAAGGAAAGATTTATGAACATTCATGGATGTAAGTTGTAAACAGCGGCGTTAAATTGATTTCCTCTATCAAATTCATTTTTGAACATACCAAAACTTGCCGCCGCCGGAGAAAGGAGAACACTATCCCCTACCTTTGCTCGCATAAAGGCCGTCTGTACGGCTTGGACCATTGTTTTTGCGGCTAAAATATTTTTCTCGCTATATCTTGCATTTCTTAATGCGTTTCGTATTTTTTCTGATGCTTCGCCCGGGAAAAGAACGATATAAGAAATAGAACGTTTTTTTATTGCAGCGCGTTTCTTTATTTCCTGCGCGAAAAGTGTATAGTCAAGATTTTTATCTGAACCGCCGGCAATTAATATAATGCAAGTGGCAAGAGATTTCATCGTGGCTATAGCAGCCTCGGGAATTGTTGCTGTCGTATCATTATAAAATGACACTCCCGCGAGTTTGCGGATAAATTCTTGACGATAAGAAACTCCCTTAAACGTTTCCAACACTTTTTTGATACGGACATTCTTAATATGATAAAGCTTTGCCACCCGGAGACTCGCAACGATATTCATAAGATTTGGCTCGCCTCGCAACAAAATACGCTCAAGGGGTATAATTTTTTTAATTTTTTGAATATCTTTATGTCCAAAAGTGTAGACTTCGCCTTTCGCCTCATTTCGAAATTTATTTACAATAGAATCATCTTCATTAAGAACTATAAAATCTTCATTTTTTTGAAATAGAAAAATATTCTTTTTTGCGCAAATATACTCTTCAAATGTTTTATAACTATTAAGGTGATCAGGATAAATATTTGTAATGACAGCTCCATGGGGACTCAATTTATGAATTGCTAACAACTCAAGCTGCCATGAAGAAAGCTCTAATATTACGATACTTTTTGCCGTCATGCGCTCAAAAAAATCAAACGGAGATCCTCCCGCAACGCCCGCCAAAAAACAAGGGTAATCTTCTTTTAAAAATTCATAAATAAGGTTTGCGGTCGTTGTCTTCCCTTTTGTCCCAGTTACGCCAATTACTTGAGGATTTTTGAGCTTGAGAAATAAACTCACATCGCTTTCAATGGGAATATTTTTTTCTCTTGCAAGGCATATATAGGGCGAGCCTAAAGAAACTGCGGGATTTTTTACTACGATATCGCAATCAGTAAAATCCTTAGCTCTATGTTCACCCAAAATGTAAGAAATATTTAAGTCTTTCAACTTATCCAAAGATTCTTTTAGCGCCGCTTTCGATTTAAGATCGGTTACCAATAGACGAGCACCGCTTTTTGCCAAAAATCTTACGAGGCCCACTCCCCCGCCCAAAAGTCCCAATCCCATAACCGTGATGCGTTTTTTTTCTAAATCCTTTAATTCCATCTTACTGGATTAGTATAGGTAAACTCGCAAAATAGATAATGAGTCCGATAGTGGCAAATACCGCGGAAATAATCCAGAAGCGCATAACGACCTTTGGCTCTGGCCAGCCAAGAGCTTCAAAATGATGATGGATAGGGGTTGAAAGGAAAAGTTTATGCCCTACCATTTTTTTCCAAAAAAATTGTAAGATTACAGAAGCAGATTCAAGCACTAAAATGAATGCAAAAAATGGCAAAAGGAAAAGAGTATTGGTAAGCATGGCAATAACTCCCAAGGTTACCCCCAGCGCGATTGATCCGGTATCTCCCATAAAAAACCTCGCTGGATAAATATTAAACCAAAGAAACGTAAGAAGAGCGCCAATAATAACGCCGCAAAAATTAGATAACGCATAGAGCCCCTGTGAAAATGCGACGACTGCGAGAGCGGCAAACGCAAAGAGCAAAACGCCGCCCAAAAGACCATCCAACCCATCCGTTTCATTTGCTGAAAATAGCGTTGCTATAATGACAAAAAGAAAAAGAAGTATATACCAAAAACCTATATCAAATAAGCCAAAAAAGGGAATATAGATTATATGTTTCCCTAATTTATAAAAAAACCACCACGCTCCTCCCAAGCCAACTAAAGTATAAAGCAAAAATTTCCACTTTACGGTAAATCCTCCTCCATGAGGACCTATCCGAAATACACCCGCAAGGTCATCAGCTAATCCAAAAAGAGCGCCAATAAAGAGCGCCCCTATGGGTAAAAGGGTTTGCCTCCTATCCAAGAAACTCAATTCACTCAATAAGGGTATTTTTGTGGTAATGCTCAAGACCCAGAGAAAAAGCGCCAAAAAAATTACGGTACCCCAAATTAACACACCGCCCATCGTCGGCGTCCCTTCTTTTGCTTTATGAAACTTTTGAAATACAGGCGTTTTGGGATCGTTTCTTATCTGCTTGCCAAATCTACTTCTATGACGGTACAAAAAATCAGATAGAATTGGCGTAGTTGCAAGAGCAAAAAAAAACGAAATCGCGCTCAAAAGAAGAATGCCAGTAATATTTCTTGCCATCTTCTAAAAATTAACGATAATTAACTACCTAAAATACTTCAGGACTAATTCCATACGTATGCTTTTTCAAGCCAGTTAAGAATCGCCAAGGCATCCTTTTCTCTATTATTGGAGCCAAGAATGACCAATATGAGCTCATTGGGCGCGTGCGAAGGCTTAATAAGTGCGGCATAATTTTGCCCCACGCTCTCTAATGTACCTGTTTTTGCCACAATAACGCGCGGATCGTAAATCAAGGGGTTTGTACTGACAACTTTATGGAATATCCCCGAACGCGAAGTAAAATTATATTCAGGGATAGCAAGAATTTTTCTTAAAAAATCATTACTAAAAGCGGCTTGGGCAAATATTGACACATCAACAGGGCTTCCCACGGTATTTGGGTCTAAACCAGTCGGATCGGTAATCGTCGTATTTTTGAGACCTAATTGTAATATTTTATTCTTGACGAGGGCAAAAAAATTCTCTTTGCCTAAATCAAACGCAAGGGCTGCCATTGCATCATTGCTGGAATGAATAAGAGCAGAAAAAAGCAAGTGTCGTGCCTCAACCTTTTCACCTACCACAAATCCCCCTAATTCACCTTGCGTATCAATGATATCTTGTGAAATGGTAACTTCCTTATCTAATTGAAGAGTATCAAGGATCACTAATGACGAGAGAAGTTTTGTCAAGCTCGCCAAAGGTAAGATATCCTTTGACTTCTTTTCAAAAAGAGTGCGTCCGGTTTTGACATCTATTACCAAGACGCTTTTTGCCGAAATTTGAGGATTAGGCAAAGAAGTCCTTAAAGGAAAGATGGTGGGAATATTGAGCGCCATCAAGGCGTATCCAACAATAAAAAAATCTCCAAACATTTGTGCGAAATTTCAAACGAACAGTGAGTAACTACTTGCTGTGTGCGTTCTTTTTTAGTGTAATACCTAAAATATCTAACTGATCTTGCTCGATATGAGAAGGTGAATCCATAACGGACGTCTTCCCGGAGCCAGAGGTGGGGAATGCAACCACCTCACGAATACTCCTTTCTCCCAAAATTGCCTGGAGCCATCTATCAAGACCAGAAGCAATACCTCCATGAGGAGGGACTCCATAGCTAAATGCTTCGAGTAAATGACCAAAGTCTTCTTGGATGCGCTTCTTTGAGTATCCCAATATCTCAAATACGGCTATAACATTCAAAGGATTATGCTCGCGAATACCCCCCCCAAAAACTTCAAATCCATTGAGAGCCAAATCATATTGTTGCGTGCGGATTTTCAATAATTCCTCTCGTGGCATATCCTTGTTCATTTTGCCACGCTTGCCTTCTTCAACTGCGCTAAAAGGATTATGAGTATAAGTCACTGAGCCGTCATCTTTCTCTTCAAACATAGGGAAATGCGTTATCCACACATACGCCATCAAGTCTTTGTCTGTTTTGTCCCTACGAATATCAGGTTTATCGCTCTGGTACTTTTCCATCGCCACTTGAAACGTCATGCGTGGAAAAGGTTTTTCCTGAATGCGTTTTCCCAATGCTTCGGTCATGGTAATCACAAGCTCTTCAATTAATTGTAGCATCTCTTCTTCAAAAGTAAATGCCATCTCAATATCCAGCTGTGTAAATTCAAGAAGTCTGTCGCCTCGCAAATCTTCATCCCTGAAACAACGCGGAAACTGAAAATAGCGTTCGATTCCCGAGAGCATCAACAGTTGCTTGTACTGCTGTGGGCTTTGAGGAAGAGCGTAAAACATGCCCGGATCTAATCGCGAAGGAACTAAAAAATCGCGCGCGCCTTCCGGCGTACTTTTAGTGAGCGCGGGCGTTTCAATTTCAAGGAATCCTCTCTCTTTGAGAAAATGCCGGATATACTCCATGAATATCGCCCGTGTTCGTAAATTATCCTGCAGGCGCGGCCTGCGCAAATCAAGGTAACGATATTTGAGTCGCGCCTCCTCGGTAATCTCATACCCTTCGCCCTCGACAGGTATAGGCAAGACTTGCGCCTGATTTACTACAGTAACCTTCTTTGCTTCAAGCTCGATATTCCCGGTCTCTAAATTCGGATTCCGCAATCGTTCGGGTCGCTCATTCACCACGCCTTCAATTTCTACCACCCACCAATTCCCTATCCCCTTAAAAGAATCGGCCATATCAGCCAATACAATTTGCAAAACTCCGCTCATATCTTTCACATCTAAAAACATTAATTTTCCATGATCGCGGCGTGATACAACCCAACCTTTAATAACAATGGTTTGACCCACTAACGCCATAGCGTCTTTGATAAATGTCCGTTTCATACATTTAGTATACACAATTTTCCTCGCCAATAAAAGAGCCCACAAGTATTTTTTAACTTGCGGGCTGTTGTTGATTATATCAATTTTCCCAATCGATTTGGGCTTTGAGACGTAACGCTCGCGCGGTCGGCGAAGAGCTTTTGCCGATTCTAAAGGTGATTGCCATGGTTTTTTCAGGTGAAATGCCAAACGCTTTTGCCATGCGCTCATATGCCGTTGTCACGAGTTGAATTTGCGAGAGTGAAAATTCGTTTATCTTTCCTGCGCGTATCCTATGCATTAAAAAAAGTATACCCGTAAGCGGTTGTAAGCTCAAACCCATACTCGTCGCTTTTAGCCATATACGTTCAAACATTCTCCCGGCCATAACGAAATCTTTTGGGGTTTTATCCTTAATTATGATTACTCCCATGACGCTAGACGACGCATAGATGCCCGCGTTTGTCTTTGCCACCATGTTTGACGCGCCAATTTTGTTTAATACCTGAAGGATTCTCCAATTACTGAATAACTTGAAGGCGAATTCCGCGGGTTTGGGCAACTCAAATGTTTTGATATAAAATCCTATCTTTTTTTCTTCATCTTCTTTTTTCGTCCAATTGATATGAGAGAAAAAAAATCTGTGTAAATAACTATTTTCAAAGAGTAATTTTTCATTCATACTTGCCGCGTGCGCTATTGTTTGCTTCTTTTTAACATCCTGCGTCAAAACAACGTGGGCATTTCCATATTGAGGAAGATTAAGAAGCTCTTTATATTCCTTATTCTTTAATATCTTTTTTTCGTATGGTTTTCTATTCGTTGATCTGCGTTTAAGAGAATTGAAAAGAGGTTCATCCTTTTTTTCAATTTTTTGAATAGAAACTATTGCAACTAAATTTTTATCAGATGCATCAGGAAAAAATTCTCCTAAAAGTTCGTACCCAAAGTGCCCAGCGGCTATACTCATATTTTCAATCAACGCCCCGTGAGCAACAAATGATGCCCATTGGCCCCAACTGTAAAGCGATTGATCTCTCTCCGGAATATTAAAGATAAGAACCTGCCCTTTGGGCAGAACCTTTCTGGGAAAACCAGTAAAAACCTTATTGCCTTTGACCTTAAATCTCCACGGCTGGCAATTTTCTCCTGACGGGGCCATAATCCCCGCTTCAATAATTTTTTCAATTATTTCTCGCATAATAATATTAACTTAATTATTTGTCTAATCTATTTTGAACAAGTCTTCAAAAGAAATAATGACGCGGTTATCGGCAAGCGGCTGATGGGTTAAAATTTTACGCGCGCAATAGGCAACTGCCGAGGAGTTCAAAAGCGCGGCACTTCCTAATTGTGGCCATGAAACAATGGTTTTGCCAATTTCAAGAAGCGAATTACGCATGCGTTCTGAAACATTTTCAGGGCCTACATGCCTTGCAATCATCTCTCCTATTTCCATTTTTTTCAAACCATTGAGCTTTTCATAAGAAACTTCTCCCATGCGATTGTGGAAAAATGGCGTATCAGCAGAAATATCGTAACGCTCAATATCAATAATCCCGTTTTCGCCATTGTCAACAGCCATGAGTAAAGGAACTCTATATTTCCTTGCCTGCTCGCGGATAAGATATTTTACTCCAAGATTGTCAATCTCATCAATAATAAGATCCAATTTTACAGACCCTGTAAAAAATTCCTCGATATTTTTTTCATCAAGCCCAGCAGAAAAAATCTCTACCTTCGCATAAGGATTTATCTCATAAATTTGGCGCGCGGTCATTTCGGCCTTTGCAAGCCCAAGATTCTCGATACTTGTCCGAATTCTATTCGTATTTGAAAGCGCAAGCGTATCATTATCTGCTAATTTAATATGACGAGCGCCGCCTTGCAGAATGATTGTCAATGCAATGCTATTCCCTACACTCAATCCCGCAACCCCAATAACGCTATTATAGAACTGCGTTTGTTCTTCTGGCGAAATAAGGTGGCGATTACGCGCGGTGCGAACCATTTGAAACGCTGACTCATCAAGAATGTGAACAATTGTTGCCTTCCAAGGGAAATATACCCATCTGCCCATTTGCCATAGCGGTGAATGCTCCTTTAATTTTTTGAAAAACGAGAGAAAACGATTTTCAAAGTCTGGACTAAAAACATTTTCCGGATTCGTTATTTGAAAATATTCTTTTATCTGTTCTTCATAATCATCTTTAACGTAACGAATCTTATCTTCGTCAATCAATTTCTGAAGCGCTCCCTGATCGCTTGAGTTAGATAAATCAAATAAACAAGTTTGTTTCTCGCTGACTCGAAATAGAGATGCCGTTGATTCAAAAGATTCTTGTGATTTTTCTGATAAAAATATACTTATCTTCATGGCCAATGTCATCTATGTTCAAGGTTAAAGTAAAAATTGGTCTTCATAAAACTTACCACTTCGGCAAGCTGATTAGTAAGTAATCTATCATTGATGATTACCGGAAAAATTTCCCGAATGCCATGGAATAATTCTTTTGAGGATTCAGAGAGCTTGTCTTGCGTTTTGAATACGTCAATTGCTTGAGCAAGGGTAATAAGCTCTATTGCTAATACAATATAAAGATTCTCGACTACTTTTGCCGCGAACAACGCCGCATCCGTACCCATGCTCACCACGTCTTGATTATCGCCATTTGTGGGAATTGAATGAACTGAGTGAGGAAAAGCGAGCGTTTGATTTTGAGCGGTGGTAGAAGTTGCAACAAATTGCAATCCTTGGAGTCCAAGTGTTAATCCCGGGGTATGCAAATTCAAGAAAGGCGGAAGATGTATATTGACTTTTTTATTCAAGAAAAAATTTATACGTCGTTCAGAGAGAAGCGTCAGTTTCGCAAGTCCAATTTTCAATTGATCTACTCCTGCGGCAATATAATCACCGTGGAAATTTCCGCCATGCAAAAATTGCTCATTCTCCCAATCAATAATAGGATTATCGGTGACTGAATTTATTTCTATTTGCACTTCGTTTTTCACCTTATCGAATATATCAAAAACAGGACCAAGGATTTGAGGGATACAGCGGAATGAATATACCTCCTGCACAATTTGCGAAATTTCTTTCACTTCCTTGGGAATCTCAACACTATCTTGAAACTCATCCCTGCTTCTTAAAAGCCTAGAGGATCTCAAAATTTTTCGCATCAATCTTGCTATGTGTACTTGCCCTTTGTGGGGACGCAGTTTATGCAAATTCTCTGAAATACTATCATCAAATCCATGGACAAGCTCTAAAGCAAATGCCCCTGCCCTTATTGATAAATTAAGCAATTTATTCACATTAAAGCAGACTAACGCCGCGACTGCCGACATCATCGAAGTGCCATTAATAAGCGCCAATCCTTCTTTTGCTTTGAGTTGATAGGGCTTAATATCCAGTGATTTTAATATCTTTGAAACGGGTTTGCGTTGACCTTGATATATCGCCTCTCCTTCTCCTATTAAGGCAAGAGCGATATGCGCCAACTGGACTAAATCGCCGCTCGTGCCCACTGCTCCATGCTCGGGGATAATTGGAATGATTCGGTTATTAATAAATATTTCAAGATGTTTTATAAGTTCAGGCGAAACTCCAGAAAATCCTTTTACCAGAGTATTTAACCTCACGACCATGGCCGCCAATACATATTCCTCTGGTATGGGATCCCCCATCCCCACTGCGTGGCTTCTTATTAAATTTTCTTGCAAGCTGATAAGATCCCTGGAGTCTATAATATAAGAGGCCATCGGGCCAAAGCCCGTATTCACACCATAAATAACCTTTTTACCCAATGCGTCCTCTAAAAACTTCCTCGATTTTTTTATCGTGACGAATACTGTGGGAGAAACCTCAACCTTGATTTGAGGATCTTTTGTTAAATTGTATAAATCCTCTATAGAAAGGTCTCTGCCGTTGATTATGATTTTCTTAGCCATAATATAGTAAAATGTAAAAAAAGAACCTGCTAAACAGGTTCATAAAAAATTAAAATATTAAGCCTTTTTGAACAGGCGTAAATAAAGAAAAAAGATGCCACATACACATATTCTGGATTGTTTTTATCCTCATAAAGACTATTATGGCATATTTTTTAGAAAAGTCAAATTTTTGAAATGTCAAAATCCACAGAAATTGTTTTCACCTCTATATTTCTATTGAAAAAACGCTTCGCAAGATCGCGAAATTTTTCTCCTTGCCCAGTGGTGTAAAATTCTCGTACGCCATTTTCATCTATCGTATTTTGAATTTCTTGATGTCTTAATAGATATGCTTTTAATTTTTCTGCAACGATTCTTCCTGTATTAGGAATGTACACCTCTTTACCTATGATTTCTTGAATAACTTGCAATAAAATCGGGAAATGCGTACAGCCCAAGATAAGGGATTTGACATGAGCAAGCTTCAAGGGCAAACAATACATCTTAAGAATCTCTGACATATTCTCTTGTCCTGCGCCCTCTTCAATAAATGGCACAAGTAAAGGAGCGGCGACTTGGAGTATCTGCACGCGAGGATTAATCTTTTGTAATTCTTTTACATATACTCTACTTTTAACCGTACTGGCCGTAGCCAGTATACCTATCAATCCTGGAGTCTTAGCCATCTCTTCTGCTATGGGGATAAGCACTCCTAATACCTTCCTATCCTGCCAACGTGTAAGAAGCCACTCCACTTGAATCCTCCTAAGTGCTTGTGCGCACGCAGTGTTGCACGCGATAATCACAAGCTTTGCTCCTCTTAGAAAAAGGTATTCCAACCCCTGTTTAGTGTACTCATAGATTTCATCAGGAGATTTTTCCCCGTATGGAACCCGATTACTATCAGAAAGATAAATATACGCGTATTCAGGAAGAACTTTTTCTATTTCGTTGAGAACAGTAAGACCCCCAATACCAGAATCAAAGACGCCTATCTTCATTGTTTTGTGATAATTTCTTTACCCATAAACTCTTGCAAAACCTTGGGGATGAGTATTGATCCATCGGCTTGCTGAAAATTTTCCATTATCGCTAAAAGCGGGCGCGTATTAGTAATTCCTGTTGCAGAAATAGTATGCACATATTCAGATTTTCCTTTAGGTTCTTGCCTATACCGAATATCAAGACGCCGCGCTTGATAATCCCACAAATCGGAATTTGACATAACTTCCATATAATTATTGCTTGTGGGAAGCCACACTTCAATATCCCATTTTCTATATGTCGCAAAACCAATATCTCCGGTGCACATCTCCAAAATTCGATAGGGTAAGCCCAATTCCTGCAGGATTTCTTCTTCAATGCTTCGCGCTTCCTCCATATATTCTTGAGAAGTTTCTTGCGTGGTGAAATAAATCATCTCTATTTTATCAAATTGATGCACGCGCTTAATGCCTTTTACATCTTTGCCCCAAGATCCGGCTTCAGACCGAAAGCAATTTGAATAACCCGCATATTTTTTTGGAAGTTCATTTTTTTGAAAAAGCCGATTGGCTTCAAGTCCCACAAGAGGAACTTCTGAAGTCCCCACAAGATACTTAGATTCTTTTTCCTCTAACGATCCTTTCACCTCATAGACTTGATCTTTTTCTCCGGGGAAATATCCCGTGCCAAAAAGGGGCTGTTCTTTTACGATAACAGGCGGGATAATCGGAATAAATCCTTTCTGCGATAACTTCCGTAACACAAAGGTAAATAACGCCCATTGAAGGAAAACTAAATCATTTTTCAAAAAGTAAAAGCGAGAGCCAGACGTTTTTGCAGAATTTTCAATGTCAATAAGATCAAGGTCTTTGCCCAATTCAAGATGATCTTTAATCGGGAACGAGAACGATTTTTTCTCACCCCATTCTTTTATGACCTTATTGTCTTGAGATCCTTTTCCTATGGGCATTTGCGCGCTTACTCGGTTTGGTAAGGCCGAAGAAAGGGTGAATAATTCTCTTTGAGTGGCGCGTAACATCGTTTGCGCGGCTTGAAGCTTTGCTTTCAAATCTTTTGCCTTCTCTATCTCCTCTACTTTACCGGTAAGTAAATTTCTCTGCCGTTCAAGTTCCTGAATTTCTGTGGTAAGCCGTTTCTTTTCTTCATACAAATGAAGAATTTTATCCAAGTGAAAATGAGCGACATCCAATTGGCGATTACGGAGATTCTCTTTATACTCTTCGACGTTTTTTTTTAGATATTCTAAATCTATCATAGATTCTTTATGCCGAATTTTTATGAGGAAATGTCATGTGTTTTCGACCTTCGTAAGTAAATATTCCTCATCCTGCATAATTTTTGCCCATGCTACTTTATCATTTTTCTCCATCGCTTCTTTCTTTGCCTTATAATTATCATTCACTCGCTTTATCCAACTTTGGTCTTCACTAAATAATCCAACAATAGACGCTAACTTTGTATCATTCTCCTGAGAGAATAATCCTACAAGCTCTTCTTGCTCTCTTTCTGTAAGATTATCGTCTTGCGTTATCATTGTTTTTATTTTTTCAATATTTAAAGTCATGGAAAAAATTATTAAGAGCTTTATTTTTTAGTCCTAAGTCTTTCTATATCTTTAATTATCACTCTGAACAACGCTTCTCTTGGCACCTCATCAAGATCAAGCTCAAACTCATTACTAAGTCTTCTTATTTCTTCCAAATCAAACTTATTCAATTCCTCTAAGTTTTTGACAAGTGCAGCATGGGCTTCTGTGATTTTTCTATTTATTTCATTGAATTCATGTATCTTCAACTCTGCACGCTGTCTTGGAGTAGATTCAATTGACTCCCCTGCTTCCGCAGTCGGAAAAAAGTCTCTCTTCCCAACACCCATTCCTACTGTAAGGGCAGTGGTAAGAGCCAAAACCCCCGCTATCTTTTTTGCCTTTCCTTGAAAACGATCTAACATCGTTTGCTCGCTTTGAATAGCTTTTGCGGGGGTAAAGTCTCCTTCACTCTCCTGCATTTTTGAAATTACTGGTTCTATCTTTTCTCCTTCGTATAATTTACCATCTATCGCTTCCTCCTGAATTGCTTGTGGAGTTTTCCCTTCAATTGAATCCATAGTTTTTATCTTACTTAAGATTTAAGCTTAGATTCTTGAATCTTAAGAACGAAGTAATTTAATTAACCTAATCCCTATTTTTTGAACGCAAACTTTGGTAAGCGGGTAACGGGAATCGAACCCGTATCTCAACCTTGGGAAGGTCGCATTCTGCCACTGAACCATACCCGCGCTCACTTACCCCAAGAGCGCGCGAAACCAGCCGTGATTTCTGGCAATTTCAGTTTTTTTGAATAGCGCGTCAAGCCCTACAATTTCGCCTACGGGCACGACCATAAAAATCAAGAATAACAGGGCGTAAATGATGTGCATATCAACAATATATCCTTGGCTTGGAGGATAGATAGGCAAGTAATAAAGAATCATGAGCGCAAAGCCAAAAAACGAGGCAAAGCGGACAAATGCTCCCATAATGAGCGCTATTCCAATGAGCAAAAGGCCCCACTCATTGAGCACATTTATTTTCGGGAGAATGTCGGGCCTAAGAAGAAGCTGATAAAATTGAGGGAACGCTTTTGCGCTTGCGATATATGCCTTGGCGGACCATGAAGGATCTATAATCTTGCTATACCCCGCGTATAAAAAAACCCAGCCCATCGCAATCCTTGCGAGTAATAAAACGATCTTTTTATCAATTCTTTGCTTCATGGATGTATTCTACATCTCAAATAATGCATCTGCATATTCCCAAAATTTCCCTTGCTCTCCGGCACATTCTGCGGCTTTTGCCTGACTCAATGCGTTTGGATGAATATTTACTAAAGGGAAATGGCGATATACCCAGCGAACCTTGCCATCATATTCGCTTAATGCGCGAACGAGGGAGGGATGAAACTGCTTACAAAAGGGGCAAGAAAAATCAGAATACTCGACGATTGTTACCGGGGCATTTATTTCCCCTCGAATATGATCTTTTGTAGAAATAGCCGGGAGTATTATTTTTTGATTCGTAAGAGTCCCTGCAAGCGCTTGGTCAATCAACGGCTTTACTTGCTCGTAGGGTAATGCGCCGGGTATAGTAGCCGTGTTGCCCTTCTTATCAATGACCACTGAATAAGGCGTGCCTTGGGCCCCTGCTTTTGTTGCATCCGATGAATCCGTTTCAATTCTTTTTGCATATTTATCTTGTTTTACACACGCGTCAAACGTTTTCATATCAAGCCCGACTTGCGACGCAATATCGGAAAGCGATTTAGCGGGAGCATTTTCTCCTTGATTAGGCAAGGCGGCGGGCGAAGATCCCCCTGATAAGCCATAGGCCAATCCCCCGCCTATCATTGCCCCTGCAAGAATAATTGCCACCGGGATAATATACAAATTTTTTGTCATATGTGTTTTTAGGTTTACCTTAATGATGAAAGAACAAATGACCCAGGACCTGATAAAAAAATTGTCACCGACATAACAAAAAGCGCAAAATCAAACTCCCATCCTCCCACAAAACCTTTTCTGAACGTAACAAACATCATAGCGCCAAGCATATCAATGGCAAGTCCAAGAGAAACCACTTGAGGATAAAATCCCAGGAGAAGAAAAACCCCTCCAAAAAATTCGACAATGGCAGAGTATAGAGAAGTAATAAAAGGTACTGGAACTAACATCGCCAAAAACGTTTCCCGTGTCTTTTTAAGATGGCTTATCTTTGGCCATCCATGAAAAATGAAAATAATAGCCAAACTAATGCGTAGAAAGAATATCCCGAGATCCTGATAGTTTAAAATAGTTAGGTTAGTCATCACGATTTTTAATGCAGTACGCCGCTATCCCAAATGCAACTGCCACGTTCAATGATTCTTTCCTTCCCACCATTGGTATTGCAACCAACATATCTAACTCTCGTCGAACCGCCTTGCTTATTCCCCGCCGTTCATTACCCAAAACCAAAACAAGAGGAAAGGAGGGACGAAAATTCTCCACTGATACCGCGCGCTTAGTATTATTCTCCAACCCCACGACACTAAAGCCCTCTTGCTTTATTTTCTTTAGATAGGTAGGAAGCCGAGAAACTTTTTCATAGGGAATCCATTTTTCTGCGCCCAAAGCTGTCTTACTGATATCTTTGCGCGGCGGCGAGCCAGTGTATCCTCCCAAAATAATACGAGCAATACCAAGCGCGTCCGAAGTTCTGAATATTGATCCTACATTGTGGAGACTTCGAATATTATTGAGCGCAACATACACTATAGCTGACTCCATACTCAATGAAAAAACTACTTTTTTGTTGACGGAATGACGTTTACCACGGGCGCGGTAGAGCTTGCATTAGCTGGTTGCGTGGGGGAAACTTCGGGAAAATTTGAAGAATTACCCGCGCTCATATCCCGATTCACCACAGAAAAATAAGCCCCAAGAATTATAATAATGATAAGGATACTCCACCACAAATTATTTTTATTTCGATTCATAGAGAAAACAGCGAACGAAGCGAGCGCATTTCGATTCATAGAGAAAACAGCGAACGAAGCGAGCGCATTTCGATTCATAGAGAAAACAGCGAACGAAGCGAGCGCATTTCGATTCATAGAGAAACAAACTCTGTTTATTCATCGTTCTTCGTTAATATGGACATCACATCTTAAAATATCGCTCACTTAATAAGAGACCCCTCCATCTTTTAGTCCGTTATTGGAATGTGGTCTCTATAAGAAAAGTATACCCTTGATTTATTCAAAACGCAACATTATGCCCCAAGGGAGCGCCTCGCAAGAAAAACCACGTTTTCCAAAAGATGGATAACGGTTAAGGGCCCCACTCCTCCGGGCACAGGACTTAGATAACGCGCTTTTGTCAGAATGCTTTCATCCGCATCGCCAAAAATTTTCCCGGCAATTCTTACTGTCCCCGCGTCAATAACGATGACGTCCTTCTTAATCATGGACGATTTCAAAAAATGCGCGATTCCCTTAGCTGTTATAATAATATCAGCCTTTAACGAATCATCAATAATCTCAATCCCTTGGTCGCGAAGTCTTTCTGAAAGTCCGTTGAAAAAAATTTCGCTGTTAAGGAAAAGCTTTGCTCTCAAACCCTTTAACGAGGTCTTTGTTTCGCGCAAAAGATCAATAATCGCCTCCACGATAGGTGAAGGGACATGAGATCCCATAAGAAATCCGTCAACGTCTTTCTCTTTTTTTATATGGTTGATAATAGTGTCCGGGTTAATGGCCGCAGGCAAGGGAAATTGAATAAGAATCCCGTGTAGGAGCGGATTATTATTCAATTTCTCTATTTCCAGAATCAGGGTATCCTCTTTTATACTTCCCGTAAATTCCTTCTTGGTAACATATATTCCAAGCTCGCGCGCGCGTTTTTCTTTGAGCGAAACATATAAACGAGAAGCGGAATCCTCGCCCACTAAAATAACCCCTAAACCCGGGGTTATCGGGAGGGAAGAAATTATTTCCTTGAGCTGGTTAAATTTTCTTTGGGCGAGGGCTTTTCCGTCCAAGATGTATGCCATTATATCACGAAATAATTGTTCCTAAAAAAGATTTTTTATCTAACGCGTTTTTCAAGTTTAATAATCTTTTACCTTCGAGAATTACTACCTCAATCCCCTCTCTTTGAGCTTCTTTTGTGGCAACAGGATCAAAGGGCACTCTCATCCCCGGAATCCATTCCTTTGCAATCATTTTTTCATATTCAACCCACGAAAGACGAGGAATAATAGACCCGTCAAGCAATGCTCCGTTTTCAACAGGATGCACGCCCTTGATATTGGTAAGAGAGAATATCCGCTTAACATTGAAACGCTTTGCGACTAACACCGCCACATAATCCGTTGACCAGCCAGGTTTCCATCCGGAAAAAATAAAAATCTTATACCTATTAGGATATTCCAACAACGCCTCTGGGCTTTCAAGGATCATAGGATAAGCATACTCCTTGAACATAATCCTTACTAATTCAGCATTCACCCTTGTAAACCGAATGCCCACCCAATCAAGGTCATCATTATTCACGGGGAAATTTTCACGCAAAAAGCTCTGGTACACGCGCGTGGGAGTCCCTCCACCCACAGTAATACCAAATGTTTTCCCCTCTTTTACATCATGTATCACCAACTCCTTAAACCTTTGTAAAAAATCCGCGGATAATTTTCCGGGATTTACAATAGACCCTCCTAAATCAAACACAAAATCGAGTTTTGACATAGCTGTAAAAAATTATTATACTTCGTGAGTAAATGTTAGTGTTTAACAAGATAATATATCATGAAACGCCAAGAAGCCCTATTACTCCTAAACGAGTATATCAAAAACCAGAATATTTTCAAGCACCTTTTAGCAACAGAGGTGCAAATGCGCGCGCTGGCAAAAAAACTCAACCAAGACGAAGACAAATGGGCTTTGACAGGGCTTTTGCATGACGTGGATTGGGATATGACAAAGCAAGATCCCCGCCAACACAGTCTTATCGCCGAAAAAATGCTGACTGAAAAAGGATTGGATCCCGAAATAGTTTCTGCGATAAAAATCCATAACTATGTTCATGAAATAACACCCTCCACCCTTTTAGAAAAAGCGCTTTATTGTTCTGAAATGATGACGGGCTTTGTGGTAGCCGTCACTCTTGTCCAGCCCACAAAAAAACTTGCGGACGTGAGCGTAGAAAAAATAATGAAAAAATACAAAGAAAAATCATTTGGCGCCGGCGCCAAGCGCGAAATCATGAATCTTTGCCAAGAATATCTCAATATATCCGTTCAAGAGCTTGCCCAAATAACCCTCACCGCCATGCAGGCAATCGCCCCTGACCTTGGGTTATAATGAACCTCCGACCAGCAAGCCTGCCTGTCGGCAGACAGGCTGGTCGGCATTCGCGGTTACGAAATAAAAAAAGAAACTGCACAAAAAATCCCCGTCAAGGGGATTTTTTGATTCTGCAAAAACGACTAAGGATATGTTTGAGGAGGCGCTTGCGATGGAGAAGGTGCAGGGGGTACTTGCTCTATATTCGTTTTCAATTTTAACTGACGTTGCGCTCTTCTGTCCTCCATTAATTTCTTCTGCGCTTCTCGCTTTGCCTGATTCGCGTTCTTTCTTTCTTCCATCTTTGCCTGCTCGGCCTTTTTGCGCGTGTCTCTTATCTCTTGTATTTTTGACTCTGCTCCTGCCCTCAATGCTTTTATCTTTGCCCTATACTCCTGGTAAAGCGCTTCTATCTTATCTTTTAATTCCTTATGAAGTATTCTCACTTGATTTTCTGATTCTTTCCTAATCATGCCAGGCTTACTGTTATCAGTCGTAACTGAACTTGTCTCACTTGAAGTAACGGAAGGAGGAGGTGTCGTCGTATCTTGGGCAAGAGCGACGCCCGTGAGAAGCATGAGTGAAAGCGTTCCTGCCGCGATAATTTTTTTCATCATAATATTGGCTATATAGGCCACATTCCGATATCGGACTATAAAGAGAAAGTGGCATATATATAGACAGCTACCTTAGTCCGATTTTATAGCGTGCTGTCTATATTGAATAATTTTTAACTCTTCGACCTTTCATCAATTGTAGCAACACTTCCAAAAACACGCAATTTTACAAAAAAGAAAACACCTGCGCAGTTCATACCACGCAGGTGTCAAAACCGGACCAAGGATCCAAAAAACCCAAAACTTCAGACCCCAAGGTATTCAAGGTCCTACTACTCGCGGACGAAGGGAAACCAGTAGCCGTCGCCAAACTCACGGTCAAACCAGTAGAGACCAGCCTGGCGCTCCGAGCCCCACCACCAGACACCGCAAACCTGCTGCGAACCCCCGAAAGAACAAGGATCAAGCGAAACAACGACGATATAATTCATGCCAAGTTCTCGATTCAGTGTCGGGCAATGCTCGCCAATCGCGAAACATCCACGAGGACTGGCAGGTCGAAGACGATTTTCCTTTCCCCACGCAAGTGCTTGCGCGCTCGTGGCGAAGCTTCCGGGTCCGAAATTCACGAAGATAATTTCGCGGATACCGGACTCGCCTTGAGGCGGGTACTGATCCCCAACCTTCCAGACGTTATATCCATTCGGCGTGTTAGGTCCTGCGACACGAACTACCTCGTCCCAGGGGCGCGACTCGTCCACGGGAACGGAAACAAAGTGAAGCATGCCACCTTGGGGAGGTAGTACAATTGTCTTGGATACTTCAGAGAGTCTCTTTAGAGAGGTAAAAATGTCACTCTGAAGCTCATCGCCACGCTCAATGATGCGTTGGGCTTGCGTGTCATCAAACCCTGCCTTGTTTACTACTGCATCAAAAAGCCCTGTAAGATGAATTCCCTTTTGGTCTTTGGACGTGAGCAATGCTGACATCGTCATCATCCTTCTTAAGGAATTTTGACAGATGCCGTCTGTCTGCGGTTCATCGCCTCTTGGCGATTGATAGTGGGAATATACTATAAATTTTCTATTCTATCAATGCCCCTCTGTACACAAATTTAATTAAGCGCCACTATTCATCCTGCGTATTGTTGACCATTTTTTTCTTACGATGGGTTCCATTTTTTTGTAATTACGCTTGATGAATGAAACTGTTTTTTTGGTGGGATAACCAGAACCAAAGTCGCCGTAAACTTTTTGGAGTTCTTTGATTTTCCTATCACGAATGACTTTTGCAACAATGGAAGCGGCAGAAACTACGATATTTGTTTCATCCATTTTATTACCTCCAATGAGTTCAACGTCTAAATCTTTTAACGATTGCTTAATTCTTGCGCAATAACGCTCTATACCAATGCCAAACGCAGGTACATCAACGAAAGCGCGTATTTTTTTAGTGTAAAATTGTTTAATGATTTCAACGCTTGCGAGTGCTTCAAGGTAGTTTAATGAGAAGCGATCAATTTGTTCTGGCTGAATTTCAATAAAACGAAAACGTATTTTCTCTCCTATCATTTTTTCAAAAATTTCTTCTCGCTTTTTAGAACTCAACTTCTTTGAATCCTTTACATCAATTTTCCTAAGCCAGCGCTCTTTTTTTTGTTCTATCAAAACTCCAGCCACAATAAGGGGGCCTACGACCGGGCCGCGGCCTGCTTCATCAATGCCCAGAATCATTTTAGCAGAAACTCAATGATTGAAGGCAAAAGATCGCCTGCTTTTTGTAACATCGTTGTTCCGTGTCCGGCTTTATCATACACTTTCCATTGCTTTTGAGCGCTTGTGGCATTATAAAGCTTTTGGGTTTGCGCCACATTATCTCCATCGTCTTTAGAGGTTACAAAAAATACTTCTTGATCTTTATTCAATTTCTTGACAAACGCGTTGGTCTTTATTCCTCTATAATCAAACCCGGGAGAAAGTAAAAATCCTTTTCCTATTTCTGAATGCTCTGCAAGCGCTTGGAGTGAAAGATTAGCTCCAATACTTGCTCCTCCCACATAAATACTGCTCAAATCCAGATTTGTTTCTTTTTTGAGCCAATTTAATGCGGCTTCCACGTCGCGCTGGCTTTCTTGATGCTCTTTATCAGAAAAACGTGTATAGTCAAGGGTTTGACTCCCCTTTTTTATACTCTCGCCATGGCCGCGCAAATCAATGGCAAGCGTTACGATATTGTTTTCCTGAAGTTTTTTTGCCAACATATCCCAGCTCTCTTTGGTTTGGGGCATCATATGCAAAAGCAATATCGCCTCATCAAATTCCTTGAGCGGATAATAATTTCCGACAATAGTGACGTTGTCGGGAGTCAAGAAAGTAACCTTTTTTACGGGCAGAGATGAAATAGGCATAATGTCTTCTACAGGATGAGGGGATATTTGACGCTCTAAAATCAAAGTTCCTCCTATTATGAGCGCAATGAGCATTACTATGGCAAATAACCACAGTTGCCATTGTATCAGTGTTCGAAAACCAAACGCTCTCAAGGCAAGATAAACCATTGGGAGTGTGAAAAAAAGAGCGTAGGGTTTCAGAAGAAATGCTGATGC
>OBEQ010898145.1_pt1 | contig 23042 bp, 21 predicted proteins | sample 1670901 | NCBI WGS metagenome assembly OBEQ01 (sample SAMEA104232315, study PRJEB22302) | groundwater metagenome | biome: forest; feature: aquifer; material: groundwater | place: USA | collected 2011-08-07 | depth 5.4 m
AAGCCGCAAGTGGCCTACAAAGAGACGATCACCAAAACGGCCGAAGGAGAAGGGAAGTATATTCGACAGTCGGGCGGGAAGGGACAGTACGGACATTGCCGACTCCGGGTTGAACCGCAAGAGCGCGGCAAGGGATTTGAGTTTGTTGACGAGGTGAAAGGCGGTTCCATTCCTCGCGAGTACATTCCGGCCATCCAGAAGGGCGTGCGCGAGGCGGTTGATAAAGGCGTGGTTGCCGGGTACCCGATGGTTGATCTCATGGTTGCCGTCTTTGACGGGAGTTACCACGAAGTGGATTCATCCGAGATTGCCTTTAAGATTGCAGCCTCGATGGGGTTTCAAGAGGCAACGAGGCGCGCGGGCCCGGTGCTGCTGGAGCCCATGATGAAGGTGGAAGTCATTACTCCGGAATCCTCGATGGGGGACGTCATTGGTGACTTGAACTCAAAACGCGCCCAGATCTCGGAATTACGCGATCGCGGCAACGTCAAAGTGGTGGATGCGATTGTGCCACTGGCTGAAATGTTTGGCTACGCCACCCAGATTCGTTCGATGTCGCAAGGCCGCGCATCCTACTCCATGGAATTTTCGCACTACGCCGAAGTGCCGCGCAACGTGGCGGATAAAATTGTAGAAGCCAAGGGTGGGACTGCGGCGCGGAAATGACCTAAGGAGCTCAAGCGACGAAGGATTTCTCACCAGCGCTCCGATCATCGAAGCGCTGTTTGTTTTGACTTTGCGGTGCTGAACCGATAAGGTAGGAGACTCGCTCTTTGACAGAGGAGGTAAAAACGTCATGTCAACATGTGGAGTGCTTCCGCCGCAGGAGATTCGTCGTCTTGTCGAGCGCGGTCTTCTCCGTGGCGTTGACCGTGGAAATATCCGTCAGGCGACGGTGGATCTTACGATCACCAACGAAGCCTATCGTGTTGCGGGCCTGTTTCGGCCACAGCAGGGCCAGTCCGTGCGTGCGGCGCTCCAGGCGACTGGAGCGGAGCCCTGCTCGCTGGATGATCCATTCATTCCACCGCAGGTGTATCTCATTCGTCTCGGTGAGCGCTACGATCTTCCGGTGGGGATGAATCTTCGGACGAATCCTCGCTCAAGCACCGGCCGTCTCTTTATTCGAACGCGTATCATCGCTGATGGTATAGACGGATTCGGATATGTCTCTGGAGCATTTGTCGGGGGTCTGTGGGTGTTGGTGCAGCCAACGGTATTTGCGATACAATTGACGGTGGGCGATGCCCTGACGCAGTGCCGTTTTTCCGAGGGCGATGCGGGGCTCACCACTGATGAGTTTTACCGCGCCATTGATCGCGATCACATCCTGTGGCAACGCGGGGGTGTAAAGCCGCTCGGAACGAACGAGCTTCACTTCAACGAGGATGGCGCCCGCATCTACCTTTCGGTAGACCTCGCAAGTGATGTCGCCGGATGGGAGGCTGTTGCTTCTGATCACGTGATTACCTTTTCGAGAATGCGGCGGTACCGGAGATCCGATTTTTTCAAGCCACTGGCTCTGCCGCACCGCAGAATCATTCTCCGCCAGGGACGCCGGTATATTTTCCGAACGCGGGAGTGGGTGCGGCTGCCACCGTGGTACTTTGGCACGCATCCGGAGTATCATCCCGAGCTTGGGGAATTCATCTCAAACTACGCCGGGTTTGTAATGCCAGGCTGGGGCTGGGGTGCGAGTGGGGAGGGTGTTGGCCGGCCGATCACCCTTGAGGTGACAGCCTTCGAGGATTTCCTCATTGAGGATGGTCAGCTGCTGGCAAGCCTTTCTCTCGAGCGGCTCACCGATCCATCGGATGCGCACTACGACGCAACCGAAACGTCGTCATACACCACGTTGACCGCGGCCCCGCCACTGTCAAAGCATTTTACCTCGGAGTGATTTTCATCACTCCGTTCTTTTTTATTCTGCTGTACCCCATCCACCCCCTCCGCCGTTTGCCTCCGCTCTCGACGCTCCGTGTGCAACGACGGCGGCCGTGCTCGACCCCGTCCCGAGACCGGGGTCGCTCGTGCGGAACTCGTCGCCCCGACCGCGGTCGGGGGAAGCCGAACGACGAGTTCGCGGCTTTTTCGCTCACCTCCCCTGACCTGCAGGTGTTTGTCACGGAGCCCATCGGGTCTGAGACCCTCAGGGTCGAATGACGTGAAACCCGCATGGGGATGCGGGGGGGGGTGGCGGTAGCAAACGAACCGAAGCAGGGAGGAAATGGCGGAGGGGTTGGATGCGCTCTTGAGAGTGCTTTTATTTCTTGAGAATAAACCGCTCGATGACATCGACAAGTCCGTCATCGTCGATGGAGGGTGCGACGTAGTCTGCAATGGCTTTGAGTTCCGGCACGGCGTTGCCCATGGCGATACGGAATCCGCAGGCCATGAGAAACGGGAAGTCGTTGTAGCCATCGCCGACTGCCATGGTCTTTGCAAGATCGAAGTTATTAAGTTTTGAAAGATGGAGTAACGCATGCTGTTTGTTTGCGCCCGCTGCGGTGACATCCACAAGCCAATCAATGGGATTTGATTTCCATTGAAAGTGGCTTAGAATCGGATGCGCGTCTTTATGATTCGATTCGATGAATGCAAGAAATTTTTCGACATGCGCCCGGTCGGCGTGGGAAATATAGAGGTGCGAGACGGCGAGGGTCGGATCGCTCGGTTCCCATATCGGCACTTCAGCGCCATCAATTTGCACACCAATCCGGAAACCTTGGGCTTGGGCCGCAGCAAAAATTGCCGCCGTCGTTTTTGCGGGGATGAGCTTCTCCCAGAGGATCCCGCCCGACGCATCAATGATCCGTGCGCCTCCTTCGGCAATATGGCTGCTGGTAATTCCCAGTGCTTGCGTTGTTTCAACGACCCAGCGGGTTGAGCGCCCGGTGCAGAGGTGGATGGGGATCTGGGGTGCGGCCTTGCGGAGCACGGCAACGACACCCGGCGTCATCTCTTGCGAGGCGCCAATGAGTGTTCCGTCGCAGTCGAGAATGACTGCCTCGATCGGTGGGATATTCATAGGTCTTCTGGAGTGTAGCGGTCTCGTTCATTTCGGTCAATGAAATCGTTCTGTCGTGCTGGTTGTCGTGGTGCGATGGGGGTGATAAACTAGCATGTACTATGCTGAAACCGCAGGTCTATACCGTGAGCCAATTTGTCGGGGTGGTTGATGAGTATCTTCGTGATGGGCTTGGAACGGTGGTCGTGCGCGGTGAGGTTATCGATTTTAAGGTGGTGCGCGAGCGGTTGGTGTTTTTTGAACTCAAAGATGCCGAGGCGCGCGTGGGGGGTTTTATGATGCGGTGGGAGCTCCATCAGCCGCTTGAGGATGGTATGGAGGTGGAGGTGACGGGCACACCAGCGTTGTTTCGGCAGTCGGGTCGGTTCCATGTGCGGGTGATTGATGTGCAGTTGGTGGGTGCCGGAGCGCTTCAGAAAGCGTTTTTGGCACTCAAGATAAAACTCGAAAAGGAAGGACTGTTTGCTCCAGAGCGCAAACGAGCACTCCCACGATTTCCCGAGACGATCGGATTGGTCACTTCCGAAGAGGGAGCGGCACTGACGGATATTCGTCGCGTCCTTGCCAACCGTTGGGCAGGGTTGCGACTGGTGTTAGCATCGGTTGGCGTACAGGGGTCCGGGGCAGTGAATCAGATTGTTGCAGCCATCCGAACGCTGGGGAGCCGGGAGGATATTGATGTGCTCATCGTTGCCCGCGGCGGGGGATCGCTCGAAGATCTGCAGGCGTTTAATACGGAAGAAGTTGCACGCGCGGTGTTTGGCAGCCGGGTTCCGGTCGTGAGTGGCGTTGGCCATGAGCGGGATATTACCATCTGTGATTTGGTTGCCGATCTGCGAGCCGCGACCCCATCGAACGCCGCAGAACTTGTGGTGCCGGATAAGCGGGAGGTTGTGGTGGAGATTACCGAGATGCTGGAGGGCGTTGCGGGGTCGCTTGCGAGACGTATGAGTGAGTTGCGTTCGGAAATTCGTCACGCCGTCTTTTCCATGGAGCGGCAGCTTGCAGCGCCGCAAACGCGATTATCGGTTGCCGCACGTCAGCTTTCAAGTTCAGTCGGCAATTGGCTTTCGGTACAAGGCACCGGCGTTCTCCACGTCGAAAAAATACTCAACGCCTACTCACCCCGTTTGACACTCGACCGCGGCTACTCGATTACCACCGCGCATGGCAAGGTGCTCAAAGATCCGGAAGCGATCCGCGATGGCGCAGAACTTGAGACCGTGCTTGCCAAGGGAAAACTGCGCTCGGTGGTGCGACGCAATTTGGGCTTGGGGATTTGAAATAAAAATTCGAGCAGTTTTGCGACATGCTCGGGTCGGGCGTTGCGACGCCTTATCAGTAGTGCCTGAATTCATAGCTCGGATCATCAATGGAATGATCTCGGGCGTACTGAACCCTCATCCCATGGAGTTGCCCGATGAACTGAGCGAACAAGAAACAGTCGCTCTCGGACCGAATGAACGGGAGATAAAAGAAATCCAAGATGGCCTTTCCGGTATAGATCCTCACGTGGTGGTCCTCGTAGGACCAACTGATGATGGTATCATTCATCATAACAGCACCGCACGTCGAGCACCGGCGATCTTTCCAGGGATCCTTGTACAAACGTCGAGCGACGAACCGATAGCAGGGTTGATCGGTTATGGAGTAGCGAGCTTCCCATTCAATACTCATTCCGTAGTACTTCGCCAAGAAGTCGGCGAGGAAGAAGAAATCGGCGTCGTTCTTGATCGAGGGATAGAGGAATGGCCATTCGGCGCCCTCATAAAGGAGCGCCACATTTCCTTGACGAATATCCCAGACGACGTGTTCGCCGTTCTTCATATGGAAGACGCGGCACGCTTTACAGCGACGATCAAAATCGTTCTCCTGAATTTCTCCCGAGTCATTTCCAATCGGAATCATTTTTGGTCCTTTTTCAATGTCCCTCTTCAGCTGATCGGTTTGCCAACCGAAGAAGGCAGTATAGGAATATCGGAGAATATCGTCTATAACTTAAGACTCTCTATTGCAATAATACTCAATAAAATATGAATTAATTGACACTTTATAAAAAATGTTGTATTTTTTAGACATATGAAGAATATCGCAGCATTGAAGAATCTTGGGCTTTCGGATCACGAAGCCATTCTCTATACGACCCTGCTCAACATTGGGGGGTCTACCGCGAGCGTCGTTGCCAAAGAGGCAGGGATTAAACGGACCAGTGTGTACGCATTGCTGAAAAAACTCGCTCACGATGGTTTTGTTGCGGTCTACTTTCGAAAAAATAAGCGTTTTTACTACGCAGAAAAACCCCATCGCATCTCGACAAATCTTGCGAAAAAAATCGAGACATTTGAAGCGCTGATTCCGACCTTGGATTCTTTAAGCAAGAAGCATGATCAGGCGTTAGGGCTTCGTTTTATTGAAACAACTGAAGAACTCAAAGCATTTTATCGAACCGTGCTTGCAAACTATAAGAATAAGAGCTACCGCGTGATCGGGAGCCTTCATGGTTGGGAAGATCTTGATCCGGCATTTTTTATTCAATATCGAAAAGATCGCGGTCGTGCGAAGATTAAAACACGGTTGTTGCTCACTGCCGATTCACGCACCGACAATCCGACCGATCCGAAGTTATTACGAACCGTCCGATTCTTACCAGAGTATCCGACATTTAAAAGTACGATTGACATCTACACTGATCAAATTCTTATCGTGAGTCCGACCCTTTCATCGCTCGCGGTCGTTGTGGCAATCCCTGCGATGGTAGATATTTTTAGCTCGATATTTGAGCTTCTTTGGGAAAATATCGGCCACAAGTAAGACTGTACAGGTGATGAGGAGATCGCTACAATGCAAAGGTACTTCTTGACGTCGTTTCACTCGTCCGCCACGGGCGGATCCGCCTTTGGCGGAAAGAATCATTGACTTTTTTATAGACGAGTATGCCTACAAAATCATTCCAAAAACAATTTGAAGACTTGGAAAAGATCGTTGCTGGTTTTGAAACGGGCAAGTTTGATCTCGATGAGGGATTGGAGAAGTTTGAGGAGGGCCTCAAAATGGCTACAGAACTGAAAAAGCGCCTTAAAGATGCCGAGAACAAGTTGGAGCAGATTAAGGTGAAGTTTGGGAACGAGGAATCGGTAAACGGTAACCAGTAACTGGTACCCGCAACGGTCAACGATCCCGATGCGCCAATTACGAGTTACCGATTACTAATTACTAGTTACCCAGCACATGCGCTTCACCCATCTCCACGTCCATTCGCACTACTCGCTCTTGGACGGGCTTTCGAAAATCCCAGAGCTTGTACAGCATACCAAGGCGCTGGGGATGGACTCATTGGCACTGACCGACCACGGCGTGCTCTATGGCGCAGTCGAATTCTACCAGCAGGCGAAGAAAGCCGGGATCAAACCGATCATGGGGATGGAGACGTATGTTGCTCCGCATGGTCGAAAACAAAAGCGCGCGAAGATTGACGACACGCGTTGGCACCTCATTTTGCTTGCAGTCAACACCATCGGCTACAAAAATCTTTTAAAACTTTCGACGCTGGCCCATTTGGAGGGCTATTATTACAAGCCCCGCGTTGACTGGGATTTGCTCGCTGAACTTCATGAAGGCATTGTGGCGCTTTCGGGTTGCCTCAATGGCGAGATCGCGGATGCGGTGCGTTCCGGTCAGGGCGAGGCAGAGGAGCGTGCGGTCCTTGAACGCGCCATGCGCGTCTTTGGTGAAGGCAATTTTTTTCTCGAGCTTCAACATCGGCCGACGTTGCCCGATCAACACAAGGTGAACGAACGGTTGTTGCATTGGAGCAAGCAGATGGGGCTTCCCATTGTCGCAACCAACGATAGTCACTACCTCAATGCCGACGATGCGGACGCGCAGGATGTCTTGCTGTGTCTGCAAACCAAGGCAAAGAAAGAAGAAAAGAACCGACTGTCGATGTTGGGAGAAGATCTTTCGCTTGCTGCTCCTAGTATTATGGCCGAGTGGTTTAAAGACTATCCCGAGGCGATCAGCAATACCGCGCTGCTCGCCGACCGGGTCGAGTGGGAACTGGAGCTCGGCAAGATTATTCTTCCCGGTTTTGCGGTGCCCGAGCAGAAGACTGCTGAATCATATTTACGGGAACTCTCCGAAGCGGGGTTGAAGTCCCGCTTTGGCGATGCGCCGGTCGCGTCAACCGTAGAGCGCTTGAACTATGAGCTTGATGTCATCTCACGGACCGGGTTTGCGAGTTACTTTCTTATCGTCGCCGATCTTGTCCGTTGGGCGAGATCGCAGGGAATTGTTGTGGGGCCGGGCCGCGGCAGTGCGGCGGGGTCGCTTGTTTCATACTGCCTGCTCATCACCAACGTTGATCCGATTCGGTATGAGCTCTATTTTGAGCGCTTTCTGAATGTGGACCGTATTTCCATGCCGGATATTGACCTCGACTTTGCCGACACGCGTCGCAACGAGGTCATCCATTATGTTGAAGAGAAGTATGGCAAAGATCATGTAGCGCAGATCATCACCTTTGGAACCATGGCAGCGCGTGCCGCCATTCGCGACTGCGGCCGGGTGTTGGGGATTTCGTACAGTTACTGCGATCGACTGGCAAAGATGATTCCGATGTTTACCGATCTGGATGAGGCATTGAAAAACATTGCAGATGTGAAGGAGCTCTACGAGAGTCAGCCGGATGCGCGCACGGTGTTTGATGCTGCCCGGAAGGTGGAGCATGTTGCGCGGCATGCCTCAACACATGCCTGCGGTGTGGTCATTGCCGATCGACCGCTTGTCGATTACCTTCCGCTCCAGTATGCCAGCTCGGATGACGCGACGATCATCTCGCAGTACAGTTTGCATCCCGTCGAAGATTTGGGGTTGTTGAAAATCGATTTCCTGGGTTTGAAAAACTTAACAATTATTGAGCAAACGGTAAAACTCGTGAGTACGCGGCACGGAACCACCATCAATATTGACGATCTTCCGATGGACGACGGCGATGCGTTTGCGCTCTTACAACGCGGCGAGACGATTGGCATATTCCAACTGGAATCACAGGGAATGACGCGCTACCTCAAAGAGTTGGTGCCGACCGAACTTGAAGATCTCATCGCCATGGTTTCGCTCTATCGGCCGGGTCCCATGGAGTTGTTGCCGGATTATATCGGCCGCAAGCACGGCCGCAAGCGCGTGGAGTACATTCACCCGAAGTTGAAATCAATCACCGAGAAGACGTACGGCGTCATGGTGTACCAAGAGCAGCTCATGCAGATGGCGCGGGACCTCGCCGGGTTTACGCTTTCGGAGGCGGATACGCTTCGGAAGGCGGTTGGAAAAAAGATTAAGCGCCTGCTCGATGAGCAGCGCGAAAAGTTGGTTTCCGGCATGGAGAAGAATCGCATTGCGCGCTCGACTGCAGAGAAAATTTGGACCTGGGTAGAACCGTTCGCCCGCTACGCCTTTAACCGTAGTCACGCGGCCTGTTATGCCACGATCGCGTATCAGACCGCCTGGCTCAAAGCGCATTACGCGCAGGAATTCATGACGGCGCTCTTAACTGCAGATGAAGGAGATATGGATCGGGTTGCGTCTCTCGTGACCGAGTGTCGACGGATGGGGCTTTCGGTGCTCTCGCCGGATATCAACGAATCGGAAGCGCATTTTTCGGTGGCACGGCCGACGGTGATTCGGTTTGGACTCGCTGCCATTAAGCAAGTGGGGCAGGGGCTAGTGGATGCAGTCATTGCCGAGCGTACTGCACACGGGCCGTTTGCAAGTATGGAAAACTTTTTGGAACGAACGACACACAAAGATTTGAATAAAAAGTCGCTGGAAAGTTTAGTACAAGCGGGTGCCTTTGATCAGTTTGCAGATCGCGCCGTACTCCTTGCCAATGTCAGCAACCTGCTCGATTTTGCAAAGGGGAGCGCGCGGTCGTTCGATAGTCAGCAAGCGAGCCTCTTTAGCGGCGGCATTAATCGCACCTTGCAGCTCTCCGAGCCCGCAACCCCCGGGTTTAATCCGGGTCGCGCCGAGCGAGAATTTTTAGGGCTCTATCTTTCTGATCACCCGTTCCGTCCGTTTGCCGCGCGTTTCGGTGAGCTGCTTACGAGCACGCGTGACCTCGAGCATGGGGTGGGCGAGGGCGTGGTGGCAGCCGGGTTACTCCGCGGGATTAAGCGAATCCTGACCAAAAAAGGAGACCCGATGCTCTTTGCGCGATTGGAAGATCTTGATGGCTCGGTTGAGGTGGTCGTGTTTCCAAAAACCTATGCTGAACGACCGTCGGCGTGGGAGGATGATACGATTGTGGTGCTGTGGGCGACGGTCGGGCAGAAAGAAGGGGTCGTGAATTTAATCGCAGAGCGAATGGAGCTCTTGACCGACGAGACCGTTCCATCCATTGTTGAATATCTTGAGCATGCCGAGCGTTCCGGCGGTCAGTTGCCCACAGCGCGTCCTCGACGGCACAACGATTTTGTGGTAGAACGGAAAGAGGGAATGCTCTTCGATGAGTGGTCGTGAAATGACCTATGGCTCCAGCGAAGCATCACAAAGCACCATTGGAACCCGAACAGGATGGAGCAGCGCGTGCTCCATCATTCCTCTATGCGAAAATCGCGTGGGGAGGCCTTGCCATTGCCGTGGCCGTTGCTGCGGTGGTGCTTGCGTCGGTCAGTGGAAGCGCAACGGTTTCGGTGAAACTGAAGACGGAAAGTACATCGGAGCGCATCACACTGCGTGTGCTCTCGAAGGCCTCTGCTGACACCACCGCGCCGAATGTCGTTGGAGACATTGTCGATAGTGTCGGTTCGGCCAAAGCGACGAAGACCATTGTCGCGGGCGCATCACTCCCGGGGCGTGCCCATGGCGAGGTGACGCTCATCAATACCAGTGCACACAGCCAACCATTGGTTGCCACGACCCGAATAGTGAGTGCCAATGGGGTTCTCTTTCGTTTGAGTCGAGCCGTGACCGTCCCTGCTCACGGTAAAGCCACCGCCGAGATCATGGCAGACGAGGTGGGTGAGGCTGGCGATGTTGATCCTGGACGCTTTACGATACCCGGCCTCTCATCGTCCCTTCAGCGTGTCATTTATGGGCAGAGTACCGAAGCGATGCGTGGAGGATTAACCCAGGTTCGACGGGTGGACGCCGTGGATATTTCCGAGGTGGCGGCGCGGGCAGAAATCGAAGCGGTCAAGAATGCGGAAGCGGCACTCACCGCGGCCCCAACCCTTGCGCGGTTTTCCCGACCAACGACAACGATCCGTACCCTCAATGCAAAAGCTGGGCAAAATGTTGCAGAGCTTACCGCAGATGTGCACGCGACGGTGACGCATGTCCTCGTCGATCCTGTGGCAGCCAATGTGGCACTGCGCAGTATTATTCGAAACGCTGCAGCAGAACGCGGTCGTGATGTTGTTGCCATGACCGGCGATGTCTCCAGTTTTGCGCTTGGCAAAATTTATCGCACTGAAGGATATGCCGAGCTTGAGGGTACCGTCACGACGATCACACGCCCCCTCCCGACCGGGCTTGAAACTGAACTTCAGCGGCTCTTTGCCGGCATGAGTAAAGAGGATGCCATTGCCCAGCGGAGAAGTCGCGACGACATCGACGATATTGAGGTTCGTTTTTCCCCACCCTGGCTCCGTCGTTTGCCGAGCCGGAGTGATCATATTCGGGTGTTGATTCGGTAGCATCTATGGCGGAGCACGCGACGCTCGACGGCATCCGACATTCTTTGGCGCATTTGCTTGCCGCTGCGGTGAAGCAGCTATGGCCGAATGCAAAAAATGCCATTGGCCCCTCCATTGAAAATGGTTTCTATCAAGATTTTGACATGGGCGATGTCAAAATTTCGGAAGCGGATTTTTTAAAGATAGAGAAGAAAATGCGCGAGATCCTCAAGGGCTGGGGACCATTTGTTGTCAAAGAAGTATCGGTTGAACAGGCGAGGAAAGATTTTGCAAACAATCCCTACAAACTCGAGCTCATTGAAGACTTCGCGACGCAAGGAAAAACCATCACCGAGAATGATCCGGGCAAATTCTTAGATCTCTGTAAGGGCGGACACGCCAAAACCCCACAAAAAGAAATGCAGCATTTTAAATTGTTGAGTGTTGCCGGTGCCTATTGGAGAGGGGATGAAAAGAAAAAAATGCTCACCCGCATCTATGGAACCGCCTTTTTGACCGCACAAGAACTCGAGGCGCACCTCGTGATGCTCGAGGAGGCGAAGAAGCGGGATCACAAAAAATTGGGTGTTGAATTAGATCTCTTCACTTTTTCTGATTTGGTGGGGGGCGGACTTCCCTTGTGGACGCCACGGGGTACCATTCTTCGGAATCTGCTCGATAATTTTGTGTGGGAACTTCGGCAGAAAAAAGGCTACGAACGCGTCGACATTCCGCATATTACGAAAAAAGAGCTGTACGAAAAAAGCGGGCATTGGGATAAGTTCAAGGATGAATTGATGAAAATCACCACCCGCGAAGGGCATCTGTTTGCGATGAAGCCGATGAGCTGCCCCCACCACACCCAAATTTATAATCGTAAGCAGTGGAGCTACCGTGACTTGCCGCAGCGCTATGCCGAGACGACGAAAGTCTACCGTGACGAACAGTCGGGCGAGCTTGCCGGATTATCGCGGGTGCGGTCCATCACCCAAGATGATGCGCATGTGTTTTGCCGTGCCTCGCAAGTGAAGCAAGAAATTTTTAGCATCTGGGACATCGTGACGGAATTCTATCGCGTATTTGGATTCAACCTCGTCGTCCGCTTATCGCTCCATGATCCGAAGCATCCGGAAAAATATCTCGGCACCCCGGCAATTTGGAAGACGGCAGAAAGCGAGCTTCGTGCACTGGTGAAAGAACTCGGCGCAACAGCGATCGAGGCCCCTGGAGAAGCCGCGCTCTATGGTCCAAAGATAGACTTCATGGGCAAAGATGCGCTGGGCCGCGAACATCAAGTCGCAACTATTCAGCTTGATATGAACTTGCCCGAGCGGTTTGATCTAACGTGCGTCAATGAGGCTGGTGAAAAAGAGCGCATTGTGATGATTCATGCCGCAATCATGGGCTCGATTGAGCGTTTTCTCTCGGTGGCGATTGAGCACTACGCCGGGGCGTTTCCGGTGTGGCTTGCTCCGGTGCAGATTTCGCTTATTCCGGTGGCCGATCGCCACGTCAAAGCGGTCCAGAAAATCGCGATACCCCTCAAGCGCGCGGGCATCCGTGTTCGGGTTGAGGATCAACAGGAAACCGTTGGTCATAAAATCCGTCGGGCGGAGAAAGAAAAGGTTCCCTACATGATTGTGATGGGGGATAAGGAGAAGGCTGCGAAGAAGTTGCCGGTCAGGGTTCGCGGATCGCAGAAACTGCGATCCATGGCGCCCGAAACCTTGCTCGCAACGATCACGCGTCAGATTGCAAAACGACAATGACCAGGTACAAGCGACGACGCTTCATTGATGGGGCTTCACTTTCGCTCGTTTTTTCGTTCGCGCTCGTTGCGTATTTTCTGTCGACCTTTGCGGAGCGTCTTGTTGGCGCTTCGCACGTGAATCTTTTATTTGCGTTTTCGGCCGCTGCGACACTGCTGTTGTTGCCGTTGACGGTGAGGTTGATGGAGGCGATTGGTCGTGGTCGCACCACGTTTTGGGCTGCGGTGCTCTATTTCGTGAGTCTCGTGCTCTTTGCGCTTCCACTGCCACGCGCCGTACACATCGCCGCGTTTGTGCTGTACAACATCACTATTGTGGGGGTGCTCATGGGGCTTGATGTGGTGCTCGAGAAGTATTCAAGTGACGGTGTGACCGGCACCATTCGCGGCCGACATCTTGCCATTTTGAATCTTGGGCTCATTCCCGGGCCCTGGATCTCGGGGCAGGTGATGGAGCACTATGGTTTCTCTGGGTTAGCCCTGTTGGCCGCGGTTTTTGCTCTGCCCGTTGCCTTTGTCCTTTTTTACGGATTTTACGGCAAGGGGATCGGTTTTCAATCGCGAGAACACAACATGCTCAACAGTCTTCAGCTCATGATGCGAAAACTCCCGCTTCGGTATGCGTTCGTTGCGGCATTGCTGCTGCAGATTTTTTACGCCGTGATGATTATCGAAACGCCCCTGGTGTTGCGGTCGCTTGGGTTTACCCCGTCACAGGTTGGTCTCATGTTTGCGATCATGTTGCTCCCGTTTGTGTTGATTCAATATCCGCTGGGGCGCCTTGCCGATCGCAAATTCGGCGAGCGTGAAATGATGGTCGCCGGGTTCCTTATCGCAGGGTTCGCGACCGCGGCCATTGCGGTCTTGCCGCTCTCCGGCGTTGCGCGATCAGTGATCGGCTGGACCGCGCTGTTGTTTGTGAGTCGTATTGGCGCTGCCGCCATTGAAGTGATGCGCGACAGCTATTTCTTTAAGCACGTCGATTCGCGCGATCTTCATGTCATTGCGCTCCTGTGGGCCGCCATGCCGTTAGCGTATCTCATCGGGCCATTGGCATCGAGCGCGATTGTCTCTCTTTCTGGATCGTTCTCAACGGTTTTCCTCGGTCTCGCAAGTGCCCTCGTTCTCTTCGGGCTGCTCGCGACGCGTATGCCGGATACGAAGTGATCAACACAAAGTATATGAAAGAAGGTCGACACGAATTTTCTCCTCAAGAGATTCCCCCGCTGCGTTCTGGAAACGAGGTGGCGCGGCTCATAGAGGAGTGGTCGCATATTGTTCCAGAGCCATTGCAGCATATACTCCGTCAGTCTACCGTGGCGCTCACCGTCGCTGGCCTCAAACCGTTTACATTTACTCACGTTGACGTCGAAAAGGGTGATGAGCTTGAGACGGTGAAATCTGGAATAGACGCGCTCAATACAATTTCAAACGAGCAAGGTCTTGGTCTGGTTTGGTGGTTATCCGACGAGATTGAAAAGAGTGCGAGCGACGGCATAGAGTTTCTTGAGATACATCTCAAGAATCTTCTTGCATATGAACGAGTTTCTAAAACATCGCAACTCCCCGGTGTTGCAGAGTACGAGGTGAGTCGGGGTGAAGACGGACTTCATGATTGGTATAAAAACACCCGATCCGGCCTTCAAGAAGCACAGAAGCAAGGACTCCTGCCTCAAGGAGAGAAGGCGGTCGGGATTATGATGCAGGGGTTATATTTCGGCTATCCAGATCAAGCAATTCTTGATTTTACGAATTGGTACATGAAGAAAGGGGAACATTCAGAGCTTACGGATTCCGATATGAAGTTTACGAGGATGTATAAAGAACCCGTTCCGGATTTTGATTACTACAGCGAGCATAGTGACGATACAGCGATTCAGGCGTATAAAAAAGAAGCGGAACAAATCCTCAAAGATTTCTACGGATCGCCCTGGCATCGGACCGCATCCAATAGACCAACGCGATTAGCGAGCGCAGAGGAAATCGAGCGCTATCAGAGGGTGGGAGTTCCATCGAAGCCAGAAAAATAAAAAAATCGGCCCGTGAGGTGGAACCGATACCATAACGAGTTCCCGGGCGAAAGTCAGGGGCGCGGTGGGCCGCATCGGGTTATTTGCCCGGCGGCCTCTGCGAGGCGCTCACGGCGACCGGCGGCATATTTCGGTCGCGGTCGTTCGCATTCAGAACCGCGATCGCGATGGCCGCGGTGAGGCCGAGGGCGAGCCCGTATCTCACGAGACCTCTGCCCTCCTGGACATCCGGATCTGGGGCAGTGAGAAGCTCTATGAGCTTCATGAAGGACGGTGGAAGTCTGTCGATCACGTTGCGCTCCTTTGGTTTACTGCGCCGCGTTGGTCAATACGCGGGAGAGGGCCCACATGAGAGCGAGGATGATTACGTAGCCGACCAGAGCTCGTCCATCATCGCTCATTTTTTCGAAAAAATGCAGCAACCTTCCGAAGAGTTTTTCCACTCAGATCGTCTCCCTTCTGGCGTTGATCGGTGTTTTTTTCAAGGGGCGACACGTTGTTCGCTCTTTTTTCGTTGGATGGCCCTATGGTCGCATTCAGGGATGCCGGTTGTCAAACGACCGGAGCTGTTTGTACGCCTTGGAGTACCCATGTTTTTGCGGTGGTGATCGAGACCGGGACGGTGGTTCCAATGAGTTCGGGAGATCCCGCAAATTCGACCAATTTCATCTCAAGGGAGTTACCGACGCAGTGATTTCTTTCTTGATCAAAACGCTCCACAAGCACCTCAACGGTTTTGCCAACGTAGTGTTGATTCTTCCGGAGCGTGGTTTCTTCCATGAGTTGCTGCAAGGCCTGCCATCGGCGTTTTTTTTCTGTGCGCGGTACGTCGTCGTGCCACAGGCGGTTGGCAAGTGTGCCCGTCCGCACCGAATACATGGCGTTATACGAGATGTCAAAATCAACCGTGCGATAGAGATCGAGTGTCTCCTCAAACTCGGCGTCGGTCTCACTGCAGAACCCTACAATAATATCACTTCCGAAAGCGATGCCTGGTCGCGTCGCTTTAATTTTTTGAATAATATCAAGATACCGTTCGCGGCTATAGCGGCGGTTCATTTTTTTTAATACGCGATTTGATCCGGCTTGCACGGGCAGGTGCAAATAGTTGACGTGCTTCGGAAGTGCGAGCGCTGCGATGGCCTCATCGTTCATGTCTTGTGGATTTGGTGCGGTAAAATGGATGCGCTCAACGCCGGGGATCTGGTTTATTTCCCACAGCAGTGAGGCGAAGCCAGTGGTAAACGGGTTGTTGACACCGAACGATGCGGGATCCGGCGGCACATAGGTGTCGACATTTTGACCAAGCAGTGTAATCATTTTTGTACCGTTGGTAACTGCGGTGCGTACTTCGGCGAGCACATCGGCTGCGGGTCGATTTTGTTGTAGCCCCCGAGAGAAGGGGACGACACAGAACGTGCAAAAGTTCGAGCAGCCGGTTGAGATGGTTACATAGGAATGGAATCGTGGGGTATGGCGCTTGAGTGGCGCTGCAAGATATTCGCTCGTTCGAGCGAGCGTTGGTCGGGGTTCAACTATTCTAGTGTTCTTGAGAACGCCAGAATAGTTTTTGAGCATGTCGGGAAGGCGGGGGAGATCGGCGATGGGAAAGAAGAGATCGGCATTGGCGAGCTTGGATTTCAGTTTTCCGTCATGATCACGGCCGGGCATACATCCGGTGACGGCAATGATCAAGTTTGGTCGGGCCGTGCGAAGACTCGAGAGCTCCCGCACGTGTCCAAACACCCGATCTTCGGCACTTTGACGTACCGAGCAGGTATTCAAGACCACCACATCCGCGTCGGTCTTATCCGTCGCCGCTTCATAACCGGCACCTTCAAGCACACCGGCAATGCGCTCGGAGTCGTTTTTATTCATTTGACAGCCAAAGGTGATGAGGTGATACTTCATGATGGTTGGGATTTAGTATCTAGAATTTAGAATTCAGGGGCGAATGTATATCAGTCTTCTCGCCGTCCTAAATCCTAAATTCTAAATCCTAAATTCTTACGATGCCGCTGCCCAAATTGATCGTGATCGTTGGCCCGACCGCTGTGGGTAAAAGTGATCTTGCAGATACTATCGCAAGGGAGTTTCAGGGCGAGATCGTGAACGCCGATAGTCGCGTGGTCTATCGCGGCATGGACATCGGCACTGCAAAGCCGATGCGAGATCCCGATTCCCCACGCGGCCACTATGTCTCACAGGGTATTGAACACCACTGCGTCGACCTTGTCGAGCCGGATGAAGAGATGACGCTTGCGTTGTGGCGTGATGCGGCCGAAAGGGCAATTCGTGCAATTCGTCGTCGGCGAGATGTGCCGTTGGTGGTTGGCGGTACGTGGTTGTACATCGCCGCCCTCGTTGATAACTATGGAATTCCCCGCGTTGCCCCGGATAGCACACTGCGCGCCAAACTTGAGCGTCGCCTTGCGGACGATGGACTTGATGCGCTTGCGGCAGAGCTTACCGCGCGTGACCCGGGTGCCAGTGCCGTGGTTGATCTCCGAAACCCGCGTCGGGTGATCCGCGCGCTCGAAGTGACGCTCGTGACGGGAAAACCATTCACTGAACAGTTGAAGCGGGGGTCGGCTCCCTTTGATGTTTTGTGGCTTGGGGTACGACGCCCGATGGCAGATATACGTACCCGGATTCGTCACCGCGTGCTGGCGATGCTTGATGCGGGACTGTTTGAGGAAGTGGAGCGACTACGGGATCGGTTCGGTTGCGGTGTCCCGGCGATGAGCGGTATTGGCTACGCGGAGGTTTGTAGAGCGCTTGATGGAACCTGTTCAAAAGAAGAAGCGGTGGAAGCGATGGTGCTTCATACCGAGCAGTTTGCGAAGCGTCAACTGAAATGGTTCGAACGCGATCGGCGCATTCGATGGGTGGAAAGCATCGATACAGCGCGTTCGATGATCACGCGTTTTCTTTCCCCAACAGTCGCTTGACCGCATCCACCACTCGTGTGCCGACGGCACGGCTTTTTGTTTTTGGGGTGACCACTTTCATGACTTTCCCAAAATCACTTTCGGTGGCTGCTCCCACTTCAGCGGCGGCTTCTCGGATAAGGTTTTCGAGCTCATCATCGGAGAGCTGCTCGGGCATGTAGTGCTCTAATAAAACTTTTTCTTGCGATTCTTTCTCAACGAGGTCGGCACGGCCGCCTTTTTTGTATTCGTCAATGGCTTCAGTGCGCTTTTTGACTTCACGGCTGATCACGTCCATGACATCGTCATCAGAAAGGATGCGTTTTTCTTTGCCGGCGACCTCGGCGTATTGAATTGCAGAAAGCAGCAACCGCAACGTTGAGACCTTTGTCTCTTCCCCGGCACTGAAGGCTGCTTTTAAATCAGATTGAATGCGTTCTTTGAGCATGGTGGTGAAGAATTTAGGATTCAGAATTCAGAATTTAGGATACGATCGTGAGTGAACTCTATCATGATGCGAGAGATCGTTTCAAGAGCTCGTGGACGATTGCCGGGTCGGCGCGGCCTTTGGTTTCGCGCATCACTGCGCCAGCGAGGAACTGGAGCGCGCTTGTTTTTCCTGCCTTGTAATCCGCAACGGGTTTGGGGTTTGCGGCGATCACGGCTGCGATGCTCGTGTCGAGCTCATTCCCTTCGCTCATTTGTTCGCCGAGCTCTTCAAGGAGGCTCGACGGATCAGCGCCGGTCGCATGCATGCGCGGCAGCAGTTCGAGCGCCATCTTGGAGTTCATCCGATTTTGGAAAATCAGCGTTAAAAATTCAGCGAAATTTTCCGGAGTTATTTTGGTGTCGCGGATGCTCTGCCCTTGGGCGTTTAAGAGGCCCAAGAATTTTGTTCCAAGCCAGCCGGCAGCAAGATGGCCCAGTTTTTTTCGGGTTTCGGGAGAAAGCTCGATATTCTCGGTGCCGACCCATGCGAAGAGTTCGCTCATCACCTGTTCGGTATAGTCGGCAATTCCGACGTCGTCCAGGAGCATGCGCGCATCGGCATTACTTAAGCCGAATTCCTCCATGAATCGCGCTCGTTTTGCTGCTGGGAGTTCCGGGAGTGCCGCTCGGAGCTGTTCGATTTCTTCCAGGGTAATCACCAGCGGTGGCAGATCCGGTTCGGGGAAGTAGCGGTAGTCGTGCGCTTCTTCCTTGACGCGCTGTTCAACCGTGATGCTTTTTGTGTCGTCCCAACCGCGGGTGGAAAGGCGTATGACCGGTGTACCGGCCGCGGCGAGTTCCCCTTGTCGTTTGATTTCGTATTCAATCGCATTTTCGACCGAGCGGAACGAGTTGATATTTTTAATCTCGGTCTTTGGGTTTAACTCCGACGCGCCGCGCGGTCGGAGTGAAATATTCGCATCGCAACGCAGCTGCCCTTTTTCCATATCAGCATTCGAGGCGCCAATTGCACGCGCGATCCGGCGCAGTTCTTGCAGGAATGTCCGCGCCTCAAGCGGGGAGCGGATGTCGGGTTCGGTTACAATCTCCATCAGTGGCGTGCCGGCCCGGTTAAAGTCGACCAGGCTTTGTCCGTTGGCGTGGGTGAGCTTTGCTGCATCTTCTTCGAGGTGGACACGCGTAATACGAATAACACGTTTTTCTTTTTCATCGCCGATTTCAACTGCGCCCGCAATGCCGATGGGTTCATCGAACTGGGAAATTTGATAGCCTTTTGGCAGGTCGGGGTAAAAGTAGTTTTTGCGATCGAATTTTGAGTGCTGGTTGAGTGTGCACCCTAATGCGAGCGCCATCATGCGTCCCAGTCGAACGGCTTCGGCGTTGGCAACGGGCAGCGCGCCGGGGTGCCCCATGCAAATGGGGCAAATGCTCGTGTTTGGTGTTTGCTCTTCGGTGAGGTTCGCACACGAACAAAACATGCCCGATTTCGTCGCGAGCTGCATGTGGATCTCAAGGCCGATAATGGGTTCGTACATACTTCCAAATCCTCTCATGGACCTCGGCGATTGGCAAGAGTTGGCCCTTGGGGGCTACATCGATCAGGACGTGTTTTGGTCGTCGAGAAAGCGAGCGGTAGACTGCTGCCGTGTTCATGAGGTGGCGCATATCGCGCTCGTTGATATCGCGTTTGCCGCGGCGGATATAGCTGCGGCGCTGCTTTTGTGCAATGAGTGTCTGGGCAAGTTTTGCGGGGATATCGAGGATGATGGTGAGATCAGGCTTTGGGATGCCAAACAGGGTATATTCGAGATGTTCGGCCCAGCGCATGTAGGCTCGGCGTTTCTTGAGATCAGGAAGGTTACTGCCCAAATGTGCAAGGCCGCTGCCAACATACCGGTCGGCAATGACGACGGCACCAGTCTCGAGCGCTTTTCGGATTTCTTTGGACGCAGCAAATCGGTCGAGTGCGTAAAAAATTTCTGGAACGTATGGCCCGAGTTCGTCGGCCTTTCCAAATCGGCCGTTGAGATACTCATCCGCCGCCCACGCGGATGGATGCCCATGGCGCGGGAATTTTATCGAAAAAACATTCGCGCCGCTCTTCCGGAGCCCGTCGGCAAGCAGTTTTGCCGCGGTCGTTTTTCCGCTGCCATCAATGCCTTCGAGCGTGATGAAAAAACCTTTAAGCATAGAGAAATAATACTCGTATTTACGATCATTGACCAGACTTGATCTTCTGGACCACGCCGTTCGTAGCGTTTAGTTCAAGCATCTCTCCGTCACGGAAGACGCGTGTTGCGTTTCGTGTCCCAACGATACAGGGAATCTTATATTCTCGCGCGATAATCGCAGCATGCGCGATGAGTCCTCCTTCGTTGGTCACAATACCAGCGGCACGTTTCAGTACTGCATTTAAGGCTGGCGTTGCGTTCACGGAGACGATAATATCGCCAGTACGAAATTTTTTCATGTCTTCAACTCGGTTCACCATACAGGCCCGTCCGCGGACGAGCCCGAGAAATGCCGTTTGGCCTTTGACGCTATCCACGTTCGTGGTATTGCGTTGGCCAAGTAATTTCTCGCCATACCGGAAATGAAGCTCTTCTCCTGTCGCTTCGAAAATACACGAGCGTTTTCTTTTTTGAATATTTTTTGCATTGAGACGACGCCCCGATATAAGGGCGTCTCGAACCTCTTCAATCGTGCAAAATGAAACGTCATGCCACGGCGCGGTGTGTGTCGCATGCGCTACAGCCTTCCAAAGTTTTGCAAGCACGGTTTTTTGAAGAGGGTTGCGGCTCGACTCTCGGAACGGAAGAAAAAGGCGCTCGGCATTTCGGAGTTCGTCAGTATCCTCTCCTTTTCTTCGCGCGTTATCAATGCTTTTGAGCACGAGGATCGGGATGACCGTGAGATGCGTAAAGATGCCGACTAAGGTGTTGATAAGCGTGTCGTACTCCTGTATCGTATCGTCGGTAGTAAGGCTGTGCGCTGTAAATTTTTTCACCAGGGCCCGTTCTCTGGCGCGGTAGGCCGTGCATCTTCGATAGAGTGTAGTGAGACGGCGTTTTGTCTCGATGATGTTCATGAAATATCGCGCCGAAGTTCGTTGTTCTTTCTCTAACAAAAAAACCTGAAGCGTTGGATACGCAAAGATATAGCGCTGCCGCTCAAAACGAAAACCAGTCGCAGCTTCAAGGCCGCTTGCATACGCGTGGATGTAGATACAGGTATAAAAAATGGTATGACTTCCGCGTTCGAGCTGGAATTCCCACTGACTGGTGCGTTTCATATCTGCTGACGGACGGTCAGGCCAGGAATCCCGCGGAAGTCTTTGATGTTCTTGGTGATGAGTGCAATGTTAAATTCAATACTGGTGGCTGCGATAAATAAGTCGGGCAGTTTCGTTGATCGGGTTCGACCAATCTTCGCTGCGCGACGAGCGATACTTGAATCCACGACGAGAACGGTTGTGATACTCAAGAAGCGTTCGATAATAGTTATTTCATGAATGCCGAGGCCATGGTATCGGAGGAGTTCGGCCTCTGTGATAACCGATAGACATAGGCTGGTTCTTGGAGGAAGGTCAAGGAGTATACCCGAACGAAAATGCTCCAAGACAATATTTGTGTCGAGGAGCACGGTCATAGCATTCGCAGTTTACTGTTCTATACTTGTCGGCTGTCCCATTGCCGTCGAATTGAGCGTTGCCATGCCGTAAGGCTTCCTTTAATGTGTCCTCGAAGAGCACCCGCAGTTTCCCCCAGGACGCTGTGTTGTCGTCCTCGAATGTGGTTAACGTTCGGTCGTATACGACGAAGCGATGCACGTTGGTGGTGCAGTCGTTCAATTTGTCTCGTTGCGAGTGATGTTTCCATATACATGACCATACCAAAGTTATTGATCTTTTGCAACGCGGGCGTGATGATTTTATCTCGAACGTTTATAGCTCACAAACGCAAAGTCGTCGTGTGTTTCTCGGCTGGTTTCGTGCCAGTGGGTTTTGTTGATGGCTGGGAAAAATGCGGTGCAGCCATCGATGGTTTGATTGAGTTCCGTGATGTGGAGTGTGTCGGCGCGGTCAATGCTCTGATTGAATATTTCAGCGCCGCCGATGATAAAAATTTCTTGGCTGCGGTGAGCGGCGATTGCGTCGTCAAGAGATGCGTAGCGCTCAACATCGGCGGGAAGCATGTAGTCAGCCTGGCGGGTGATGACCACATTGATGCGGTCAGGGAGCGGGCGGCGTTTTTCCGGGATTGATTCCCATGTTTTCCGACCCATGACTACAACGTGGCCAGTCGTGAGCTTTTTAAAGTGTTTCAAATCTTCAGGCACATACCAGGGCAGGGTGCCGTCTTTGCCGATACAACCATTTGTTGAGATCGCGGCGATTAATGACAGCATAGTGGGCGGTAATTAGTAACTGGTAATTAAGTAATTTTCTGACGATCCGTTGAATTACTAATTACAAATTACTCAATTACTTCACTATACCGCAATCGAAAATTCAATCTTGGGATAATGTTCGTAGCCGATGACGGTGGAGTCGGTGCATCGCCAGTCGAAGATCGAGGTGAAATGTGTCGTTTCGATTTTGGGCAGCGGATAGCGGCTTGGATCGCGTGTGAGCTGCTCTCGCGCGCCATCAAGGTGGTTGATATAGATGTGAACATCGGCAAGGAAGCCCACAAGTTTACCTTCGCCAAGACCCGATTCTTTGGCAAGCAGATGCAGCAGAAGGGCGTAACTGGTGATGTTAAACGGGAGTCCCAGCATGGTATCAACCGATCGCTGGTTCCAGAGTAGGTTGAGCTTGCCAGCAATGACCGTGACCTGAAACGCGTAATGACAAGGCGGAAGCGCCATTGCGTGAAGCGCGCTGGGGTTCCATGCCGAGACGATCATGCGCCGATCCGTGGGATCGGTTTTTAATTTTTCAACCACGGCGCGAAGTTGGTCAACGCCCTGCCCGGTATAGTCGCTGTCGTAGCTCTGATATGGGGCGTTAAAGTGACGCCACTGGAAGCCGTAGATTGCCCCGAGATCACGCTCGTCGGCCATACGTTTTTTTGCAGCATCATCATGGCCGTATGGGGCTTTCTTGGGGTTGGCCCACTCATCCCAAATAAGATTCTTTCGCTCTTGAAGCCAGTGCTTATC
>OBEQ010301355.1_pt1 | contig 23039 bp, 20 predicted proteins | sample 1670901 | NCBI WGS metagenome assembly OBEQ01 (sample SAMEA104232315, study PRJEB22302) | groundwater metagenome | biome: forest; feature: aquifer; material: groundwater | place: USA | collected 2011-08-07 | depth 5.4 m
AGGGACACGTGACCGGCCTGCTCTCCCCAGTTTCCGGCGGCGCTTGAGGCTCGGGCGCCCCCTCGTCGTCCTCCGTGTCGACTCCGCCCGTTGCGCCTGCTGCGATGCACACCGACGTCGCACGCGCGGTATCGCACCGCGCGCCGGTCGGACAGTCGTCATTCGAGTGACATCCAATGATGCATTGGTGCGATCGGGCGCTGCATACGCGGCCGCTGCCGCCAAGGCTCTCGGTGTCGTCTGCTCCTTCGGTGTCGTCCCCGCTGCAGAACGCGTCGTCGGCGCACCGCGTGCCGAGCTTCGGCAAGGGATCGTCGCACTGCCAATGAGCGCTGGATTTGTCGCAAAGCCCGCCGCCCGGGCAGTCGTCATCGAAGTGGCATCCGTCTCCGCACGTCCCCTTGTACGTGCCGGAGCGCACGCAGATGACCCCGAGCCCCCCGACGCCGTGGCTGCAGTCGGAATCTTGCGAGCACTCCCTCCCTCCGCGCGTGATCTCCTGGCCGGTTTCGCCCGTGGATTCTCCACTGGGCGCCGCACTGCAGGCCACCGCAGAAGCCGCGAAAGCGACGACGAGCCACCACCAACGTGCGGACATCTGCATCCTACTCGAGCGAGGAACGTGCCATCCCATTCTCCGCGCAAAAGCTCGCGAATTGATCCAAAGCAGGTGGCCGTCCTGGATCTTTCCGCCCTCACCGTTTTGATCCAGGCCCACCCCGCGTAGTTCTACGCGCCAGCGGCGAGCATTTTTGCGTATGGTTTCGCGCGGGACGATCCAAAAAGAGAATACGTCACCGACGACATGCTCGTCGCCCCGGATGGGACCAAGCTCACGCTCTAGTGGTCTGACGCCCTACCTCGAAAAGACGAGCCTTTGCCCGAGCGTGCGGTCCACCGCCTCGCACCAAGCGCGAAAAGCCCGGTACTCGTCGGCCAAAATACGCGATTTGCTCAGGGTCACGGTCGTCTTCACGCGCACCGTCGCGCCCGTCTCGACCTCCACAGTCACGCTTCCGAACGGGCTCGTCTCGGTGGCGCTCCGCGGCGCACTCACGATCTTGGCCCCCGCCGGAAGGCGAATGGTCCACTCCGCCTCGTTCGTCGTTTGCGCAGCCAGCTTCACGTCGAGCCGCCGCTGCGAGAGCGTCGCAAAATCGCGCACCAGGTGCTCGTGCGGACCGACCGGCACGCTCCACGTCTCGCCGTCTTTGCGCGCAACCTGCGGCGCTTTCCCTTTTGCGCGCATGCTGACGGCCTGCTCCACGTCTTCTAAATTGTTCGTCCCCACGTCGAGAAGCTCGATTCCGGCGAATTCTCCGCCGAGATACTCCTGCAGACGCGCCCTTCGCGTGGCCTCCGCGTGGTAGCGCTGACGCCATGCGCTCGCCGACACGCCGCTCACGCTCACGCGCCAGTCGATCTGCGCCTGACCGTCGGGCGCGAGCGTCACCTCCGTTTTGCGCGACACGACGCTCTCCGTGGCCGGCGGATCGGGCAAATGCACGAGCTTGGGCTTGCCCTCGTTGATTTGAAGGGCGAGGCTGCCCCGATCCATTGCCGGCAGCTCGCTCGAGCCGGTGTACTCCGCGGTGCCGTCCAAGTACAAATCGAGCGACGGGACCCATGCGATCGCATGATCGAAGGGCGCGAGACTTGCCGGCTCCGTTTCGAAATCCCCCTTGTGGCCCGTCCGCACGATGACGATCGTCGCCGGGATTCCAAGCTCCTTCAACATCGTGACGATGAGCGTTGCCTTGTCTTTGCAGTCCCCGAAGCCGCGCGCGAAAATCTGCGCGCAGCGGTACGGCTTGAAGCCGTGGATGCCGAACTCGAGCGCAACGTAGCGCGTTTTCTGGACGACATAGTCGTAGACGGCGCGCACTTTGGCGCGATCGTCGGTGAGCCCTTTGGTGATCTCCACCACGCGGCGCCGCATTTCCTCGTCGGCGACGAACTGGTCTTTGACCAGACCCCAGTACCATCGTCCGACGTCGTCCCACGTCTTGTACGTGGACACGTGAACATGGCCCAAGAGCTCTCCGTAGGGCGGTTGCTGTGCCTCCGGTTCCACGGGAGGCACATTCCGCGCGACGAAGCGGTAGATGCGCGTGTCCCCCCGCTCTTCCACGGTCTTGGCCAGCCCGGCGACGTTCGGTTTGTTGAAGTAAAAAACGCGGCTTTTCGGCGTGATCAGCACGTACTCGGCATGCGCGACCCGTTCCGAGCTCTGCATGTAAGCGACTTCGCCAAAGTAGTCGGCGAACGCGTTTCGTGGAGCCACGTCTTCCACGCGGTACTGCAGCTCCACTACGTCGCCCGGGAACAAACGTGGAAAGTGCACATAATAGATGCGCGTGCTCGTGTACGTCGCAATCTGCGGATTGTCGGCGGGTGCGTCGCCTGTCTCGATCGCTTCGTCGGTCTTGCCGTTGGCGCGGTAAACGTGGGCTCCTCGGAGCTGCACCGTCTCCGAGTCCGCTTGAAAGCCGAACGCGTACTCGCGCGCTTCGGCGGCGGCTGCGTCGGTGAGCGGCTGGAACGCGACCTGATGAAAACGGCTGGCGAGCCCGTTCGGGAACACGGTGGTCACTTGCAAATCGACGAGCGTGCGACGCGCCTGTCCCATCGGGGGAGCATCGCGCGTTTTCAAAAACTCGGACGACGCGCGCGCGTAGGCTTCGTCGGGACGCGGTTTGCTCGGTTCCGTGTGCGCGACGTACTCGCGCACGTCCTTGTCCTGGGGCTTGAGCTCGAGGATGCGCCGCAACAGCCGCAGTTGCTCGTCGTTCTTTTCGCCCACGGCGTACACGTCGGCGAGAGCGCGCATCGTGTCCGTGTCTTCGGGGGCGAGGTCCAGCGCGCGCCGGTACATCGCAATGCCGGCGGGTCTGTCCCCCAGGGCAATGTGGGCCCGCGCCGCCGTCGCGAGCGACTGCGCGTTGTCCGGGCTCGTCGCGAGCAATCGGTCGATCCAGCGCGCCGCCGCTCGCAAGTCGCGACGAGCCACCGCGAGCTCCACGTGAGAACGCAAAAAGCTCAAGTCGTCGAACCTGAGCTGCGCATAGCGCTCCTGCATTTCGTCCGCTTCGGTCGTGCGATCCTGCTCGCGCAGGGCGCCAACCATGGCGCGCACGAGCGCAACGCTCTTTGGCCGTCGCGCGAGCGCGCGCTCCAAAAAAGCCATCGCCGTCTCGCGGAGGCCCGCTTCGCTGTAGAGCTCCACGCGCGCGAGGGTTGCGGTCACGTTGTCCGGATCGATCGCCAGCACGCGGTCGAAGTAGGGCACCGCGTCGCGCCAGTTCGCGCCTCCGCGCGTATGGACCGCGCGCGCGAGGAGAAGGTCGATTCGCTCCTCGGGCGTGGTCCCATTTTTCGCGAGCGCCTCGGCCTTCTCGATCCAAAGCGCGCGCTGATTTCGCCCCTCCGCGAGATTTCCTGCCAAGAGCAAGCGCCCGATCGTCGGCGCCGCTTCGGCGGCCCGCCGCGCCAGCTCGCGCCCCTTGTTCTCGGTGGAGTCGTCGCTTTGCGTCAAGACGAGATGTCGCGCGTATGCCTCCAGGAGCGCTGGGTTGGCCTTCGCTCCCGCAGCGGTAAGACGCTCGAAGGCCGCGATCGGCCCCTCGAGCCCGCCCGCGGCCGCGGCGGGTGTGTCGCCCTTGCGGAAACGGACAGCGGCGGCCTCGGCAGCATGAGCAGGATTCGGGTCTGCCTCGATCTTCGGATCGGGTGCTCCGTCTGGCCCCGCGAGACGTAACGAGATGATGGGGGCTTCGTCGTCTCCGCACACCTTCACGAGCAGTCGGTTGTATCCTGCACGCATAACGACTCGTGCCGCGAACCGGTCCGAGTCGAGGTCGCGGTACTTTTCGTCACGCAGAACTTCGTGCCCGTTCCAGAACACGCGCATCGCGCCCGCGCTTCCGGCCCATATCGAAATGGGTCGTGCGCTCTCTGCCGGTGAGGGCTCTTTTTTCCCGGCATCCCGTACGAAGGTCGTCGCGTACGCGCACACTTTGGCGGTAGGACGCATGAGCACGCCAAAATCGGTCCAACCATACGGCGACGCGTCCGTCACCAGGCGCCAACGCACCGGCCGCTCTTTACCGTCGTACGTGCGCCCGAGGTTCACGGCTTCGTGGCTGTCCTCTTCCGGTCCGAACGCGCGCGCGAGGCCCGCCTTGCCCTCGTTGTCGAACGGTCCGGCTACCAGCCAGCGTCCGACGTAGCCCAGGCTCGCCACTCGGTTGCGCGCGCCGTCGAGATCGCCGCGCCGCCGCCGCGCGTAAGCTTCCAAAAGTGCAGCGTACGCCCACGTTGGCGCTGCCAAGCGATGGTCCTCTGAAACGGCGCGCAGCATTTCCTCGACCTCTTCTGGGTCCCCCTGGTCCCACTCCAGCCAAAGACGTCGCAGAGCCGCGTAGGCGCCGGGCCCCTGGGCACGTTCGATATCGACGCGCATCTTCGAAAGCCGACCGAGGCGCTCGGAGACTTCGGCGCGGGCGTCGCCCAGCCTCGTCATCGCGAGCGCGGATAGGAACGCCACGAAGGCGACGAGGAAAAGCAGGCGCGACTTCTTCACCCCATCGTTTTCGGGGGGGGCCGGCCATTCGTCAAGTGCCATGGAACAGTGCCGTCCAGTTGGCCGTTTTGGAAGATGGGTAAAAGTCTCGGCGAAATATGACTTCCTCTGTCATTGAACGGGCACTCCAGCCTAAAGTGCGCACGGCGATGATAGGCGGCCTCGTCAAGACGGTTCGACCCCATCAGTGGGTCAAGAACCTTTTCGTCATGGCGCCCATGTTCTTTCACAAGGACTTGATCACGACACTGAACGGCGTCCCGTTCTTGACCCTCCCGGTCGTCAGTCGCTCGATTCTCGCCACTGGCGTGTTTTGTCTCCTCGCCGGCGCGGTCTACACGATCAACGATCTCGTCGATGTCGAGGCCGATCGCGTCCATCCCGTGAAACGCGAACGGCCGATTGCGAGCGGCGAAGTTCCCGAGGCGCTTGCCCGCGCGATGTCGGTCGCGCTCGTCGTCGTGTCGCTCGGCCTGGCCTGGCTTCTCCATTGGGCCTTCGCCCTCGTCGCCACGACCTACTTCGTCGAGAATCTCGGCTACACGTTCAAGCTGAAGAAGGTCGCCTTTCTCGACGTGAGCCTCATCGCGTTCGGCTTCGTTCTCCGCGTGATGGCGGGTGGCTACGCCACCAACGTCAAGGTGAGCGGATACATGCTCGCGTGCACCGCCCTCCTCGCGCTCTTTCTCGGATTCGGCAAGCGCCGGCACGAGCTCGCCAGCGAGCACGCGGGAAAACAGCGCGCCGCGCTCGATGCGTACAGCAGCACATCGCTCAATGTGGCGCTCGCGCTCACCGGCGCGGCGACCGTGGTCACGTACATCGCTTACACGCTCGACACCGACACGCGCATTTTCTTCAATTCGAACTACTTGTGGATGACCGCACCGTTCACCGTTTTCGGCATCGTGCGATTCCTCTTTCTCGTCTCCGGGCGAGCGGGGCGCGGCCTCAAGTCCGAGTCTCCCACGCAAGAGATGCTCCGCGACGTCCCCTTCGTTTTGAACCTCGTCCTCTGGGTCGTCGTCATCGTGGCCATCATCTATCGCTTGCGTCCGAGCCCGTAAGCCTCATGTTGGTGTGTTGATGGCGGAAGCGAAGGCTCTCCCGGGCCCGGGCAAGCTCAGCGATAAACCCGGAGCGTGGGTCGATCTCGGCCTCACCCTGCCGATCTTTCTCGTCTATCACGTGGGCGTCGTCTTTTTGCGCGTCCAGAACGCCACCGACATCGTCACCGCTCCGCTCCTCCGTCTCGCGGAAGGCAATCGCACGGCGTACGTCGGCATCACCGCCGCCATTGGGCTCGCCTTCGCCACAGTGTTCTGGTTCGTGGGACGTGGCCACGCGCTCCGGCCCAAGAAGTTCGCCCAAATCGCGGTGGAAGGCGTCGTCTACGCATTTCTCATGCGCTTTGGCGCTGCCTTCGCGGTGGGAAAGCTCTTCGCGGGCAACATCAAAGACGAAGGCAAGCTGGTCGGTCTCGTGATGTCGCTCGGAGCCGGTTTCTACGAGGAGCTCGCGTTTCGCGTCGTGCTCTTCGGCCTCGGCGCCAAGCTCCTCGTGTGGCTCGTTGCCAAAGAGCGCCTCGGCCTCATCGGCCAAACAGCCCGCCCGTCGATGCGCGCCATGATGCTCATGTTCATCTGGAGCTTCGTGTCCGCCGCGGTTTTCAGCAGCGTCCATTACGTGGGCGCGTACGGCGAGGCGTTTCAGATCGCGTCCTTCAGTTTTCGCATGTTTCTCGGCCTCGCGCTCACACTCATTTACGTCACGCGCGGCTTCGCTGCTGCGGTTTGGACGCATGCGCTCTACGACGTGTGGGTCCTCGTGCTCCCGCACTGACCTACGATTCGGTGTGCCGGTTCCGGCTCTCACCCACCGTTCCCTCGAGCCCGAGCGATACGAGAAACGCCAGGCTCATTCCCGCGGCGGCTGCGATGTAAGGCGAGCGCTGGCCCAGCGAGCCGTAGAGCCATCCGCCGAGCGCGGGGCCGATGGTGCGCGCGAGGCTGGCGACGGATTGGTTCGTGCCCAGCGTGTTGCCTTGCGCACGTGGATCGGCCCGCTTCGAAATGTATGCGGAAACGGTGGGCTGCGTGAGGCCGTTGCCCACGGCGAGCAGCGCGGAGAAGGCGTAGAGAGCCGGCTTTCCCACGTCGGGCGCGTAGGCTATCCCCGCGAACGCGATGCCCTGCAAGAGCACGCCCGCGACGATGAGCGGCGGCTCGTCGAAGCGACGGGTGAGCGGCCGGATCAACACACCTTGTACCAGGGCGGCGACCACTCCGACGGCGGCGAGCACGAGGCCCGTCTCGACGGGCGTCATGTGGAAGATGTCCTTGTTGTAGTAGCGAAAGGTCTGGTCCAGGTTCGTGAAGGACAAGATGATGATGAAGTTCACGATGACGCAGAGCAGAATGCCCGGCGTCGCGAACGCTTCGCGTGCGGCGCGCACGTCCAGTGGCACGAGTCGCCGCTTCGTAGTCGCGCGTTTTTCGGGGGGAAGCGACTCACCCAGGCCGAAATAGACCCACACCAGGTTTATCAGGCTGAGCGCCGCCGCACCGAAGCACGCGACGGGCCCGTGACGTCCGTTGATGGTGATGTCGCTGAGAGCACCGCCGACGCCCGGTCCGAGAATGAAACCGAGCCCGAACGCCATGCCAATTAGCCCCATGCCGCGTGCGCGTTCTTCGGGTCGAGTGACATCGGCAATGTACGCGCTCGCCGTGCCGAGGTTCGCCGTTGCGATGCCGCTGAACGTGCGCGCGGCGAAGAGCCACACCACGCTGCTGCCGTACGCGAGCGCGAGGCCCAGGCCTGTCATTCCGATGAACGTTGCAGCGACCGACACCACGAGCACCGGCCGACGGCCGACGCGATCGGAGAGTCGTCCCCACACCGGCACGAACAAGAACTGCATCAATGAATAGACCGCCGCGAGCAGCGTGCCGGTGAACGCGGAGGTGTGAAACCCGTCGCGCGCCTCTTCCGCAAGGAACGGGAGCACGAGGCCGAAGCCGAGCAGGTCCAAGAAAATCGTCAGGAAAATCGCGCCGAGCGACGGTCTCTTGGGCATACCCGTTCTAGCCCGCATACCACGCCTACTTACGGCGTGCGCGCACGAAGGCCTCTCGGTTCCCTTTCGGCCCTTCGAGCACAGAGGCGCATTGTCCGAGGATCTCGAAGCCCGCCGCGCTCACGTCCCGAACGGCCGTGTCAATGGCGTTTCGGCGCACTTCTTCGTCGCGCACGACACCTTTGCCGCGAGACGCCTCTTCACGCCCCACCTCGAACTGCGGTTTGATGAGCGCCACCAGCTCTCCTCCCGGCTTCGTGCAGCGTGCCGCCGCGTCCATCAACTTGCCCAGGCCGATGAAGGACGCGTCCACCACTGTGAGATCGACCAAGCCGCCGATCGCGCTTGGCTCGAGCGTACGTGCGTTCGTTCGCTCCATGACGACCACGCGCGGATCCGTCCGAAGCTTGTGCGCGAGCTGCCCGTAGCCCACGTCTACGGCGGTCACTTTTGCGGCCCCGCGTTGCAGCAGGCAATCGGTGAATCCGCCGGTCGAGGCGCCGAGATCCAGGCAGGAGAAACCCGATACGTCGAGGCCAAACGCATCCAGCGCCCCCGCGAGCTTCACGCCGCCACGCGATACGTATGGATGATCCGCGCCTTTTACGTCGATTCGAGCATCTTCCGAAACGGTCGTTCCGGCCTTGTCGACGCGCGCACCCGCGACATATACGCTGCCTGCGAGCACCATGGCTTGCGCGCGCGCGCGCGTGGGTGCCAGCCCCCTGGCGACCAGCAGCTGATCGATGCGCGTCTTTTGCGGCCCTTCTTTCACGGTACGCTCGCGTCCGGGTGCACCGCGCGCGCGATCGTTGCCAGACCCTCCGCCACGCGCGGCCCTGGTCGAAGCACGCTCTCGTCGGTCAATGCAACGATGCGCCGCTCCTTCACCGCACGCAGCGCGCGCCACCCAGCGGTGGCTCCGCTGATCCGCTCCGCCCCGTGCGCCTCTGCGATCGCCGCGTTGAGCACGACATCGGGATCGAGGGCAATGACCGTCTCCACGCCCAGCGTTGGATATCCTTTTCCCTCCCCCACCGCATTCGTTGCCCCCGCGTGGGCGAGCATCTCGTCCGCGAAAGAGCCCGGACCGGCGACGACGATGGGCTCGAGCCCGAACACCAGCAGCGCGCGAACGCGTGGTTTTCCTTGCACCGCGCGCTCTATCTGGGCGACGCGAGCGTGAATGCGATCCACCAGACCTCGCGCTTCGGACGAGTGCAGTGTGCGGTCTCCCAAGCCCAGAATCATCGCGTCGATTTGGGCGAACGACTCGGTCTCGGGAAAGTACGTTTCAATGCCACGCGCGGACAATGTGTCGACGACGCCGCTCCCGGCTGGACCGCGCGCGCCCGTGACGAGCGACGGCTTGAGCGCCAAGATCGTCTCCAGGTTGGGGTCGACGTATCCACCGACTTGCGGCAGCTTGAGCGCTTCTTCCGGGAAATCACAGTATCGCGACCGCCCGACCAAGAGCCCGCCCGCGCCGATCGCGAACATCGTCTCCGTCGTCGATGGCGACAGCGACACGACACGCACGGCGCGGGTCGGCGGCGAGCTCGAGCGTGAGCACGCAACCGTGACGCACAGGATCAGAATGAAAAAAGAGAGGCGCACGCGAGCGCTATGCTACCTCGACGCGTATTCGGTGCGGCGCTCACGCGCAACGCTTGCGCGTACCGTCATGACGGGCACCCTGGCCGTTCGCGCGACTCGGTCGGCCACATTTCCCAAGAGCCGGCGGGTGAGCCCGGTATCCTCGTGGGCACCGATGACGATGAGGTCTGCGTTGAGGCGGTCCGCCGCGCCAATAATCTCGTCCCAGGCAATTCCCTCGCGCAGCTCCACCTGAATCGGCACGCCCGCGCTCCGTCGCGATTCCGCGAGATTCGAAAGGCGTTTGAGCGTGCTCGTGCGCATGCGCACCGACGTGTTCGCCGAAGGATAGAACAGCTCCTCCGGAACGTCGCTCAGCGCGAACGGCTGCACGTGGAGAAGCGTGATTTCGGCACCTAGAGCGTGGGCGTATCGCACCGCCTCATCGAGCGCGGCTTCGCTCGATGGGCGAAAGTCCACCGGCACCAGGATGGTTCGAATGGGGTTCATGTTTCGGGCGCTGCAAGCGCCATGCGCGTCGACGTGCCCGCACCCGCGCTGCCGACAGCTGGGGTTTCCTTTTCGATGAGCTGCCCGGCACGAACGATGTCGTTCGCTAGCTCGTATGAACGCCGTTCATGACGTTGGGGAGCACCGGCCGCAGATCCAAGAACGTGCTCGCTTCATCTTCCTCGAGCGGAAGGAAAATCTGGGCGACCATCTCCGGGTTGTCCGCCCACACCTCCTTCGCACGACGCTCTAGACGCGCCAGCGCCGTCGTCCATTTGTGCAGCAACGCGTCGCGCACGTCGAGCGCCCGCGCGTAGGCTTGCTGCGAAGCTTGTACGCGCGCTCGCGCGCCCTCCACGGAACGTGACGCTTCGCTGCACGCGGCAAGTGCTTTTTTTACGGGCGTCGCGGTACGGACACCCCGGAAGCGTGCAAGAAGGCGCTCGGTCTCGGCGACTTCGCGGGCGTGATCCAGTTGAACCAGCTGCAACGGGGTAAACCCGGAGCGACGAGCAAACGGGTTCCACCGGGGGCCGAGTCCCGCGGCGGCGAGCCTCTTGCCGAGTCCAAGAACGGCGCGCTCGAGCGTTCCATCTGCCCGTCCGAGCGCTTGCAGCGCCGCGTCGCGACGTTCGCGTTCGGTGCGAGCGTGCCGCGTCGCCGCGGCCAGGCCCATTTGCGCAGCTTTGAACGCGCGCACATGGCGCGTCAGCTCGGGGGGCACGTACGTGTCGTCCAAGCGGTTGAGGATTGCCTTGCCCCAGTCCCTCTGCCGCAGGATCGTCCGTCGTCCCATGATGCCTCCGTTCTCGATTTTGCCTGTGGCTCGGCACGGGACGCAAGCGTTCCGTGGTCGCCCTTTCCCCATCCATCGAAAGCCGACTAGGCTCGCTCGATCAAACCATATTTGTGCAGTTTTTCGATGAGCGCGGGGCGCGAAACGCCGAGACGCCGCGCCGTCTCGCTCTGGTTCTTCCCGGCGGCTTCGAACTCCGCTGCGATGATGCTTCGCTCGAACGCCTCGACCCGCGCGCGCAAGGGATGGCTCGGTCCGGGATCGCCCGCCGCGCCCGGTGCACTGCTTCCCCTGTCGTGCCGTTCGGCGAGTGAACGCCAAAGCGCAAGGGTCAGTCTGTCGTCCGGCGCGAGAGCGAGCAGGCGTGCGACGGTATTTTCGAGCTCGCGCACGTTGCCCGGCCACGCGTGCGCTTTGAAGGCCTCGACCAGCGCGGGCTCTACATCGACTTGACCCATCCCGTAACGCTCGGCGCACGAGCGCACGAAGGTCTCGACGAGCGGCTCGATGTCCTCCGGTCTCTCTCGCAAGGGCGGTACGCGAATGGGCACCACGTTCAGTCGGTAGAACAAATCTTCCCGAAAACGCCCGGCCTTCGCTTCCGTCGCGAGGTCTCGATTCGTGGCCGCGACCAGGCGCACGTCGACTTTTTCGGTTCGTCCGCCCAAGGGCTGCACTTCGCCCGATTGCAGCGCGCGCAGAATTTTGGCCTGAATCGACGGCGCCAAGTCTCCAATCTCGTCGATGAAGAGCGTCCCCTTGTCGGCTTGATTGAAGTAGCCGATGCGCGCCGACGTCGCTCCCGTGAAGGCCCCTTTGGTGTGACCGAAGAGCTCGGCCTCGGCGAGCTCGTTCGGGATCGCCGCCGCGTTGAAACGAACGAAGGGCTTCTCGGCTCGCTTCGAGTGTGCGTGGAGCGCCGTGGCCATCAGGTCTTTTCCCGCGCCGCTCTCGCCCGTAAAGAGCACCGTCACGTCTTTTGGCGCCACCCGCGCGACCATGTCGAGCACACGTTGCATCGCCGGGCTCTTGGTGGCGATCGCGCGACCGAGCACGGCCTCCGTTCGCAAACGTGCATTCTGCAATCGAAGCTCGCGCGTCTCGATCCCCCGCTTGACCGCCAGAACGAGCTCGTCCGGATCGAACGGCTTCGGAATGTAGTCCCAGGCGCCCGCTTTCATCGCGGCCACCGCCACGCGCTCCGAGCCATGCGCGGTCAGCATGAGCACCGGTACGCCCGGGTCTTGCGCGCGCATCTGCTCGAGGACTTTCATTCCATCGGTGTCCGGCATCGCGAGATCCGTCACCACGACGTCTGCTCCACGCGCTTCGAACGCGGCGAGCCCTTTGCTGCCCCCGTCACAGACCTCGACCGTGAGACCGGCGTCCGAGAGCACGGCCTCGAGCGTGTACCTCAGCGAGGCGTCATCGTCGATGACGAGAACGCGACTCATCAGACCGCGGGCGTCTCCGCTTGCGGCGCTTGTGTGTCACGCACGGGGTTGGGCAGCTGCTTGGACATCTTCGCCTTGAGCGCGCAAACCGGGAGCTCGATCCTCGCGGTGGTTCCCGTTCCGAGAGTGCTCTCGTATTCGAGCTTGCCGCCGTGCTGCTCGATGAGCCCGCGCGCGATGGCGATGCCGAGTCCGGTGCCGCCTTTGCGTGTCGTGAAATAGGGCTTTTTGATGCGCTCGAGCGTTTCGCTGCTCATGCCCGGACCGTGATCGGTCACCGTGATGCATGCGCCCCATCCGCACGACTTCGACACGCCGACGGTCACCTTCTCGCCCGCCGGTGACGCTTGCATCGCGTTGAGTACCAGGTTCAAAAGAGCCTGCCGGAGCTTCCGTCCGTCGGCGTTGAGCACGAACTCTTCATTCCCTTTTACTTCGAGTAGGACGCCGAGCTCGGCGGCTCGTGTCTCGAGCAACACGGTGAGCTCGCGGGCGATCTCGAACGGCTTGGTCGGCCCAAGCGAGAGCTCGTCGAGGCCGCGCGAGAACGACAAGAAGCCGTCCACGATGGCCTGGAGCCGATCCGCTTCGGCCGCGACGATGGACATGCGCTCCGCGACTTTGGGATCCGTCGCCTGGCGTGCCATGAGCGACGACAAGCCCTTGATCGCCGCCAGCGGATTTTTGACCTCGTGCGCCAGTCGCGCCGCAATTCCCTCGAGCGCTCGCGTGCGGTCTTCGGTGTCCGTGCACACTTCTTCTCGCCGGGCCGCCACCTCCAACGCGACCCGCTCGTGCAGACGCGTGATCTTGCGCGCGATGTGGTACACGGACAACCCCGCGAAGGCGACGCTGATCGCCGACAGAAACACGTACTCGGGGGTGGGCAGAGGCCCAGTCGGCGCGAGCGGAGGCACGAGCTCGCCGAGCTTCGTGCGCGAGGCGAGCACCATCACGCTCAGCCCCGCGATGAGCGTCGCGAAGATGGTGCCGCGCGCGGGGCGAGAAAGCGGCGCAAACATCGTCGCGACGACGAGAGGCATTCCGCCGATGAGCATCGGGCTCGCGAGCCCCCCCGTATTGGCGATGCTCACCAGAAGCAGGAGCGTGCCCACGAGGAGTCCCTGTGCCGCGGAGCCGCAGGCCTGCGCTCGCCGCGCCTGGTGCGCGAACAACCCCACCGAGGCGAGCACCGCGGCCGTCTGAACGAGCGCGCGTGTCAACGGCACTCCTCGACCGATGAGGACGGCGAGCGCAAGCACATTGAACGGAACGACGCTGACGAGACGCCAGCGCGCCGAGGCTTGCCCCATCTCGTCCCAAAGCTGCTTGCGCACGGCCTCGAATCGGGCGCGCTGACGCATATCGGTCTGGGCGGTGGACTCCATGGGCTAGTGTCTTTGGAGCAAAGTCCGTGCGCGCCGCAAGTGCGTGCTCGTGCTCACAATTCTTTAACAATAGCCTGTCCTATTTCCGACACCTTGTCGGCTTTTTCCGGCGTGTTTCGGGCAAAGCGCTCTGACGCGTTGCGTTGTCGCCTCAGCGTTGGCGCCGGCGCCGGGCGACCGCCAAGCCCACGAGGCCGAGCCCAATCCAGCGCCACGGAATCGGCTTGTTCGGATCGCGCCGACCCGGCACAGCCGAGCATCCGCTGGTGGTCGTGGTCATCGTCGTTGCCGCGGGCTTCGGCGTTGCTTTGCTTGCAAAGCAGAGCCCTTGCGAGCACGCGTATCCGTCGGGGCACGCGTTCGAACCGCCACACGATTGCGTGCAGAGGCTCTCGCCCGAGCTCGCGCTACGGCACGTCTTCGAATCGCAGTCGTTGTCGGTGCTGCACGATGTACCGAGCTCACCGGGCGCCGGCACCGTGCTCACACCCGAGTCGTTGGTGACTGGAGTGGGTCCAGCATCGGTGCCGGGCGCGACCGGAGGATTCGTCCAGTTCGGTAGCGGATAGCCGCCCTTTGCCGACGCCTCCTTGACCGCGCCGATGATGAGATCCTTCCACGAATCGAGCCGTGTGTAGACTGCACCGATACACGTGGTCTCGTCGGTGCTGACACCGCCACGCGACAAGACGCCGAGCGACACGGGCTTGTTGCTGTTGAACGACGTCTGCTCGTACGCGCTCGAGCCGCTGTCCCCCTCGCACGTCCCGTCGCCTCCGAGGAGCTCTTTGTCATCGCCGCCGAAGGCCTGCGACGTATTGCAACCCAACGCCGGATCGCCCGGAATACACTGAATGTCGATGTTCTGACGAATGTGCCGAACCCCCGCGCTTTGTGGGCTCTGCGGCGAAACGACGCCGTAGCCGATGGCGGTGTTCGTTGTGGAGTAGCGCGTGTGATCCGTGATGGGGTACTGCACGGCCGGTGTGATTGGCGTCGCGACGCCCGCTGGAACATTGTCTGCCAGAATGAGCAGGGCGATGTCGTTGCCGCAAACCGGCGTTGGTGTCGGGGTGATGATCTTGGACACCGAGTGCCAGCCCTGCGTCGACTGGTTCATGGAGTAGTACGTCGTGATGTTGAACGCGGAAGCCGGTCCGAGCAGCGAGCCGAACCGGTCCGATGCGCAGTCAATCCTCGAGGGCGTGCTCGTGACGCAGTGCCGAGCGGTGACGACGAGGTTCGGCGCAATGAGTGCGCCGGAGCACAAGTACTGACACTGTCCAGGGGCGCCGCCGCACACGCCCACCGCGTAGGAGTGCGTTTGATCAACCGCGCCGCCCTGCACAGCGCTCTCCGTTTCGCCAACGCGGAGAGACGCAGGCTCGGAGCCGCAGCCGGCGCTCGCCAGGAAGGCCGAAAGCCCAAGACCCGCAGTCGTGCCGATGAACCGCACCTTCATTCCAAGACCTCCAAAAAGGTCCGGGGCAGGAACCGTGAACGGCGTCCGCGTACCTCGCCCAGGCGACGGTTCAATCTAGCGGTGAGAGGCCTGCCCGCAAGGATAAGTACACCTGTGAGAGAACCGGTTTCAGTGTCAGCGTAACTTTATTCGCGTGGAACTTGGCCCACTTCCAGCCGTCGTGGCGTCATTTGCGCGGATCAATGGGAAGGCATTTTCACATGAAAAAAGTACTCGTCGCCGCCGCCAGTGCGGCCATTGGGCTTCTCGCTCAAACCGTGTGTGCGCAAGACGGACAAACAGGCGCGAGCGGCGGAGTTACGACCTCCACTCCGCCGGTCATGACATCAACCGCAAACACGACGGCGCCAGTAACGGTAGTGGCGGCACCCGCGACTCCGAAGATCGACGATCACACACCCGATCACGACCGCTTTGTCGGGCGCTTTGCCGTGGGGTACCTGGGCCTCAACGACATCCCGCTGGGCAACGCGACCGTCGCCGGCGGCGCTGCGCTCAACCTCACCGAGCAACGGGTGATCGCTCCGACCGTGGGTGTCCGTTACTGGGTCAACAAGATGATCGGCGTCGACGCCGGAATCGGCTTCGGGATCGCAGGTGGATCCAGCGAGAGCGTGGTCGGCGGAACATCGACGACGGTGGACAGTCCGAGCTCCTTCGGTATGGCGTTGCACGGAGGAGTTCCACTCGCGTTTTCGCATGGTCGGCACTATTCGTTCATGCTCATTCCGGAAATGAACATCGGCTTCTCGAGCGGTACCATCAAGGGCAACGCGCCCGGTGTTCCAGACATCGATCTCTCGGGCTTTCGCCTCGATGCCGGCGGGCGTGTCGGTGCTGAGCTCCACTTCGGCTTCATCGGCGTGCCTGAGCTCTCGCTTCAGGCGAGCGTGGGTCTATTTTTCCGCCGCGAGGCCTACAAAGCCAAACGCGACAACAGCAGCGCGTCGGTGGGCCGCACGACCTTCGGAACGACGGTCGAAGCCGATCCTTGGGCGCTCTTCACGAAGAGCATCTCTGCGTTCTACTACTTCTGATGGGCGCGCTACACTCGATGGGAAGGTCCTCCGTGCTCGGCAGGACTCTCGGATACTCGGCGCTCGTTCTTCAACTCGGCGCATGCTCCAGCGGGCCAGGTGGCGGATTCGTGAGCCGCTCGGGCAGTGGGACAGAGAGCGCGACCAGCGATCCGCACGTTCAAGCGCCGTCGAGGAGCTCACACGACGATCCCGGTGAGTGTCCGTCCTGCGGGACCTTCCGGTGCACGGTGCCCGGCCAGGCCGGTGAGGTGTCGGATATCACGCTCAAGTCCGGGCCTGACGGCAGGTGCGGCCTGGCCGGTACTCTCCTCTTCGCTTGCGGGGGAAAGGTCCTCGCCGCCGGGGTCACTGCCGGCACGTGGACCCCGACCGGTGATGGCTTCACCTTGAGATCGCCGGCGGGCGACCTCATATGTTTGCCCGGCAAGACCCAATCTCCGCCCCGCGACGGCAAGTAAGCGACTACTTGGCTTTGCAGAGCAAGGCCGCCGTGAGACCGCTATCCAGGGCGCCCGCCGGGTCACACTTGCCATTGAGGCAGTGTTTCGACTCACACGACTCACTCTGCGTGCACGCCGCGCCATCCGCGAGACCTGCCGTGCACTTCTTCGAGGTGCTGTCGCAGTAGCTCTTGTCCACGCAAGGGTGATCGTTCGTGTTGCAGTCGGCGCCCACGGGCTTTCGGGCGGTGCATAGCTTCGTGGTGAAGTCGCAGTAGGTCGTTTTTACGCACGTGTCCTGGCTGCTGCATGGGCCGCCAGCTTCTTGGATGCGCACGCACTTCTTGGCGCTGTAGTCGCAGTCGAGGTTGTCCTTCTTGTCGCAATACGTGAGCTTGGTCGCGCTTGGGTCGGAGCTGCCGAAGCCACTCCTGACGCTTCCGTCGATGGTTCCAACGCACGCATCCCCTTCCTTGCCGGTCGAAATGATCACGCATTTGCGCGTCTCGGAGCCGCCGGAGCTCGAACCACTCGAGAAGCTGCCGTAACAGTCGATTTCGCCCTCCGAGGAAGGGGCGCAGTCGCTCGTCTTGCTACACGCTTCGCCGGGCTTTGCCGTGCCAGACGCTACAGAAAACGCCTGTTTGCACGACGGCGCGCCCTTGCTGCAATAGTCCGGTTGGTTCTGCGCGGCCCGGACGTCGTTGAGGCACGTGTCGCCGGCCGGTGGGCTGTAGGTGCCTTGCGCGAGGGCACCGAGGAGCGCGCGGCACGAGCTGGTGTCGTCGGAATATCCGGCTTTGACGCAACAGGGCCGGTAAAGGTCGCAGTACTGCGCGATGAAGCTATCGCGATCGCCGGCGCCGCCGGATGCCGTTCCGCCCGAACAGGCAAGGAAGGCCGCCGACGCAAAGAGCCCCACTGAAATGGCATATCGAAGCAAGGTCCACCTCCCGATCGAGCCTGGAGAATACACGATGGACGGACCAGCGGCGTAGGCTCGCCGTCTCCTAACTGCTCTATGCTTGCGGACATGATTTGGATTCTGGTCGCCGTCGTCTCTTTGGCGCTTCTCGTCGCCGTTCGCGATCGCCTTCAGACGAAGCACGCCATCATTCGCAACTTCCCGCGACTCCTACTTGCCCTTTGCTGGCTGTTTCTCGTTCGCGAGATTCCTCTTTCCGTCGCTCAAGGCCACGCTCAGTCACATCGTGACCGTGGATTGGTGCTACCTCGACGCCCTCGAGCGATGGGGACGTCGTGCCCTTGGCGAGGCGCGGGCGCTCTTCCTGAAAGCGACGTTTGCCGATCCCTCCTGGAAACCCGGTCCCTACAACCTTGCATACGTCTCAGGTTTTCAGCGCACGCCCTGTCGGACTAGCTTCGAGAGAAGTGCCCGAGCGTCCGCCTCGCAGGCATACATTTCGCGGGTGGGCGTCGTCACGGATCCGGTCAGCGCCGAGCAAAGAACGTCTGCTGCGTGCCAGTGCTCGTTCATTTGCGCGTGCAGGTCTGGGCCGATCTGGCTACTCGAGGACCCCGGCCGCGCGTTGTTGTGCACGATGGCCGACGTGAGGCTCGGCTCGATCGACGTGATGCCCTCCTCGAGGCAAGCCAAGAGCCGGATTTGTGCCCCGACGTACGCGATGTCGCTCGTCAGAGTCTTCGTCTGCGTTTCGAATACTTCGTAACAAGCCTTGCGCTCCTCGGCGCCGACGTTCGCGGGAGTCGCCTTCACACCCAGTTTCACGTACGCGTCGATGAGCGAGGCGAGGTCCATCTCGGTCTCCGCTCCGCAGGCCGTCAGCGCGATCGTCGCCATCGTGGCTCCGAAGGAGGCGCTCGCGTCGCCCAGCGTGCTGCATACCGCGTTGTTCACGGCGCGGTACCGGGCAGTCGCCGGTTCTGCGAGATCCCTCAGGCCGCCAGGAAGCCCTTTGCGAATTTGTGGAAGGGCGGCGTCGTTGGCTGCTTTCACGCAACCGGTATAGGTGGCCGTCGACTGCCGTATCTCTGCGTTGTTCTGGGCAGCGTCGAGCGCCGCGTTCCACGTCTTGTCGCACGCGCGCACGGTTGCCGCATGACTCTTGCCCAAGGTCTCGTCCTCTTCGGCGGAAGATCCGGAATCTGCGCTGCCGCAGGCGACGACGAACAGGCCGGAGAGCGCGGCGACAAAACAGAGAATTCGCATGATGACCTCAAGACGGGGACGGTGTGGGCCTGTGTGGTGCACGGGCAGTGCCACCGCCGGACGCCGCAATTTTCCGCGTCGACCGTTCGCGGAGGCCGAAAGAACTGGTCCACTGCGGATCCACCCAAGAGGATCCGGGCGGGGTCCACGACGAAACGTCGTGCCCAGCTTGAATTCCAGCGGGCAAAGCGTCAGCTCTTGGCCATCAACACCCGCCATCGGGCCATCCCCGACCCGCGGCGCAGTGCGCTGCAACGACCCCCGCATCGAGCGCCCGATCGTAGATCGCGGCTTCGTCGAGCGTTCCGATGAAACCGGCGGAGAACGCGTTAGCGCCCACGTGACCGAGAGAGAACGGAGGTGGCAATGCGACGAGCACCTCCTGGGCGGTGCGCGAGTCGACGAGCTTGCCGTCGACGTAGAGCAATAGCCACGTTCCGTCGTAGGTTGCGACGACATGGCTGAAGCGAGTCATCGGAATTCCCCCGTTCTTGATGACCAGCACGGTCGACCCGGATTTGCCGTCGCGATCCCGCTCGAATCCGAGGCCGTCAGGCTGCTGCAACCAGAGTGCGTACCCCTGGCGGCTATTTGCGTCAGGTGGTTGGCTGAGCATCGCGTTGCCCAGGAGCGCGCGGTACTCGCCATCAATGGTGGTCGGGTTTGCCCACACTTCGATGGTGAAAGGCGCGTTGCCCACGAAATCGAAGCTCGCGTCGACATCGATCGCCCCGGCGGAGAACCGGATCGCGGTGTCGTTGTCGCCGACAATGGCCCCCGGCGATCCGAGCGTGAGGCCACCTTTTGGCGCGCCGGGGTAGTTGCCCATTTCGTCTTTGATCGAAGTCGAGCCCGCGGTGTCGCCGAGTCTCCAATACGCGCGCGGATGATCGGCACGGACCACGGCGGCGTACGTTGGCGGCGCCCCATCGGAAGTTTCCGCCGCGTTCGTCGCGTCCGATGCGCCCTCTTCGGTCGCGCTGCCGGCGTCCGCATCCCTCGCGCTCCCTTCGGTCATGCCGCCGGCATCCGGGCTCCCTTCGACCGCTCCGCCGGCGTCCGCGTCCGAATATGGATGGTCGCCCGAGTCCGAATTCGCGCTCGCGTCGGGAGCCCCGTCGTCCAGATGATCGAACGACGTAACTAAACTGCACGCCACGAGCAATCCACAAGGCGCGCTTATCCACCACCCCTTCATTTCGAGTCCCCGCGTACGAGTGTAGCCCGTGCCGTGGACTCCCGCCAAGAGCCGCTCGCGTCACACGGGGTGAGCCAAGAGTGCGATTCTTTGCGCCTCTCGGAATGAGCGAGGTGCGGCTCGCGATGCCGCGCCGAATGAGGAAACCGCGGCTTCTCCGACCGCGGCGTCCCCGACGCGCGCGCGCTGCCGGCGCCGCGGCCCCATCGGGTGCCAGCGCGAATGAGTCTTGGCACGAGAGCTTACACCCTTAGCCTCGCCCCGACTCCGACTCCCCGCAGGTTGCTGCGGAAGCGGATGCTGGAAGCTAAACGGATGCTTCTCGACGAGTTGGAAGGGCTCGATGAGGAGGCGAATGTGGAGATCGTGGTTGAGTGGCGGAGGACCTCGCGTATCCTCCACCACATGTCCCTCGCTCACCACCTCACGACGATGGCCTACCAGAATGCGTGGGCCAATCACCGTTTGCTGAAGGTGTGCGCGCAGCTGTCACAGCCGGATTTCGTCGCGCCGCGGACGAGCTTTTTTCCGTCGCTCAAGGCCACGCTCAACCACATCGTGACGGTGGACTGGTACTACGTGGACGCCCTCGAGCGATGGCGCCGTGGTGAGCCGGTAAACCGCGAGCCGACGCAGTTCTTCACTCCTGAGGAGCCTTTCGAAACCTGCACCGAGCTGTCGAGCGCGCAGCACGCGGTGGATCGTCGGCTGGTCGACGTCGGTGAGTCACTCGTGGACGCCGAGCTAAACGCACCCGTTCCGGTGATGCGCCGCGCGGGTGTGGAGCCGGAGACCGTGACGCGTCTCCTCGCCCATCTGTTCGAGCACCAAATTCATCACCGTGGGCAGGTGCACGCGATGCTTGCCGGCACGACCATCGAGCCCCCGCAGCTCGACGAGTTTTTTTGCGCAAACGAGGCGCATCTCCGCGCGGCCGAGCTGGCGGAGCTGGGCTACTCGGAGGAGTCCATCTGGTCCCGCGGGTAGAACGCTCGAAAGGTGCATCGGAGTGCGCATGCACATCGCGCGGGGGCTCGTCGGGTTCGACGGTTCTTTTCCCATGGTACGCTTGGCATGGTGCGGTTCTCATCGGCTCACCGGGGCGGGACTCGTCGGGCATCGCGCGTTGTCATCACCGGAGGCACGATCGTCGCCGCGGCGCTCACGTGTTGCTCGCTCTCCATCGACTCCGACGGTCTAGCCGGAGGTGCTGACGGATCGGTGGACCGCGGTGCGGGGAACGAAGACGGCCAGGGCAGCGACACGAGCGCAGATCGAGAGACGGACCTCGGCAGGGATGTGGGTATCGGCAACGATGGCGGAGGCGACGGCCGCGTCGATGCGTTGCCGGACGCGCCCTCGGATACGAGCGTCTCGACGGACGGGTCGTCCTCCGACGTAGACGCAAACCAGCCGCTCGACTGCACCGGGAAGCCCGGTCCAGCCATGGTGTTCGTCAATTTCGGTCCCGGCTATTGCATCGACAGCACCGAGGTTACCCGCGTGCAGTACGCCGATTTTCCGGCACAGGCCCTTCCATCGCATCACAAACGCCCGAGTGCGCTTGGAATATGTCCTATATGCCAACGCAGGAATGGCCCTACCCACAATCGCAAGCCGATCACCCCGTGCTCGGGGTGGATTGGTGCGACGCCTACGCTTATTGCAAAGCGGCGGGAAAGCGTCTCTGCGGCGCCATCGGTGGAGGCAGCGTTTCGCCTTCGGCGATCGATACGGCGACGAGCCAGTGGTGGACGGCCTGCAGCCGAGGCGGCGTACGGGCATATCCCTACGCAGTGGGGAGTCCGGTTTCAACCGCCTGCAACGCGTCGGACAGCACCGCCGGAGGCGCATCGATTCCAGTCAGGAGCTTTGCAACCTGCGAAGGCGGCTATCCGGGAATCTTCGACATGAGCGGGAACGCGGCCGAGTGGGAAGACTCGTGCGATCCCGCGAGCGGCTCCTTCGACACGACCGACTGCCGCGCGCGCGGCGGCAATTTCGACATGCAGTCCATCAACGACAACTGCGTTTTTCACGATGGCTTTTCGACCTATCCCCGTTCGACCACGTCGTATGCGGTCGGCTTCCGGTGTTGTAGCCCGTAGGTAGAGACCGCGAGCTACAGCGCCACCTTGGAAAACCTCCGCGCGCTCGCCCACACGAGGAGCGCGCTGATTGCGACCAGCGCTGCCACATTCGGCAGGAGCTCACTCGGACCCGCGTCGCGCAACACCACTCCGCGCATGATCTCGATCATGTGCGTGGCCGGCAAAATGCGCCCGATCGCGTAGAGCGGCGCCGGCAGTCCCGAGGCCGGAAAGATGTAGCCCGACAGGAAAATCGACGGGAGGAGAAAGAGCTGCGCAAGTTGCATGGCCTGCGCCTGCGACGTCGCGCGCGTGGAGATGAAGAGGCCCAGCGACAAGAGGGCGAATAGATACAGCAGCGCCATCGTGAAAATGAAAATGAGGCTCCCGCGGATGGGCACGTCGAAGCCGTAGCGCATCGCAAAGAGGATGGCGGCCATCTCGATGATGCCGATGAACAAGTACGGCGCGAGCTTCCCCAGCATGAGGCCCATCGGATGGATCGGTGTCACGAGGAGCTGCTCCAGGGTGCCTTTCTCGCGTTCTCGCACGATCGCGATTGCCGTCAGCACGGTCGCCACGATTTGAAGCAGAACGGCGATCAGCCCCGGAATGATGTAGTTTGCCGTGCGGCCGTCGGGGTTGAAGAGAATGATCGGCTGCACTGACAGCGGTGGCGTCGGATCGGAGAGGTTCGCCTTTTTCACGATCTCGTTGATGCTGGCTTGCGCGGCGAGACCGTTGACTGCGGCCAAGGCTTGGCTGCTCGCACTCGAGTCGGAGCCGTCGATGAGCACGAGTACCTTGGCTTTTCCGTTGTCGCTCGCCCGCTTGTCGTGAAAGTTCGGCGGAAGGACGATGCCCACCCGCGCGCGCGCGGCGACGATGTCCTCTCGCGCAGTGTGCGGATTTTGCGTGATGTGCGTGATCTTGAACGTGCGCGTCGCGCGCAGCTGATCGATGAACGCGCGCGAGTGAAAGGTCATGTCTTGATCGACGCCCACGGTGGGCAGGTCGCGGACACTCTGGTCGATGAAGCCGAACAAGATGAGCTGAAAAAGCGGGATGGCGAGCGCGGCCACGAGTGTGGCGCGGTCGCGGCGAATGTGGAGAAACTCCTTTTGGAAAATGGCGACGAAGGACGTCCAAATGGCGTTCATGCTGCCGCGCTCTTATTCGTGAGCGCCACGAA
>OBEQ011251597.1_pt1 | contig 23034 bp, 13 predicted proteins | sample 1670901 | NCBI WGS metagenome assembly OBEQ01 (sample SAMEA104232315, study PRJEB22302) | groundwater metagenome | biome: forest; feature: aquifer; material: groundwater | place: USA | collected 2011-08-07 | depth 5.4 m
CGCGAAAGCCCACGCGCGGCGCGCGCCGCTCGGGGGCAGGTGCCCCCGCCACTGTGGGCGTCCGGCCCCGGCTCGACTGTACCGCTGCACGCGCCGCACGCGTTGCTACCCTCCGCCCATGCCCATGCTGCGAGGCTCCTGTCACGGCGGCCGGCTGCGCGTCGCCTCCGAGACCGCGCTCTCCCCCGAGGCCCTGCCCGTGCGCGCCTGCCAGTGCAGCTTCTGCCTGCGCCACGCCACGCTCAGCACGTCCGATCCGACCGGCCACGTGACCTTCGAGATCGACGAGCCGGCGCTCACGTCGCGCTACCAGTTCGGCCTGCGCATGGCCGAGTTCCTGATCTGCGCCCGCTGCGGCGTCAACGTGGGCGCGATCATGCGCGACGGCGACGCCACGTTCGCCGTGCTCAACATCCGGGCGCTGGACGATCGCGCGCGCTTCGTGCAGCCGCCGCAACCGATGGACTACGACGGCGAGGATGCAGCCACGCGGGCGACGCGCCGGCGCGCCCGCTGGACGCCCGCGACCGTGCGCGGCTAGCCCCGGCCAGCCAGGCGCGCAAAGCCTCGAGCCGCCACCGCGCGACCCGCGCGTGTCGAGGGGTCCGCCGGCGCCCAGAACACTCCGCGCCTCGCCCGCGCGTGACCCACCGCGTGTCGAGGGGTCTGCGGGCGTCGTGTCCTCATGTGTGTCGTCGCGGACACATGAGGACACGACCTGCCCAGGCCACTCCACGCATCGCCCGGGCGTGACCCGCGTGTCGCCGACTGCGGCCGGCTGTCGACAGGTGTCACGCGACCCTGTCCGTGGCGCATCGCAAGCTGTGGAGATCACGGCGTCGAGGCTTGGCGCGGCGCCTGCTAAGGCAGGCCCAAGGTGACACCGTGAATCTGATCGATGTGCGGGCGCAGCCTGCCGAGACTCCGCGCTGGCCGCTCGCCCAGCGCATCGGCTTCCGCTTCGTCTTCGTCTACTTCGTCCTCTATTTCATCCCGTTCCCGTTGAACGTGATTCCTGGCCTCGAGTTCATCTCGAAGGCGCTCGACTCGCTCTGGCAAGCGGTGGCGACCTGGGTCGCGCAGCACCTGCTGCACCTCGAGCATCCGCTCCAGTTCGCCGAAACCGGCAGCGGCGACACGACCTACGCGTACGTCCTGCTGCTCACGTTCGCCGGCCTGGCCATGCTCGCGACCGTGGTCTGGTCGATCCTCGACCGCCGCCGCCGCGACTACCACACGCTGCACGTCTGGCTGCGCCTCTACGTCCGCTACGACCTCATCTACTTCATGCTGACGTACGGCCTGATCAAGGTCATCCCCAACCAGTTCTCCAGTCCGTCGCCAGGTCGCCTGCTCCAGCCTTACGGGCAGTCGTCACCCATGGGACTGCTGTGGACGTTCATGGGCGCCTCCACCGCGTACACCATCTTCGCCGGCGCCATGGAGACGCTGGGCGGCGTCCTGCTTTGCTTCCGGCGCACGATCACCCTGGGCGCGCTCGCGACCGTCGCGGTGATGACCAACGTGGTCATGCTCAACTTCTGCTACGACGTGCCGGTCAAGCTGCTGTCCTCGCACCTGGTGCTGATGGCGCTGTTCCTGCTCGCGCCCCAGCTCGAACGCCTGTTCCGCATCCTGGTGATGGGCCACTCCGCCGAGGCCGCCCCACCCGAGGGTCCGCGCCTGCGGCGACGCTGGATGCGCGTCACCGCGCTCGTGCTCAAGCTCGCCCTGCTGGGCAAGGTCGTCTACGACGAGCTGGACAGCGGCATCGAGCGCTACGCGCACGGCGCGGGCGCGCCCGCGCCGGCGCTCTACGGCATCTACGAGGTCGACCGCTTCGTGCGCAACGGCGAGACGGTCGCGCCCCTGGTCACCGACGCCACGCGCTGGCGCCGCGCCACCGTCAGCAAGCGCGGCTACCTGACCATCATCCGCATGAACGACACGATGATCGGCTACAAGGTCGATGTCGATCCGACGCGCCACGTGATCACGCTGGCGCCACGCGGACCGCGCGCGAGCTACACGCTCGACTACGTCGACCTCCCCGACGGCGGCATCGAAGTGACCGGCCAGCTCGAGAACGACCTGCTCACGGTCGTCTTGCGTCGTGACGAGCGCGCCCAGCTGCTCACCACGCGCGGCTTCCACTGGATCTCCGAGACGCCCTTCAACCGCTGACGTGGCATGATGCCGGCGTGGACGCGCCGCCGTCGCCGCTCTACCGCCGCTTTCCGGCGCTCGAGCGCCACTTGCCGCGTTTGCGCCTCGGGGCAGGACGCGTGGCCACGCCGGCGCGACGCATGGAGGCGCTCGAGCGTGCGCTCGGCGCGGCGGCGCCCGCGGGCGGCATCTGGCTCAAGGACGACGGCCGCTTCGCCGAGCCGTACGGCGGCAACAAGCCGCGCAAGCTCGAGTTCATCCTCGCCGACGCCATCGCGCGCGGGCGGCGGGCCATCCTGACCCTGGGCGGCACGGGAACGCACCACGGGCTGGCCACCGCCATCTACGCGCGGCTGCACGGCCTGCGCACCGTGCTCTTGCTCGTCGACCAGCCCGACACGCCGCACGCGCGCATGCAGCTCGAGCGCCTGCGCGCCAGCGGAGCGCTGTTGCGCTTCACCCGCGGGCCGATTCGCACCGCGCTGGCCATCCCGTGGAACCTCCTGCGCCACGCCGCGTACTTCCTGTGGATCGGCGGATCGTCGCCGCTCGGCACGGTTGGCTTCGTCGAGGCCGGGCTGGAGCTGGGCGAGCAGGTCGCGCGCGGCGAGCTGCCCGAGCCGTCGCATGTGGTGTGCGCGCTCAGCTCGGGCGGCACGGCCGCGGGCCTGCTGGTCGGCCTGCGCCTGGCCGGCCTGCGCACGCGCGTGGTCGCCGTGGCGGTGGCGGAGATGAAGCTCGTCAGCGCGCGCATGGTCGCGCGTCTGGCCCGACGCACCGCGCGTCTGCTCGGGCGCCGCGGCGCCGACCTGCCCGCGGCCGCGCGTCGCTACCAGGCCAGCGACCTCGACGTCGAGCACGGCTTCATCGGCAGCACCTACGGCGCGCTCCTGCCCGCGGCCGAGGACGCCGTGGCCATGTGCGCCGCCGCCGAGTCGCTGCGTCTGGACAGCATCTACACCGGCAAGGCCATGGCCGCGCTCATCGCGCGGGCGCGCGCGGGCGGCTTCGGCGACGGGCCGGTTCTGTACTGGCACACCTACGACTCGCACCCGCCCGAGGCCGCGCCATGAAGGTGTCGCGGCGCGCCTTCCTGGCGCTCGGCGCCGCCGGCACGGCCACGTGCGGCACGCTCACCTGGTTCCGCGCCTGCGACTACGCCGACGCCAGCGCCTACGCGGGCCTGCGCAACCTGTCGCCGCGCCACGGGGTCATCCTGGCCGCGGTCATCGACACCATGCTGCCGCCCGAGGCCGACCGGGCCGCCGCTGCCATCGCCGGACATGTGCGCGCCGTCGATGCGTACGTGACCGGGCTGCCCGTCGCCGACCTGGCCCAGATCGGCCACTGCCTGACCGCGATCGAGCAGGCGACCTTGCCGCTGGGCGGGCACTGGCGGCGCTTCTCCAGCCTCGAGCCCGCCGCGCGCGCCGACGTGCTCGCGGCCTGGCAGACCTCGGCGCTCGAGCTGCCACGGCTGGGCTTCCGCTCGCTCAAGGCGCTGGTCTTCCTGGCCTACTACCGCGACGCCGCCGCCTGGCAGCCGATCGGCTACGCCGGCCCGGTCATGCCCGAGGGCGGCGGCTCGCCCGAGGTGCGCGCGCGCTACGACGCGCTGCTCGCGCCACCCGGCACGAGGCCCAGGCCGCGATGATCTACACCCACGAGCACCTGGCCGGCGCCGACACGCACCTAAGCGCCGACGCCGTCGTCATCGGCTCGGGTGCAGGCGGCGCGCCCGTGGCCGCCGAGCTGGCCGCGCGCGGCAAGCGCGTCGTCGTGCTCGAGACCGGTTCGTACTGGCGTCCGCAGGACTTCAACCAGGTCGAGTACGACATGTTCCAGCGCCTCTACGCCGACAAGGCCGGGCGCGCGACCCGCGACAAGGCCATCCACGTGCACCAGGGCAAGGGCGTGGGCGGCTCGACCCTGCACAACATCAACCTGTGCAAGCGCGTGCCGCCCGAGATCCTGGCCAGCTGGCGCGCGCAGCACGGCTGGAAGCACCTGCCGCCCGCGGCGCTCGACGCGCTCTACGCCGAGGTCGAGGCGCGGCTCTCGGTCACGCCACTCGGCACCTACCAGATGAACGGCAACAACGCGGCGCTCAAGCGCGGCTGCGACGCGCTCGGCTACCGGGGCGGCTTCCTGCACCACAACCGGGTCGGCTGCGCCGCCAGCGGCTTCTGCGAGCTGGGCTGCCCGTACGACGCCAAGCAGAACGCGCTCAAGATCTACATCCGTGACGCGGTCGCGCACGGCGCCGACGTGCTCGCCGACACCTGGGCCGCGCGCATCGTGCACCACGGCCGGCAGGCCACACGCGTGCACGCGCTCGTGCGCGACCCGGTCACCGGCGCCACGCGCGCACGCGTGACCGTCGACGCGCGCGCCGTGTGCGTGTCGGCCAGCGCCACCGGCACGCCCGCGCTGCTCTTGCGCTCGTCGGTGCCCGACCCGCACCGGCTGGTCGGCTCGCGCCTGTTCCTGCACCCGGGCGGCGCGGTGGCGGGACGCTTCGCACAGCCGCTGACCTCGTGGCGCGGCGTGCCGCAGAGCTACGAGTGCACCGAGCTGCTCGACTTCTCGCCCGCCGCGGGCGAGTCGAAGCGCGTCTGGATCATCCCCAGCTTCGCGCATCCCGCGGGCGTGTCGGCGACACTGTCAGGCTTCGGCCGCGAGCACGGCGCGTACCTGCGCGACTATGCGCATCTCGCCGCGCTCTCGCCCATGGTGCACGACCTCGACCCGGGGCGCGTGAACGTCGTCGGCGACCACGGCATCGACATCGACTACCAGCTGTCCGAGCGCGACGCGGCGCAGCTGCACCTGGGCCTGCGCGAGTCGGCGCGCCTCCTGCTCGCCGCGGGCGCCGAGAAGGTGATCGTGCCGCTGGCGCGCACGGTCGAGATCACCGCGCTCGCCCACGTCGACGCCGCGTTCGCGCACATCCGCATGCGCAAGCACGACCTCGACGTCACCGCGGTGCATCCCATGGGCAGCGTGTGGATGGGCGACGATCCGGCGCGCGCCTGCGTCGACTCGACCGGGCGCTACCACCACCTCGACAACCTGTTCGTCGCCGACACGTCGCTGTACCCGTCGTCGATCGGCGCGCCGCCGCAGATCACCGCGTACACGCTCGGCACCCATGTGGGCCGGCAGATGGCCGCGCACCTGGGCTGATTCAGCCCCGGCGCACCAGGCCACGCAGCTCGCGCATCACGTCGTCGACGTGGTGACGCGTGGCCCAGCGACGCAGCTTGGCCCACTTCTGCTCCAGCTCGGCGGTGTCCCCGCCGTCCGCGGCATTCAAGCGGTCGAGGATCTTGCCCTGGCGCTGCACCAGCTCGGTGAGGCGCTGCACGTGCGGCTTGCTCTCCGACGGCGCGCTCGACAGCTCGGGGAACCAGTCGAGCACGTGCACCAGCGCGCGCAGACGCTTGCGCGCGTCGTGGAAGGTGGCGCGCGCGTCGTGGCCGTCGAGCTGGCGCAGGCGCGCCGCCTTCTTCCACGCGAGGCGCGCCTCGCGCAGGCGGAAACGCACCAGGCGCGCCAGGTTGGTCAGCGCCGGCTCGTCGGGGTCGGCTTTCGGTCCGGGCGCGCCCCAGAAGCGTGGCGACAGGCAGCTGCGCTTGCGCCAGCCGCTGCCGATGGCAGGCGCGGCCACCAGGTGGCGCACGTTCTCGGCGTGCGCCGGGCGGACCATACGATCGCGCCAGGCCAGCACCGCGTCACGCCGCCGGGTCAGCTCCGCCTCGTCGTAGCGCGCGTCCTCGCGACGCTTGACGTCCTGGCTGTCGTAGAGATCCTTGAAGTCGCCCAGGTGGCCGTAGCCCTCGTCGATGGCCGCGCGCAGCTGGCCCCAGAGATCGCGCCAGTCGTGCGCCAGCGGGTACACGGGCGCGAACAGGTCCAGGTGATCGCGCAGCTTGCCCAGCAGCTTGCGCAGCGGCTTGACCGCGTGCGGCTGGGCGTCGACGGGCAGCGCCAGCAGCGCCGCGACCACCTCGTCGACGAGCGGAGGCAGCACGCGTGCGGCCAGGGCGTCGAGCGACTCGGGCGCGGCGGGCGACGGGCGCAGCATCCGGTGACGCACCGGCCAGGGCCGGCGGCCGCGCCGCACGACCTTCGATGCGCGCTGCATGGCGAGAGCCTACGCGCTCACCATGCGCCCGGCCAGCCGGCCATCACCTCGTCGAAGCTGTCGAAGGGCGCGTGGGGCAGACTTTCGGCCACGCAGGTGCGCAGGAGCGATCCGCGCGCGAACACGAAGTCGGCCACGCGCGCGCCGCAGCGGTCGGACGTGCCATCGCCACAGAAGACCACCTTCCAGCCGGCCGCCTGCAGGTCCTCGACCACGGGTGCCTTGCACGAGCCGCAGTGGTCGCAGCCGCGCCCCGCGCCGGGGAACTCGAGGCGCATGCCCGCGGGCGAGCACAGCGCGCGGTTGGCGCGCAGCGCGATGTGCGCGTGCACCGGGGCGGGCAGGCGCTCCAGCACCGGCTTGATGTAGACGTCGAGCCCGGCCGAGCAGACCACGAGCGGACGCTCGGCCGCGTGCAGGCGCGCCGCGAAGGCCTCGAAGCCGGCGCGCAGGCGGGCGCGCGCGCGCGCGAACGCGGCGATCTCGTGCTCGGACGCGCGTACCGGGGCGAAGATCTTCTCCAGCAGCGTCTTGAAGCGGATGCGACCGTCGGCGAACTCCCACTCGGCGCGATCGTACGCGGCGCGCTCGCCCAGCTCGGTGGCGACCAGGTCGCCGATGTCCTCGAGCACCAGCGTGCCGTCGAAGTCGACGACCGCGGCCCACTTCTCTGCCTGCATGGCGGGGACTATGCCTTCACCGGGGAGAACACGAACAGAGGTAGCTCGGCGGTGACTTCCTTGGCCGGACGTGCGTCACGCGCCACCGCCGCGCGCAGCAGGCGCCGCGCCTCGTGGATGCGCCAGCCGACCGTGCCGGGCGCACACGCCAGCACCACCGCGGCCTCCTCGTGCGACAGCCCCTGCAGCGCCACCAGCACCACGGTCGAGCGCAGCGCCTCGTCGAGGGTGTCGAGCGCCGCGACCAGACGCGCGTAGCTCTGACGCAGCTCGGCGGCTCGGCGCGGGTCGCCGTAGGCGTCGACCGCGACGGCTTCCTGCACGCGCGGATCGTCGAGATCCACGGCGCGCCGGCGCGCGCCATCGCGGCGCGCGTTGAGCGCACGGTTGACCGCGATGCGGTACAGCCAGGTGAAGAACTCGCTGCGCCCGGCGAACTCGTTGAGCTTGCGGAAGGCGCGCAGGAAGACGTCCTGGGTGATGTCGTCTGCCTCCGCGCGCGATCCGGTCAGATGCAGCGTCAGGGCATAGATGCGGGAGCGGTAGCGACGAACGAGCTCTCCGAACGCAGCGCCGTCGCCTGCCTTGGCTCGCGCGACCAGCGCCTCGACTTCGCGGGGGTCCACCTTCATGAGTCTATGCACGTTCGACCCCCGTACGTCGATCTGCCTTGGCGACGACATCCACCGTCGCCGCGCGTGCCGCCGGTACACCCAAAGGAAAGACAGATAACCGCGAGTGATTGCGCTCACTTATGAAACGATGTTCTAGGCAGCCCCGAGTTTCGCTGATAGGATTTGCGCCGTCGGCATGCTGCGAACACCTGGGGAGGAGGGGCGCGCCAGCGCCCGTGGTTCGTCGTCCAACCTGACGCTGCCCGCGCTTCTGGCGCTGGCGGCGCTGGCAGTAATTGCCGCGTCCTGTGGAGGAAAGGCGAAGGAAGGCGCGCGCGGACCCGCGCGCCAGGGCCCCATCGCCGCCGACTCGGATCGCTTCCCGCACGATCTGCACACCTCGAACGACCCGACCATCCGCAACTTCCAGGGCCGCGGCCTGCAGTGCGCCGACTGCCATCCCGCCGAAGCCGTACGCGCGGGCAAGGTCGCGCGCCCGGGCGGCAACCAGCACTTCCCCTGCGACGTGTGCCACAAGGACGAGTTCTACAAGCCTCCCGGCGCCTTCTGCCGCAACTGTCACGTCAAGGTCGATCCCACGCAGAAGGGTGCCAACCAGCTGCAGCCCTACCCGGAGCGCGGGCTCAAGCGCGTGCTGGCCGCGGTGTTCTCGCACAAGCAGCACCTCGATCAGGCAGGCATGGAGGGCGCGGTCGGCTTCCACGTCGACTGCGCCGACTGCCACAAGCGCGAGCCGACCTCGCGCGATCCGCAGCTGCCCCAGCACGCGCAGTGCGCGCGCTGCCACGCCAAGAAGGCCGCCGCGCAGGCCAAGCTGACCATGGACAACTGCGCCACGTGTCACCTGCAGCGCAACGTCGATCTCGCGCGCGGCCGCGTGCTCATCACCGACGATCTCATCTTCGCTCACGCCGACCACGAGGTCGACGCCGCGGGCGAGGCCATCGCCTGCCAGACCTGCCACGATCAGATCCCCAACTCGCGCAGCGCCGAGGACGTCAGCGTGCCGGCCATGCAGCGCTGCGCCACCTGCCACGAGGACACCACGCGCACGCCCGAGCGCGTGCGCATCGCCAACTGCGGCGTGTGCCACCGCGAGATCACCGCCGGCGTGGCGCCGCGCAACCATCTGACCGGCGGCTCGGTGCCGGAGAACCACACCATCGCCTTCCGCAAGGACCACGGCGAGGCCGCCGCGGCCAAGGACGCGCGCTGCGCCTACTGCCACGCCGGCCTGTCGGGCTCGCCCAAGGACACCTGCTTCGAGTGCCACACCACCTGGGCGCCGCGCGACCACAACCTGGGCTGGCGCGACGACGCGCACGGGCGCGAGGCCTCGAGCGACCGCGATCGCTGCGCGGTGTGCCACACGTCGGAGTTCTGCACCGCGTGCCACTCCATCCCGCCGCGCTCGCACCAGCCGCTGGGGCAGTTCCGCACCGGCGGCCACGCCGACACGGCGCGCTTCGACACGCACTCGTGCTTCGCCTGCCACACCTTCGAGGCGACCTGCTCGCAGTGCCACAGGAGCCAGCGATGAGACGCTTGCCCCTCGTCCTCGCGGCGCTCGCCGCCGGCGCGGCGGTCGCGCAGGCGGCCGAGCCGGATCTCTCGGTGCACTCGGTGCCCGCCGGGCAGCGCGCGCCATCCCTGCGCATCCGCAAGCACGAGCGGCGGCACGTCGCGCAGGCAGCGGCGCCGCAGGGGGCGATTGCGCCGGCGAGCGCGCCTTCCGGCGGCCCCGCCGAGCAGCCCGAAGGCCAGGGCGGCGTGCGCGACCTCGAGGAGCGCGTGGTCTTCAAGTTCGCCGGCGGCCTGGCCGTCGACGCCTCGCCCACCTCGGGCCAGGCCATGCGCAACGGCGTCAAGCCCGCCGACCTGCCCGGCGACATCGCCACCGGCGTGCAGCCCTTGCGCACGTCCAACTCGTACCTCATGGGCGACGCGGTGCTGGGCAGCCGCGGCATGCCCACGCCCGCGCTCAACGCTTACTTCTCGTCGCAGTTCCGTCTCGGCATCGACGGCGTCAGCGCCTACGCCACGCGCAACGACGTGTGGGACTCGCAGAACGACAACGACATCCTGATCCAATCGGCGTACGCCGAGATCGACGACTGGGGCAAGGAAGGCGAGTCGCTGCACCCGCTGTTCGTGCGCGCGGGCCGGCAGTTCCACTACGGCTCGGCCCTGTTCGCCACCCAGTTCGACGGCCTGCAGCTCGGCTGGGAGAAGCCTGACTGGGAGATCGGTGGCTTCGTCGGCCAGCGGGTGGCCCTCTACCAGGGCGACAGCCCGGGCGTGGTCGCGGGCGCGAGCGCGCGCGTGCGCCTCGAGCGCATGGTCGGCTGGCCGCTGGCGCTGCTGCTCGACGCCATGAGCTTCGACGGTGACCGCACCTACCTCGAGACCGGCGCGCGCATCAGCGCGGGCGGCGCGCGCGTCTTCCTGTCGGCGCGGGCGCTCGACAACGGCGACGGCGACGGCTTCGGCATCGGCCGCCTGTCGGCGCGCGCGCGCGTGCCCTTCGGCGACAAGCTGCTCGTGCAGGCCGACGGCGACGTCATCCTGTCCAGCGAGGTCGCCTACGACTACCTGTCGCCCAACCCGGTCGACGTCATCAACCTGTCGTCCTCGGGCATCGCGCTGGCCCTGCCCGAGCCGGGCGACAGCGTGCGCGTGGGCGGCGGCATCGACTACGCGCTCTTCGGCGGCCTGGAGGCCTACGGCTTCGGCCGGGCCAGCTTCGCCAGCAAGACCGGCTTCGACTCCAGCTGGATCGAGCTGGGCGCGGCGCTCGAAGCGCAGATGCACAGCGGCCTGGCCGCGGGCGCGCAGTTCAAGCTGCGCGCGCACATCCTCAACGAGGACGCCAATGCATTCGGCCAGCCCTTCGAGGACATGAGCGGCTCGGGCGTGAACGGCTTCCGCGAGGCCTCGGCCGAGCTGCGCTACCGGCGCGGCTACCGCAGCTTCGGCATCAGCGCGGGCGGCTGGCTGCGCGTCTACGACGTGATCGCGCCCTACGCCACGGTCAAGGACGACGCGCGCACGGGCGGACGCGTCGACGCCGACTACTGGGTCGACAAGCACGCGCGCGTGCACGTCATCGCCGAGGCCGCGCAGCCGTCCAAGGCATGGGCCGCCGAGCTGGACACGCAGTACTCCGTCCGCTTCCTCGGGGAGGCGAGCTTCTGATGCGCGCATTCATCATCCTGGTCACGCTCGCTGCGCTGGCCGCGTCGGCGCGCGCCGAGACTCCCGACGTGAAGGGCTTCGACCACGGGGCGCACGCGGCCGGCCTGCAGAAGCGCGGCAAGACCGTCGACTGCGTCACCTGCCACGCCACCGGCGCCGCGGGCAAGCTGCTGCCCTTCCCCGACCGGAAGCACCGGCCCTGCTCCAACGCCGGCTGCCACGCGCCCTGGCCCATCCCGCCCTCGCGCCAGGAAGCCGAGACCTACTGCCTGGTCTGCCACCGCAAGTCGGATGTGCAGAACCACCGCACCAAGCCATTCTATCCGCCCTTCGATGTCAGCCCGGAGCACGCTGTGCCCTTCCCGCACGCACGCCACGCCACGCCCGGCTCGACCGGCAAGCTGTGCGCGGCCTGCCATCCCGGCCACGGCGCGGAAGGTGGCGGCGCGCCCATGAGCGCCTCCGACGCGCACGCGGTGTGCTCGGGCTGCCACGAGCGCGGCGCGTCGCCCAGCATGGTCACGTGCAACGGCTGCCACAAGGACAGGACCACGCTGCCGGCCGCGCCGGCCAAACCGGCCTGGGACAGCTTCCAGGTCACCTACAAGTTCACCCACGAGGCGCACGCGCGCCGCGTCGGTACAGAGGAAGGCAAGCGCTGCCTCGCCTGCCACGAGAGCCTGGCCAGCGCCAAGGACGGCCAGCCCATCCCGCGTCCCAAGATGGAGACCTGCGGCAAGTGCCACGACGGCAAGAGCAAGAGCAGCGAGGGCCGCGCCATCTTCGCGGTCACCGGCGCCACCTGCAACCGCTGCCACGGGCTCGCGCCCGGCGCTGACCTGGGCCAGCCACCGCCCGCGCCCGCCGTGCTGCCCAAGTTCTCGCACACCCAGCACGCGCAGCGCGGCCTCGACGCGAGCAAGTGCCAGACCTGCCACGTGCTCGACGCCAGGTGGATGGCGCAGGCGCCCGGCAAGGGCATGGATCACGCGCCCTGCGCCGACGCCGGCTGCCACCGGCCCGAGTTCTTCTCGCGCACGCCGACCATCTGCTCGGGCTGCCACCTCGACTTCCGCGCCTTCGCGCCGGCGCGCTTCCAGAGCATGAAGAAGCAGAGCGAGTTCGGGCGCGAGTTCTCGCACCTGGCGCACGTGAAAGGCCTGGGCGAGGGCGGGCAGAATGGCTTCTGCCAGCGCTGCCACCAGGGCCGCTTCGAGGTCCAGCCGACCGCGCAGTCGCACGGCACGTGCGCGCCCTGCCACGGCGCCGACGCGTCGCCGCGCATGAACGAATGTGGCGCATGCCACGGCCTGGGCAAGCCCAACGGAGCGCTGGCGGCACGTGACGCCACATACCCCTGGTACGTGCGTTCCAAGTTCAAGCACACCGACCACGACACCGACCCGCGCGTCAACAAGCCGACGCCGTGCCTGCTCTGCCACGACCAGGTGGTGCAGGCGGCCACGCTCGCCGCCATCGGCCGGCCCAAGATGCAGCAGTGCGACGCTTGCCACGACGGCAAGAGCAGCTTCAAGACCACCGGGTTCGGCTGCAGCCGCTGCCACGGTACTGCGGAGGCCAAGAAGTGAAGCGCGCCGCCGCCATCGTCGTGCTCCTGGTCGCCTCGTCGTTGGCGCTCGCGCGCGCCGCCGATCCGCCGCCGCCTGCGGGCCCGCCGCCCAAGTTCAACCACGCGGTGCACGAGGGCAGCGCGCCCAAGGCCAAGCTCGACATGAAGAAGTGCGCCACCTGCCACGCGGTTGGCAAGGACGGCGCCAACGTGCCCCCGGGCGCCGACGGCCACCAGCCGTGCATGCAGTCGGGCTGCCACCTCGACGACTTCCTCGACAAGAAGACCACGCTCTGTCTGGGCTGCCACGCGTCGACCGACAACTTCCGCAAGAACCCGCCCGAGCGTGTGTTCAAGGACAACCCCAAGAAGGAGCACTTCGTCGAGTTCTCGCACGTGGCGCACATGCGTCCGCGCGTGGCCGGCTCCAAGGCGGGCGCGGTGGTGTGCCAGACCTGCCACTGGGTCGACAAGGCCACCTTCCACGCGGTCGAGAAGCCGGGCCACCCGCAGTGCGCGCCCTGCCACGCGGCGTCGAAGTACCTGCCCATGAGCCTGTGCGACGGCTGCCACAACGACGGCGAGCCGGCCAAGCACTTCGACAAGCACCGCAAGGACGTCAAGCTGAAGGACAACTTCTCCCACGAGCACGTGGGCCATCGCTTCTTCGACAAGGAGAAGATGACCCAGCCCATCCAGTGCGAGACCTGCCACTACAAGGTGGAGAAGTTCGAAACGCTGCGCGATCTGCGCGGCGCCGCCATCATCGATACCAACACGATGAAGAACAACTGCGCCAAGTGCCACGACGTGCGTGACACGTCCAAGTGCACGGTCTGCCACACGCAGGCCACCATCGCGTCAGAAAACTCGTTCAACTACCACGGGCTGTGATCCGCTGATGCGCACACGAACCTCGCTCATCCTCGCCCTCACCGCGCTCGCGGCCTGCGGCGATCCCAAGCTCACCGTCACCGAGCCGGGCGACAACGGCTTCGACGGCACCTGCGTGCGCTGCCACGCCGGCCTGCACGCCGGCCAGGTGCACCCGACGTACAAGCTGCGCTGCATCGACTGCCACGGCGGCAACGATCAGGTGACGGAGGTGCCCGAAAACGCCGCGCAGGCAGGCGAGGCCGTCTTCCGCTCCGAGGCGCTGGTGGCGAAGTCGCACGTGAAGCCCAAGCTCGAGACACTCGCGCGCTTCTATTTCGGCAACGGCATCGACGACGACGGCGACGTCCTGCACGTCATCGACAATCCGGCCGTCTTCGGCGCCGGCAACACCGCGCTCGACAAGGTGGGCGAGATCGCCGAGCTCGGCCTGCAGGGCGAAGGCGTGGGCCAGTTCATCGACTCCGAGCTCAACCGCGACCTCAACTACACGCGCTGGCTCAACCCGGGGGACCTGCGCGTGGCCACGGTGAGCTGCGGCGCCCGCTCGTCGCAGGCGGGCGGCGGCGGCGGGTGCCACCAGGACGTCGTGGACGCGTCGCGGCGCTCCATCATGTCGACCAACGCGGGCGTCATCAACGGCGCCTACTACGGCAACGAGAGCTGGCGCCCCGCCTTCCAGATGGGGCGCGACGCCATGGGCCCGGCCAGCGATCCGCGCCACGGCGCCTTCGGCTACACCTTCGCCTGGGACGCCATCGACTCGTGCGTCGACGACAGCGCGATCACCGCGGATAACGTGCGCGGGCAGCCGCGCTTCGACTCCGCCTGCCTGGAGGCCAAGGCCGTGCTCGCCGACCCCAACGCGGCCTCGGGCATGCCTGGCAACACCGGCGTGAGCGGCGAGGTGCTGCCGCCCTTCGAGGCCACCCAGGGCAAGATCACGCCCGCACCCGGGCTGGCCGCGCAGGGACCGCGCACCACGCTCGAGCACAAGGGCGCCAGGAACGCGCGCTACCCGTGGGGCGGCCACGAGCTCGGCCCGAATACCAACCCGCTGGCGCAGCTCGACTTCGTCCCCGACGACGAGGACTTCGATCTCAACCCCGGCGTGCCCGATCCGGTCGACAACGTGCTGCGCGGCTTCCGCGCCTACTACCCGCTCAACTTCCCCGGCTCGTCGGTCAACTTCGCCTTCTCCTTCGGCGAGTCGATCGAGCCCAACATCGACCGCTTCGTCTTCAACAACCCGTTCGGGCGCGGCCACTCGTCGGGCTGCACCGGCTGCCACATGGCCTACGCCAGCGATGGCGCGCGCAGGTCGCAGAAGGTCGTCACCCACGACGACAAGGGCAACGTCACCGGCACCGTCGACGTCGTCGACCCGACCACCAAGCACCGCGAGTTCGATCCGGCCACCCAGGACATCCAGGAGATCAACGGCGAGCGCCGCCTGGTCGGCATCGCGGTGACCGCGGCCGAGACCGGGAACACCGGGCGCGTGCAGCAGCGCTACTACTCCGAGTCACACACGCTGACCACCAAGATCACCACGCAGACCTGCGGCATGTGCCACAGCTTCGTGACCCGCATCGACCACAGCTACCGTGGCTTCGCCGAGGACGAACAGCGCGACGCCATCGCCCGGCGCGCGCCCATCCGCTTCACCACCAAGGCAGGAACGCAGGTGAACATCCTGTCCTCGCACGTTCACGAGGACAGCAAGGCCAGCCCGATCCTGGTCGTGCCCGAAGGCCAGGCCATCATAGACCTGGCCAAGAAGCGCGACGCCGACCTGGCCGCGCAGGGCATCTTGCCCAGCCACGGCGGCTGCGTACAGGACGTCTACACCGAGGACTGCAACAACAACGGCGAGCTCGACACCGCGCTGACGCTCGAGCGCCGCGACAGCAACGGCAACCTCGTCGCCTCGGCCACCATCAGCGAGGACCTGAACGGCAATGGCCAGCTCGACCTCATCGATCGCGTGCCGCGCGACAAGTCGGTCGACGGCCGACAGTTCAAGTACATCTACGGCGGCGCCAACGGCTCCACGCGACTGATGGACATCCACTTCCAGAAGGGCATGCACTGTATCGATTGCCACTTCCTGCAGGACGCGCACGGCGACGGCAATATCTACTCGACCAACTGGGAGACCATCGAGATCGAGTGCGAGGACTGCCACGGCACCAAGGGCCAGAAAGCCACGCTGGTCACCTCGGGTCAGAATGGCGGCAACGACCTGCGCAAGGCCAAGGACCTGAGCGGCATCCCCTACTTTTTCAAGCTGCCCGACGGCAGCGTGTTCCAGCGCTCGCGCGTCGAGGACGGCCTGGCCTGGAAGGTGCCGCAGGTGGACGACGTCATCACACCCGGCACCAAGGAGTTCAACCCGCGCGCGGTCGCGGCCATGGGCCAGGCAGCGCACATGCCCGACCCGGTGCCCGCGGGTAGCCATACCACCGGCTCCACCTTCGACCAGAACGGCAAGCTCACCAGCGCCAAGCTCGAGTGCTACGCCTGCCACAACTCGTGGATCTACAACTGCATGGGCTGCCACTACCAGATGAACTCGGGCGACCTGGTGCGCAACAAGCTCAACTCCAACCTGAGCCTCACCAAGGTCGCGGGTGAGAACGAGGTCTGGTTCAACAACAAGCCCGAGAAAGCCAAGACCGACTTTCAGCTGCTGTCGCTGCAGCGCGGCCCGTTCGTGCTGGGCGTCAACGCCGCCGCCGATGGTGGCCGCCTGGCGCCCTTCCGCTCGTCGATGGAGGCGCACATCAGCGCGAACGACGGCGACGGCAACACCCGGCTCGACAACACAACCTTCACGACCTTCCAGGCGCGCGACGCCAACTCGGGCCGCGCCAACGTCGCCACCAGCGCGGTGGCGATGAACCAGACCATGCCGCACTCGGTGCGTCGCAGCGAGACCAAGGACTGCGACTGGTGCCACTCGGTGGTCGACCAGCAGGGCCGCATCAGGAACGACTCGATCCTGGCGCAGACCTTCGGCATCGGCGCGGGGCGCTACCCGTACACCGGTGACTGGATCCTTTCGGCGGGCTCGGCCGGCCTCGAGCTCTTCGACATCAAGAAGGAGCGAGAGCTCAAGGGCGCGCGCGGCGTGAACCGCTTCCCCGGCATCATCGTGAGCGACAAGGACATCACCGCCGCCAAGGTCGAGCCCACGCTGGCCAGCATCGGCGCAGCTGGCTTCGCTGCCACCGACGTCGCGTTCATCCGCAACTTCACCGCCGCGCCGGCTACCCCGGGCGGCGCCGTGCCGCCCACGCTCGCCGATCTGGCGCTGGTCACGCTCGCCAGCGCCAACGCCGGCAAGCTGGTCATCACCAATGTCACCGGGCGCGGTCATCCCGATCCTCAGGTGGCGAGCCCACCAACGCTTGCCACCAAGGACAAGTTGTTCGTCCTCGACCTGCCCGGCGGCCGTGCCGAGGCGCTGGCGACCATCTCGCCGGATCTCAGCGATCCATTCGTGTACATCGCCCAGGGTGCCAAGGGTCTGACCACGGTGACCCTGGTCGACCAGCCGAGCATGGCGCGCGACGCGGCGACTGCATCGTCACAGACGATCGTCGGCGGCGGCACCGCCAAGGCCATCGCCCTGGCCGGCGACGCCATCTACGTGGGCACGCAGGAAGGCGACGTGGTCGTCTTCGACGCCAGCGTGCCCGATGCGCCGGTGCAGCTCGACTCGGTGGCGGTGGGCGCACCGGTGCGCGCGATGAGCGCGACCGGCTTCTTCCTCTACATCGCGACCGACGCTGGCCTGACCATGCTCGATCTGAATGATCCGCTGCATCCCACCCGCCCGGGCGGCGCGATCGACCTGAGCGTCGCGGGCGGCGTGAACGGCTTGTACGTATCGAGCGGCCACGCCTACCTGGCGGCGGGCGCGCGCGTGCTCGACGTCGACGTCAGCGTCGCCGCCGCGCCGGTCGAGCTGGGCGACATCCTCGACCTGCCCAGCATCCGGCCACCCGGCAAGGTCGTGGACGCGAAGGACGTCATCGTGTCGCAGGTGCCCGGGCAGACCTGGCTGCTCATCGCCGACGCCAAGGGCTTCCTGACCGCGATTAAGCTGCCCAACACGCGCACCTCACGCGAGCGCTGCTCGCCCGATCCGGTCGCGCTCGGCTGCGGCAAGGATTTCGACTGGCGCGACCCGACCATCATGGGCAAGGACCCGTCGTTCAACCCGGTGACCGGCCTGTTCGATCCTGCTGTCGACGATCCCTCGGCACCGCCGTTCCTGCAGTTCCCGGCCGTCGTGGGCGGCGTTCCCGCACGCCTGGCGCGCCCGGCGGTGTGGGAGAAGATCGGCACGCAGACCGGACGGCGCGTGCGCGACTCCTTCATGCCCGGCTCGGGAGTGCTGTCGCTCGAGGTCATGCAGAGGATGCGCGCGGTGCAGCTGTGCGAGGCTGCGGGCACTGGCGACGTCGACGGCAACGGCCTCGACGAGCTCGGCCCCGCAAACGACGCGTTCAGGCAGAGCGGAACGTGCGTGCCGTTCGTACAGAGCGCGGGCGCTAAGCGCTGAAGTAGCCAGGCACGAGTAAGCGCCAGTCTAGCGGTCCGACCAGTCCTCGCAATCGGGTCCGAACTCGAAATCGTGGTCCTCGAAGTTCAGCGAGTAGTGGTCGTTCAGATAGCTGGCCGTCCGCAGGACCTGCGCCTCATGACTGAGCCCCTTGTATGCCTTCGTGTTCCACAGGTTGTACTGCAGGTCGTAGATCACGTCGGCTGCGTATCCGCTGCATTCGGTGGCGCGACGCTGTTCGACCTCGAAGCCTAGCCAGCCCTCACTCAGACCCTCGTTGTACGCCTCGGCGAAGGCGTCCTTGAACATGTGATCCGGTCCCGAGGTCTGCAGCGTGCTGCGTTGGAACTCGCCCGCGATCTCCTGCGGGCTCATGCCCGTCACGTAACCAGCGTAGCTGATCCAGTAGCCCATGGTCCGGCCGTCGTGGATCGACAGCTCGACACCCTTGCCGTAGCCACTCTCGAGAACCTCGAAGAGCTCGTACACCGCGACGCCGACGGTTCCGACCACCGTGATCCCTGTGGCGAGCTTGGATAAGCCGTGGTGCTCCGCGGCATGCTCGAGGGCGAGGACGACCACCTTCGCGCCTGGTCCACCCAACGGAACCTCCACGCCCTCGCGGCTGCGCGGACGGTGGTCGGGCACAGTCACCCAGCGCCCGTCACCGTCATCGGGAACGAAGCGTTCCTTGCGGTGACCGTCCGGATCCCAGTACGAGATGGGATCGTTCTCGACGTAGGCGTATGGGTGCAGCGTCCATGGGTTCATCGCGAAGCCCGCATCGGGCGTGAGCACGGCCGGGTCGTTGGTAATCCAGCGCCCGGTCTCCGACGCGAACCAGCGCGCGCCGTGGTACGACCAGCCTGTCGACGGGTCGACCGGCTTGTTGAGCGGGCCGATGTCCAGGCCCTTGAAGTCGACCGGACCCGCACCACTCGGGCCCAGTCGATCGATCGGCTCACCGAACGGCTCGTAGCGACGCTCCTCAACGACCGCGCCGCTCTCATCGGTGAACAACACCGGACCGGGCGCGATCCCGCTGTGGAAGTAGACGATGTGCTGCGCCACTGTGGCGGCGCCGGTGAGCGACGAGGTGCCGGCCGGGCCTGCGCCGCACGCGTGCAGAACCAGCGCGACTGCAGTGCCGGCGACACTACGGATCCACAGCGGGTAGCGGGCGCGACGACGGGCGGTGACGATGGCGCTCACGGAAAGCAGGCCAGCTAGCGTCAACATCAATGCGATGCCGAGCGCGCGACCATCGAGCGACGGCAGTGTGGAGCCGGCCGCTGAGCTACCGTCCGACGACGACGGAGTCGCGGCCGCGACCGGCACGGTGATCTGCGCGACGACGCGGCTGTCGAGCATGACGGAGTATTCGCGCACGCCGTTCTCTTCGGCGATCTGCTCGTCGAAGAAGAACTTGTCCCAACCCGCGCTGGTGCTGCGCACGCGCATGTCGTAGCCATAGACGTGCCTGACGTCGCCGCCCGCGCCTCCGGTCACCGAGCGCAGCTGATCCGCCGCGTCGTAGTCGAGGTTGCGGTCGTCCTGGCGGATCTGCCGCCCGGCAGCGTCGTAGTCGAAGGTGTGCAGGAGCGCGCCATTTTGCGCCACGATCGAGGTCAGCTGGCGCGGACCGTCGCCGTGCTCGCCATAGTGGTACGAACCCGCCAGCACGCCCAAGTCGGCAGACGCCGTGCGCGAGAGCAGGTTCTGCAGATCGTCGTAGGCGTAGGAGAATGCGTGCGCATCGGCGGCGGGGCCGCCGATGACCGCACCGAGCAGGCGACCGCGCGTGTCGTAGTCGAACGTCGCACTCTCGTCGAGGCCATGGGCGTCGTCGTCGAAGGCATCGGTGACCGCGCCCCAGCTGTTGCGCGTCACCGTGACACCGTAGAGGTTCTCGCCGCCGGGCGCGAAGACGTCGATGCGCGCGGGGTTGCCGAGGAGGTCACGAACGAGTGTCTGCCTCACCCCGTTGCCGTACGACTCGGCGACCACGCGACCAGCCGGGTCGAACACATCGGTCTTCCACACGTTGCCGAGGCGCACGGTGCGCCCGGCCACGTCGTACTCGACGTCGAGGTCGACCGCTCCGTCGAGTTGGACGCGCAGCGGCAGGCCCGAGGCGGAGTACGCGACCTTGCGTACGCCCTGGCGCTCGCCGATGACGCGCTTGTGGTAGCTGGTGCGGCCGAACGTGTCGTAGCCGAGCTCGACGCGGCCGCTGGGTTCCTCGATCCACGACAGGCGGCCGGCGGTCAGGGTTTGCGCACTGCCGGCGAACGGCTCGTCGTAGTGCAGCTTGTAGACGGTACCGTCGTCGAGCTCGCGGCGAGTGACGCGGCCAGCGGAGTCGTAGGCGAAGGTAATGGACTGGCCAGCCGCGTTGCGCGCCTCGATCGTGCGGCCGAAGTTGTTGTACTTGTACGTGCGCGGACCGGTGTCCGAGCCGCTCAGGCCGACCATGCGGCCGAGCGAGTCGTACTCGTATGCATGCCAGGCGGACGGCGTGGTGGCGCCGCCCGCATACAGGTCGTAACGGCGCGGGCGACCGAGCGCGTCGTAGGTAGTGCGCGCGACCTCGTTCTCGCGCCTGGTGACAATCACGCGGTTCAGGCCGTTTTCTTCGGTGGTGATGGGTGCGAGACCATCTGTGGTGGTGATGGCCCTGAACGCGCCGTAGCTGAGCTGCTTACCGTCACCGGTGGGAAGCGTCTGCTGCACCAGGCGGCCAACGCCGTCGTAGCGCACGGTTTGGCCGTTCATGCCACCCGGGCGAACCGGCAGTAACCAGTCGTTGCTGGTGACCTCGACGGTGTCGCCGTGGAAGACCGCGCGGCCGCGCGCGTCACGCTCGGTCCAGTCCCTCACGCTGTAGCGACCTGCGCCCAGCTGCACGAGCTCGTAGGCGGTCTCGCCTGCGCCGTTGGCGACGTAGACGTGGTGGCGCCACTTGGTGCCTGCGACCCAGGGGTCGGGCATGGCGGTCACCGCGTCGAGCGAGCCGTCGAACAGGAAGACTTCGGTGCGCGGGTGATCGCTACTCCAGTAGTAGCGGTACTGCGTGTGCGGCAGCGAGCCTGCGCGGCGGTCTGCGATGGGCCGGGCCAGGCCGTCGTAGTCCGTCACCACGGTCACGCCGTCGGGGCCGGTGATGCTCGTAGGCACACCCAGCACGCGGTCGGAGGTGAAGGTCCAGCGCAGCGGCTCGGGCTTGCCGGTCAACAGGCGCTCCTCGGTGACGAACAGACGCGTCGAGTCGTAGTCGATCTCGCGCTCGACACCAGCGTTGCGGACGAAGACCACGTTGCCGACGCTGTCGTAGCGGGTATTGGTCAGCTCGAGCCACTCGCCATTGGCTTCGGTGTTGCCCAGCCAGCCCATCTCGCGCCGCTTCCAGCCCTTGCCGGTGTGGAACAACTCGGCCTCGTGGGTCGAGTCGCCGTAGAAGGTTTGGATCCACTTGGCGATGCTGCCGTCGGCGTTGATGACCTTCTCCTCGGCGGGCAGGTCACGCACCCAGGGCGTCTCGTCCTGCGCCCACTTGAGCTCGGTACGCATCTCGTCACCGGCCAGATCGGTGCGGCCCTCGTTGACGTCGAGGATCAGGCGACCTTCGCCGTCGTAAGACCTGGTATCGATGGTCGTGATCGGCGAACTCTGGGGACGGCTCTGCTTGTGGTCGACCCGCACCTGAGTGAGGACGGCCTTGCGCAGGAGGTCGTTGGCCGGCAGTGTGGCGATCTTGCGGGCCACCCAGGTGTTGGTCGTCACGTCGAGATCGATCTTGGTGCCGTCGCTCTTCACCATAGTACGGGCCACGGTGACCGGTCGGCCGCGCAGCACGCGCGAGACGCCGGTACCGGGATGGAACGTCGTCGCGGTGACCAGGTCGGGCGCACCCGCGCCACCCCGGTCGGTGCGCGTGCTGCCGACGAAGCCGCCGAAGCGATGCTCGGTCACGTCCCAGAAGCCGTCCCGTACCAGGTAATCGGTTGCGCGCGGCGCGTCGTTGCCCCCGATCGTCAGATCGGTGTGCGTGACGACCGGAATGGACATGGGCAGGTTGGAGTTCCACGCCTTGTCGGTGCCCGCCACCGCGCCCGCGAGCGCGGTAGTCGACGTGTAGACGATGTCCATCAGCTTGCCGAGACCGTTCTGAACGCTGACCAGCATGCCGGCGGTGGTCGCACCCGCCAGGTCGAGCACCCAGATGCCACCGGTGGAACCGGTCGACGACCAGACGATGTCCTCCGAGCCGTTGCCATTGGCATCCTGGATGGTAACCACCGAGTCGGAGGTAGCGTTCGCCGGCCGGGTCAGCACGATGGGAGGCCGCGAGAACGAGCCATTCGCCTGGCCGGGAAACCAGCGCGCCTGCGCCTGGTCGATCCAGACGATGTCGAGGAGCCCATCGCGATCCAGGTCGGCGAAGCGGAGATCGCTGGTCGCGCTGGTACCGAGCGGGTACGGGACCTGGTCGGCATGCACGAAGTCCTCGAAAGTACCGTCGCCGTGGCCGAAGTAGACGGTCATGTTGCCGCCGCTCGCCAGATAGACGATGTCGGAGATGCCGTCACCGTTCACATCGACCCAGCGCATGTTGGCGTCGGGCAGGAGCGCGCCCCCGATGAGTCCCTTGAAGACGGGAGCGGTCAGACCGGTATCCTTGCCGTAGCGCACGAAGATGCCGCCCCCGTTCCACTGCACCACGTCCATGCGTGAGTCGCCGTTGATGTCGGTCAGCACCACGGCTGGGCCCTTGAACGGCACGCCGTCGGTCGTGTTGATGTCCCACGTCGACACCGTCGACCAGCTGACCTTCTGCAGGCCGCCGTCGGTCGCCGGGACGACGTTGACGCGGTACGGCGACCACTTGTTGCTCACACGCGCGATCAGGTTGGGTCGGTTCCGGCCTTCGATGTCGGCCAGGCGCGCACCGTTCTCGCCCTGCAGTGAGCTCTCGGTGCCGGGGCCGGTGATGATGACGGGCGCCGCAAAGTTGCCGTCGCCGCGGTTCTGCCGGTACTTGTGCGAGTTTGCCTTGAGCTGGACCAGGTCGGCCGCGCCGTCGCCGTCGACGTCGACGAGCGCGGTGAAGTCATCCAGTCGCCAGTCGCCCACCTCCAGCTTCACCGGCAGCAACTTGCCGCTCTTGGCGTAGC
>OBEQ012703878.1_pt1 | contig 23034 bp, 21 predicted proteins | sample 1670901 | NCBI WGS metagenome assembly OBEQ01 (sample SAMEA104232315, study PRJEB22302) | groundwater metagenome | biome: forest; feature: aquifer; material: groundwater | place: USA | collected 2011-08-07 | depth 5.4 m
GGATAATAACTGGGGCCTGGAATTCGGTAAAATCTTTTTCTTTTAGGCTTTGGCGAAAGGCGTCTATTATTACTTCTTGGACTTTGAAGATTGCTTTAACCTTCGGATGCCTGAGCGTTAGACCCCGAAAATCCAGGAGTGTCGGCAATTCTAAATCTAATTCTTCTTTTGTAATATCAAAAGGCAATTCTTCTGATTTTGAGATGACTTCGATGCTTTTGGCTTTGATTTCGACAGTTCCTGTTGGAATTTTATCGTTGACCATATGAGACGGACGCTTGTTGACAGTTCCGATAACGCGGATGACAAATTGGGGCCTGAGGGTGTGAAAATCTTCCCCCTGACCAACAATTTGGATCGTACCGGATCTATCATAAAGATCGATAAAAGTTATTTTTCCGTGGTCACGGACAATGTTAACCCAACCCATGAGAGAGACTTCTTCACCGATTTTGTTTACACTTTCTGTAATTAATGTTCTTGCCATTTGTAAAATTGATTTTAAACCAATTACCCCCCGAATGGAATACATTCGGGGTAAACTTGACATACAAAGGACTAAATCGTTAGAATTTTAGTAATGAAGCACTCAACGATTTCAATTTGCAACCTTTCTTTGTGTCTACTAGTGGACCGAGGGAGGTTTTGACCTAATTTAAAACTGGGTCAAGTAAGCGCCTCCCACACGGGAGGTTTTTTTATTGGGAAAAAAGTGAGTGTTATTATGGAAAGAAATATTAATCCAATTAAATTCATAAGAATAGGATCACCCTGGGAAGAGGGTCCTGGGGTCGTGCGGTCTGTAGACATCGCTGATGATTTGCCGGATGCAGACGTTGTGATCCGAGCTGTTGAGGTTATTATTTTTCAGGCAAAAAGAAGAAAGCATATTGAAAATATGAATGCATAAATATGTCAGCTGACAGAGATAAGAACATAATAATTCCATTCTGCTCTGGTGTATCAGTCGACGTTGAGAATACCCGAGGGAATACTATTGGAAAAGTTTGGACTATTTCCGAGGAAAAGCCAGAACTAAGTGATATTGATCTGACTGTGAGTTTGGGCTTTCCGGACACTTATGTCCTATGGCTTAATAACTCCAGACAATTTCCAAATAACCATCTGCAAAATGGTCCCGTACGGGAAGTCAATAATATTATTCTTAGATACAATGCTTCAAGCCAAGATGTTGTTGATATGGTTGCCAAGATTACCAGAGACAGTTGGAATTTGGATAATTAATTAAGGATTTATTGCCAGATCTTTTATTTTAAGCTGGATTTGGTTTCTTCCCGAATAGTTATCTTTTTCCATTGTATAAACAAGGTCAACATAATAGCCCGGGCGTAGATCTGACCTGAGTTTTCCAAAGTTGAAACCGATTGCATTGAAACCGCCAACTTGCAGTTTTAAATGTTTGTTTGCGTCCCCTACTGTTCTTATATCCTCCACAAGCAGATTTTCTGTTAAAAAAATCGGCTGAGGATTGCCCATGCCGTAAGGTTCAAATTGTTTTATAGACTCTAATGTTTGAAAACTAATATCAACTTTATCTAGTTTAGTTTCGATATTGATAACGGGTGCTAAGATTTCTTCGGTTATTATGTTTCCCGCATAAATATTGATTTTTTTGGAAAAGGCTTCGATGTGTCTTGTCTCTATGGTGAAGCCTGCTGCCATTGGATGACCACCAGCGTCTACTAGAAATTCGCTGGAGTTGCGGATTGCCTCAACAATGTTAAAACCGGGGATGGAACGGGCCGAACCTTTTGAGTGACTAACGCCCCGAGATATAACAATCATTGGTTTGTGATAAGTTTCGGCTAATCTTGAGGCCACAAGACCGATGACACCTTCGTGCCAATCGGGGTGCGATGTTACCCCAACTAATTGGCTTTTATCGACAATATCGAAGGCACTTTCAATGGCTCTTGTAGTTAGTGTTTGGCGGCGGGAATTGGTTGATGCCAAAAGTTCGGCTTTTGCGTCTGCCTGTTTTTGGTTTTTGGCACAGATTAAACGTAGGGAATCCATACCGTGTTCGATGCGGCCCATGGCGTTAATGCGCGGGGCGATCATGTGGCCAATTTCGTAAGTTCCGATTGGGCCTTTGATTCTGCATAGTTTCAGTAGACTTTTTATGCCTGGGCGTTTGGTTTTATTTAATAATTCCAGGCCAATTTTGACAATCGCACGATTGGCGCCTGTTAGCGGAACAAGATCGGCAATAGTGGCAATTGCCGCAAGCTCTAGTTTTTCTGTTAATTTACTTTGATATCCTGGATTGAGTTTTTTGACAAGATCAAAGCAAAGCCTCCAGGCAACGCCTGTTCCGCAAAGATCGGTTGTATGAACCAGACAGTATGCTTTGGGCAGAATTTCCGACAGAACGTGATGATCGGTGATTATGACATCGATCCCAAGTTTATTTGCATGATCAATTTGTTTGACTGCAGTCACACCGTGGTCAACGGTTATTATTAGACTGACTTTTTCTTTTGCAAGAGTACTAATCGCGTCAACTGCCAAACCATAACCTTCTTTAATGCGATGCGGAACATAGGGCATGGCGTTGGCGCCCAAATCGTAGAGCGTTTCCCACATGATGGCAGTTGCATTTATGCCGTCGGCGTCGTAGTCTGAGTAGACAACTATTTTTTCGCGGTTTTTAATGGCTTTTTCGATGCGATTTACTGCAATTTGAGTTTTGCCAACATTGGCATTGGTGATTTGTTCAAATGTGGGATTTAAAAATTCCTTTAGCTTTTGCGGCGTATCTAATCCCCTGTTTTTGGCTAAAACTTTGACTAACCAGTCGCGATCTTTTTTGTTAATTTGATTTTTGTTTTGAGAGTTTATTTTCCAGATATTTTGCACTTGAAGTATTCTATCAAGAAATTGGTTGCCAATGATATATAATTTTAGTAATGCGCGCTGATATTTTGGCAATTTTAGAAAAAGTGACTGATGCCGGATTTGAGGTAGCGTTAGTTGGCGGCGTGGTTCGTGAGATTTTGGCCAAAACCGATGTTGAGCCCGGAGATTGGGATTTGGCGACTAATGCAAAGCCAGAGGAAATTTTGAAACTTTTCCCAAATGCGTTTTTAAATAATAGATTTGGGACGGTTGGAATCAAGTTCAAAGATGATATTGTAGAAATTACTACATTTCGCCGGGAAACAGGATATTCTGACAGAAGACATCCGGATAAGGTTGAGTGGGGTGAAACCCTGGAGGAAGATTTGGCAAGGCGCGATTTTACAATCAACGCCATGGCTCTAAGATTTTTGGATGGAAAACTTGTAACCACACCGGTTGATCCGTTTGGCGGGCAGAAAGATTTGGAAGCAAAGCTAATTCGGGCAGTTGGGAATGCGGACGAAAGATTTAAGGAAGATTCCCTGAGACTTTTGCGTGCTGTTCGCTTTGCAGCAACTATAAACTTTGAAATCGAAGAAGAAACCGCCAAGGCAATCTCTGACAATGCCCAATTGCTTGCGGATATTTCCAGCGAGAGAATTCGCGAGGAGATTTTGAAAATTGTTGTAAGTGGCGGCGCCGCAAATGGATTTTTCATGGCCAAAAAGCTAGGGCTTCTTAAAATATTTCTGCCGGAATTGGATGTCTGTTTTGATATTGAGCAAAAAAGTCCGCAAAGACACCATATTTTTGATGTTGGAACGCATTGTGTAATGAGTATGCATGAGTGTCCGTCGAAAGACCCAGTTGTTCGCTTTGCAACATTACTTCACGATATTGGTAAAGTTAAGGTTGCCAAGGTAACTGCAGATGGTGTACGAACTTTTTATAATCACGAAGTTGTTGGCGGCAGACAAGTTTTGAAAATTGCAGACCGTCTGCATTTTTCCAATGATGATCGCGAAAAAATTTACAAACTGGTACGCTGGCATCAGTTTAGTGTAAACGAGAATCAAACAGACAAAGCTTTGCGCCGATTTATTAAAAATATTGGAATAGATTTGGTAGACGACATGATGGATTTGCGAATTGGTGATAGGGTTGGCGGCGGTGTTCAGGAACCGGAAGGCTGGCGACTCAAGCTTTTTCGAGAAAGGTTAAAAGAGGTTTTGAAAAAACCATTTACGGTTAGTGACCTTAAAGTAAATGGCCGCGACGTGATGAAGATTTTAAATTTAAAACCCGGACCAAAAGTAGGCAAGATTTTAAACGGGCTTTTTGCTGAGGTTTTGGAAGATGCCAAGAAGAATGAAAGAAAATATTTACTGGGAAAATTGAGTGCACTAAAAACTAATGAATAATTTTTTGGTTTTTATTGGAGGATGGAGCCGCGACAAAAGTTCTTATTTTAAATTGATTAAATCGAAGCCAGAAGATTTAGAATTTCATTTTATAACTCCTAAAGCAATCGATTTAAAGGATATACGCAGTAGCTTAGGTGATTTTTTGAAACAAAACAAAATCGAAAAGGCTGACATTGTTGGTCATTCAGTTGGCGGCGCTGTTGCGATGGAGTTTACTGCTGATTCACCGAGCAAAGTTAAAAGACTTTTGTTAATTGATTCAGAAGGTGTTCCTGGCAGCGAAAAATTTCAGGAACTTTTTGTGAACTTTGCAAAAACTCAAGTGAAGCATGGACACAGAAAAATTACTGAAAATGCAAAATCTGTCCTGCGATTGTTTAAAAGTCCGGTTAGTGGTTTAAGATTTGCAAGACACGCTCAGTATTCTGATATACGCGAGAAATTAAAAAAGATTGATACTCCAACTCTAATTTTGTGGGGTGAAAAGGATACTTTAACTCCGCTTTGGCAGGGAGAAATAATTAAAGGTGGAATAAGAGGGTCGAAATTGGTGGTTTTAAAAAATATGGACCATGATTGGCCTTTGCATAAACCCGAACTTTTTTGGGAAAATTATATTCGTAGACTCATGTAATTTCTACAAAATTATAAAAAGTAAATGACAAGGACGGACCTTATTTGAGCTATTTGTAAATTTCGTGAGTTCCGACGCTGTGAAACCAGATCAGGTCCTTTCCTTTAAACTGAAATATATTCTGTATTGATAATCTATTGAAAACGACCAGTATTCCTTAAGCTTGCCGATTAACTTGTGTGTTTTTAATCTTGAATGTCGGGGATTTTTCCGAAAGATCAATTCTTTCTTTTCTGCTTGTAATTTTATTTTTGTAGTAAGTTTTATATACTCCTTGGCAAATTTTATCACTTCTATGGGTTTTGAGATAGGCACTTCGCGTGTTCAGTCTAAAAGATTTGGGTTATTTTGAAAAAGATCTACGATTTTTAATCTTAGTGATCGTTTTTGACCAAACGACGAGTAATGGGCTGGCGTTGAAGATAGAAGAGAAAGTTCCGGAGACGATGCCAATAAGGAGCGCAAGGACAAACGATTTAATGGACGCGCCGCCGAAAAGGAAAAGCGCCAAAAGGACAAAGATAACGGTGAGTGACGTTGTAAGTGAGCGGCCAAGAGTTTGGGTCAGAGAATGGTTGACGACTTCTTCGAAAGATTGGTCGGGGTGCTTTTTTAGATTTTCGCGGATTCTGTCGAAAACCACAATTGTATCGTGAACCGAAAAACCGATGACTGTAAGAAGTGCGGTTATAAATAGCGAATCTATTTCGATACCGGCAAAGTGGCCAAGAATTGCAAAGATACCGACGACGACAATAACGTCGTGAACAAGCGCGACGATGGTGCAGATTCCAAAGGCAAGGGATGATGTGGGTTTTGGGACTTTGCGAAAAGCCCAAGTGATATAGAGAACAATTGCCAAAATTGAAATGCCAACTGCAAGCATGGCTTTTTGGGTTAGTTCTTTGGAGATAACCGGGCCGACTGTTTCCAGACGGACATCTTCGGTTTTGCCAAATTTATCTGCAAGTTTAGTTTTTAATTCTGCGATTTTTGCTTCGTCTGAAACTTTTAGGCGAGTTAAAACAGATTTTTCGCCGGTTGTAGAAACTTGGGCCACCTCTGCCCCATTTTGGAAGAGAAAATCTTTGACATCATTGGGATTTATTGAGCCTTTGACTTTGGCGGTGTCTAAAAACTTAATTTCCCACAAAGTGCCGCCCTGGAAATCGATGCCAAGCTTTAGACCCCAGGTAAAAAGCGCGATGACACCGGGAATGATGACGAGGAGCGAGAGTCCAAAGAACCAGTTTCTGTATTTAATTATATTCATATTATTTTTAAATTTAAAAAATGAAAGTTAAAAATTAAAGTTTTCATTTTAGATCTTTCGGACATAAAAAATTCTGAGTAGTGTTTTGGTGACTGTGATTGCTGAGAAAAGTGAAATTAGAATTCCGATTGCCAGAGTTACTGCAAAACCTTTGATTGGTCCAGTTCCTAGTTCATATAGAATGGCAGTAGTTATAAGTGACGATGTATTAGAATCGCGAATTGATGACCAGGCGCGGTCAAAACCGGCAAACAAAGCTTCGTGTTTGGGTTTTCCCCAGCGCAGTTCTTCTTTCATTCGCTCGAAAATTAAAATGTTGGCATCGACCGCCATGCCGATTGAAAGCACAAAACCGGCAATACCGGCAAGAGTTAGTGTTACTGGAAAAAGTTTGAAAACTGCATAGGTTATTGCTGTATAGATAAAAAGAGCGATAACTGCAAAGACTCCCAATAGCCGATAATAGACGAGCATGAAGATGGCGACTGAGGCAAGACCGATTATGGTTGCAATGATACTTTTTTGAATTGAAACTGCACCGATTGTCGGACCGACACGCGTCTGACTTTCTATTTTTAGTGGAACCGGCAGTGAACCTGCGTTTAGTTGTATCGATAAAGCCCTTGCACTTTTGCTGTCGAAATTGCCGCTTATAACTGCGTTTCCATCTGTAATAACAGCTCTGATTGTCGGTGGAAATCCTGACGAAATGGATTCACCGTCTAAGACCATGGCCATAGGTTTACCGAGATTATCTCGAGTTATTTTTTCCAGTTTTTTTGCGCCTACCTGATTAAACTCGAGAGATACCTGGTAACCCGGACTTTGGGGATCTTTACTTGCTTGGGCAGTAGCGCGTTTTAGGTCGGCACCGGTTAAATCTGTTTTTTGGAAATTGTTTAGACTTAAACCTGCAGATAGTGTTGCCTCCGCTGGAAGATTGGTTTTTAAAACTTCAAAATCTAAATGGGCTGATTTTTTGACGGTTGCAATAAATTGATCGATATCGGTGACACCAGGCTGTTCAATAATAATTCTGTATTGGCCCTGGGTTTTTGCAGATTGGATTACGGGCTCTCCGACACCGATGGCGTTGACTCTTTTTTCGATAATGTTTTTGGCAGATTCAAGAGCGTTGTCCCGGTCAGCACTCGGGATATTAGTCATATCGGCAGACAGCGTTAACTGGACTCCGCCCGCAAGATCGAGACCAAGTTTTGGTTCGAGATCGCGTTTAAGATAAGTCGTGTCGATTTTTGGATGATTGAAGGTTTTTCCAAAAAGGGTAAATTTGGGCAGATCAATGTAGATGCAGGTTAAAGTTAAGATGAGGATTAAAATTAGGCTTTTGACTGGAAGTTTAGACATGGGCAGAAATTAAAGTTTTACCATTTCCTCTTCGTCGCCTATTAACATTACCTTGGGTTTGGAGATAATGGAAAGGACGAAAGGGTCGCGGCGGTTTTTGCGAAAATTAAATTCTTCTTCGGTCATGGGAGTAAAGTTGATTTCACGACTGCGGCGGGCTTCTTCTTCGCGAATTATAGCGCCTAGTTCCGGAAGTACTATGGTGCCGACTACGAAAAGATCGACTTCGTTTGGCGTGTAGGGTTTGCCGCGGACAAAGGAATTTGAAAGCATGGCGTAGTTGATTTTGCCAAGCTTTGCTTTGTTTTTGATGATGGCGCCGCCCAGACCGACGCTTTTATTGATCATGGAGAGAAATTCCTGGAAAAACATGTAATCGTTTTTGGCCAGATAATACCTGCGGTTTGCACGCCATTCGCTTGTTAGAAAGCCGGTTTTTTCCAGACGCGCCAGCTCTCGGCGGACGGCATTGATTTCTTCGTCGACGCGGCGAACAATATCGCGGACGTGATATGACTGGCCGGGATTGCCCAGAAAAAGTTCAAATACTTTGACTCTGACTTTCGAGATTAAAATATCGACTAACATAAACGATATCTCCTTTTTATTATTTTGGCTGGCAGCTATCTGGGGCAGGCTAATACTTTACTACATTTTCGGCAGGAATTGTTTGAATCCAGATTAATCCGCGGTTAAATTGTATTTCCATTCCTTGCAGATCGGTGTATTTGCTTCTGGCGGTTCTAATAGTTTTTGTCCATTTGCCTTTGGTAACTTTGCCATCTTGGAAAAATAGGGCGTTGCCTGAACCTATGGTGTTATAGAGAAGATGACCGTCTGGATAACCGTCTCCGGCCTGCTTTTCTGGCTCTAGCTGGACGACAACATTTTTGGGAGCGAGATTTTCATTGGTTACTGGATCGATTTGGGCAACTGTGCCGTGATAACGTTTGTAGGTATTGGTGACTTTGTCGTATTGCCAGGTGACGGTATAGTCGTCCGCCTGAACCCAGAAGGGAACAACTATTGGTTTTTGGTCGCCGCGGGCTGTATCAGCCGCATCGTCTTTAAATTTCCAAGTTCTGAAGCCTTTATCCCAATTGTTGCCTTTGTCGTCTGTTGGCCCAAAGTTTCTTTTGTCTGCGGCTTCCCAAAGTTTTTTAGTTGTGGTGTGAACGTTGTGGGGGGCCAGTTTTTCGGTTCCGCGCCAATAGGTCGGGAAACCAAGACCGAATTGGTCCATATCGTCGATGCCGTAATCTTTTATTTGACCGAGGGCGTTTGCAGGACCCGGTGTATTGGCACCACCGACGTGTGCATAAGCTGCGCTATATTCGGAAAGCCAATCTATGAAATAAGTTCTGGCGCTGCGCACAGGGGCAATGTCGCCGGAATCCTGACAAAGGAAAACCCCCATAAAACGGGTGATGCCGCCTTCGGCGACGGCTTCATAGACTATATCGGCACGGGAAAGACCGGAAATAGGCCTGGCGTCGACATGGTTTTCGACCATGATGGCAAGCGGCCTTCTTTTGGTCCACTGATCTTTGCGGCCTTTTGTGTACATTGCGCCATTTAAAGGACAAGGTTGATCTTTGGTGCCTTGTTCGTCAGTAGAAGTAACATCTGTGAGGCTTCCAAACGGAGTTGAAATGCTGATTGGTTTTGTGACAAATTTAGTAAAGATCATATAACTTACTCCAAATGCGGCTAAATATAAAATCAGGCCGCCTGCTATTATTTTAATTACTTTTTTATTTTTCAAAATTAATTTAGTCTACGTTCATGTAAACTGAACGTAGTGGACAGATTTTTAAGCGTGCGCTTTAGCTTGTGTGCGCAAGGCTTTTTCTACGGCCTCTTTTTCCTCCTTTGAAAATTGGTGTGTTTGAGATTTGCCGGCAATAACCGCTTTTGCATAAACCCTGGTGCTGCCCCGGGCGTGCAAAGATGAGATGACAAAACCGTTGTCGCGACCGTCAAGAAGTGCAATTACGAAACTTTGATCGCCACCGGCGTCTTCGAACGGATTAAAGCGGATTAATGATTGTTTTTGGAGGTGAAATAGTTCTAAATTTTGTTGTTTTATCATATTTTCTGCAACTTCTCTTAATTTTTTGGTTAACTCGCCTTCCTTATTAATAAGACCCTCTAGTACATTTCCTAAGTTTTTGCCGTCTGCACCTTTGGTTATTTTTTTATAGTGACCAACTGCGCGGACTACATAGACAGTTAGTGCGACGAGCCAAAGCCCTGTGGCAATCAGAATGTAATCTTCCAGTTTTAGGCCTTGCCACATTATAGATTTTGGATAAATTTCGTACTCTCATCTTTTACCATGCGAGGCCGAAAATTGTCAATTATTTGACACTTCTTATATGATAATATATTTTGGAAAGTAACGCTATGCCTTTTAAAACACGAAAACATAAAACGGCCGCAAGTGAGCGCAGAATTATTTTTAGCGAAAAAGCGATTAGATACCAATCCAGCTCGGTGGAATTTGCGCCGGATAAAAAGATAAAAACGGAGAAAGTTGAGAGTTTAAGCTCGCATGAGGACTACTATTTTGTGCGGGGAGACCTAATAAAGATTATTATTATTTCCACTGTGATTATTGGTGTTCAGATTGCCATGGCTGTATTAAAATTTCCCCACGCTTGACGCGGTGGCTAAGCTGTGTTATTGTTGAGGCTAACCGAGGCTACAGGCACGAGGTTACAGGTATGAATTTTCTGCTCGTAAAGGAGGTGAAACTTTAGATGTCATCAATGTACTGTGTTAAATGTCGCGCAAAGCGCGAAGATCCGAATGCTGAAAAGACCACAATGAAAAATGGTAAGCCAGCAATGAAAGGTAAATGTCCAGTTTGTGGAACAGCAATGTTCAAGATTGGTTCTGCTTAAGTAAATTCGAAAAAACCCCAAAGGTAATTTCAGATTTTACTAATGGTTCGAATGGTTCAATAATTAATTTGTTTTAGCCGTTTTGAGAATTAGTAAGTTTGAAACTGCGAAACTGGGGTTTTTTCCACTTCAAATTTTCAATTTTAATGAGAATTAGCCACTTTTGAATAGACTGATAACAACTTGCGGAACTCCATAGAGTATTTTAAACAACCAGTCAGGATATTTATTGATCTTTTGATATTTTCTAAGAATTTCTGACGCAAGAGTTGATTTATCGAATTTCCAGGTAATTTTTGCTGTCTGATTGTTTTTTGAATTAGCTTCGATTTTAAGCTCTTTGTAGCCGATCTCGGAATTTGCTGAAAGGTTTGCTTTTAGCGGATCCTGTGCTGATGTCAGTGCTTGTTGATCTGAGACAACTGCAGGCATGACTTTATTGAAAATGCTCAGGTCCGAATTTTCTGGTGCTTCCAAGGTTGCCGTAATTTCGTTTTGGTTTTTGAAAAAAGCCGGAGTAAAGCTGAAGCGAACTGCTGTTACTTCTTTTTGCGGAGTTTCCATTTCCCAAGAATAGGAAGTTTCGTTGAGCGATCTGGCGGGGCCTGGAATTGCATCGGGAATAATTACAATTTGCGAGAATTTTTTGGCTAGATCGGAATTGATTGAGTCGATAGTTGGTTTAATTTCTTTAAAGCTAATAACAATGGCTGTAGTAATAGTCCCGATAAATAGCAATATTAGAATTGATACGAAAATAATTATTGCTTTCTTCACTGTTTAAATTATTGTAACTCATATTTAGTTAATTTTGTTGTTAATTTTTCGACTTTGACTGCTTTGTCCGGAAGGCCGACAATTGTGAAAGATGGTAGGCTTTGCCCGGAGATATCTACTTCGACCGTGATCGAAACTGCGCCTAGGCCAACAACTGCAGCCCTAGTTACTTTTGCAAGCATTTGTAGATATAAGTATACCTAATAATTAATTTTAGCAAAGATGTAGTATTCAGACATAGGTTGTGCCTATAATGGAATAAGAACCAGGTTAGCTGGTTTGTGTTGGTGTTCTGAAATACGGTTCTTTTAAAAAAATACAAAAGATGAATAACAAACTGGTCAAGAAAAGCCAACATAGGGCACTTGGTGTTTATTGCGACGGAGAAGTTGTTTTTTTGTTTTACCACTTGGAACGCGATGAAGGCAGTTTTTTCAGGATAGAATCAAGCCGGGATGGCGTAAACTTTTCGCTTTTCCACCCGATTTGCGAAATCGTAGATGAACAAGGAGAAAGAGTTGATTCCAGAAAAATCAGTGACCTGGCGCTTGCCAAAACCCACCAAGGTTATTTTCTTTCTTACAAATTTGGGCAAAGGTTGCCGAAACAAATGTTTGGAGCAACATCTGAAAACTTGGCCGGATTTAAGACTGTAGGAAAAGTTGCAAAAGGACAGGAGCGAGCAAGTGTTGTTTCGGATTTTCAATATGGAGGGAAATATGTAATGTATACGGGTGAAAATTCGATAAATGTTGCATATTCCTATGACTTTGTTAATTGGCAGATTGAAAAAACACCGGTACTCACACCACGATCTGATTTTTTTGGAACTTCCCCGCTTCTGGTCAGCAACACATATTTAATTGATGAAGGGATCCTAGTTTTTTACTTTGACCAAAAACGCGTGCGCGGTAGTCTTCATTATTTTCTGCACGCCGCACTTTTTGATAAGAACGATCCCCAAAAATTAATAAAGTCAATTGAAGACCCGTTATGGGAACCACATCCAACCTGGCATAAGATGAATTTACAGCCTGTTGGTGTTGCCCTGCACCACGGTGAGCTCTTAACGTACTGGCAAGGTAAGGAAGGCATCATTGTACTCGTTCATCCTTTTGCGCTTGACAAGGCGCTCGACAAGCAAACATTACCACATGTAATTCTAAAAAAACTGAAACACAACCCTATTATTAGACCTTTGATTGAAAACTTTTGGGAATCAAAGGCTACCTTCAATCCGGCAGCCTTTTATGACCGCGAAAAGGTACATATCATTTACCGGGCAATTGGAAATGACGATATTTCAACTTTGGGGTATGCAACAAGCTTGGACGGTGTGCATATTGACTGGCGCTCTCCCCAGCCTGTATACACACCTACCCAACCTTTTGAAGGAACGGGTATAAAAATGGGGATACGTGAGTCATCTTTTTCTCCATTTGCTTCGGGCGGAGGCGGATATGGGGGTATAGAGGATCCAAGGATCACAAAAATAGATGAGACAATTTACATGACTTATGTGGCATATGACGGCATAAATCCGCCAAGGGTTGCGCTGACTTCAATTAGCGAGGGTGATTTCCATAGCCAAAATTGGAATTGGAAAGACGCTGTTTTGATTTCCCCACCCGGGTTAGTTGATAAAAATGCCTGTATATTACCTGAGAAAATTGGCGGCAAATATGTAATTTTTCATAGGATTTTCCCGGACATTCTAGTTGATTTTGTAGATAATTTGGAATTTGACGGCACGAAGTTTTTAAAGGGAGAATATAAAATAGAGCCACGGGAAGACTATTGGGACAGTAGAAAAATTGGTATAGGTGCAACGCCAATTAAAACCGATGACGGGTGGCTTCTAATTTATCATGCAGTCGGTGATAAGGATCCGGGCAGATACAAAATTGGGGCGATGATTTTAGACCACAATAATCCAACAAAAGTCCTGTACAGGACAAAAATGCCTGTTATTGAACCGGATGAACATTATGAGAATGAAGGTTACAAATCGGGAGTTGTATACCCCTGCGGAGCTGTAAAGTTAAAAGACGATTTAATTGTTTATTACGGTGGAGCCGATACGGTGGTTTGCGCTGCGACAGAAAATTTCGATTACTTTGTGAAAAAATTAAAGGAGCATAAAGAAGAAGATATTCTTGGCGGCTTTAGAGCAAATTAATGCTAACAGTAAGGCGCTTCAGCGCAAACCCTATTCTATCACCCGACAAAACAAAGCCATGGGAAGCCATTGCAACTTTTAATGGATGTCCTATTGCGGCTGGTGAAAAAACTTATCTTTTGTACAGGGCTGTTTCTCAAAAAACAAAAATTGAAGATGTTCAGCTTAACTTGTCTACTATTGGGATTGCAGAAAGCGGTGACAGGGTCCATTTTACAAACCGCAGACAACTTATTAAACCCCAAGAAGCATGGGAAAAGTTTGGCTGTGAAGACCCTCGGGTAACTAAAATTGGCAAGGACTATTTAATTTTTTATACGGCCATCTCAAAATTCCCTCCAGATGCCGATTCTATTAAGGTGGCGGTTGCCATTACTGATGATTTTATAAATATAAAGGAGAAACATTTGGTGACGCCTTTTAATGCAAAAGCGATGGCGTTTTTTGGTGAAAAAATTAACGACAAGTATGCTGCAATTTTAACTATTAATACAGATAGGCCACCTGCAAAAATCGCTGTTGCCACATTTGATAATCTTGCCCAAATTTGGGACCAAGATTTTTGGCAAAAGTGGTACCAGAACATTGATAAATTTGTGATTCCTCTTTTGAGGTCTGATAATGACCATCTAGAGGTTGGTGCTCCTCCTGTTAAAACCAGCGACGGATGGCTTTTGATTTATTCATATATTAGGAATTATTTTTCGGGTCAAAAATCTTTCGAGATTGAAGCGGCTTTGCTGGACAGTGATAAGCCACTTTTGAAAATCGGGAGACTTGCTGAGCCGATTTTAACTGCGAAGGAAGATTATGAACTTTTCGGCGAAGTTCCAAATATTGTGTTTCCATCCGGTGCACTTATACACAATAATGATCTTGGCATCTATTATGGTGCTGCGGATACTAGTTGCTGCCTAGCAACAGTAAATCTTGAAAAGGTCCTAGAAAACTTAAAGCACCTTGAATATATAGTGCCGGAGGCAACAGGGAATAAAATATCCTTTACCCGGTTTAGTGATAACCCTATTATTTCTCCTGTGCACGAACATGAATGGGAATCAAAGTTCACGTTAAATGCGGCTGCGATTTTAGTTGGCGGTAAGATTCATATCTTATACCGAGCACAAGGAAAGGAAAACACTTCAACTTTAGGATATGCCTCCACAACGGACGGGGTCCATCTGGATGAAAGACTGCCTGATCCCGTTTACGTACCCCGGGAAGACTTTGAAAAAAAACAGAAGAGTGGTTTTTCCGGTTGTGAAGATCCAAGAATCACAAAAATTGGGGACACGCTATATATGTGTTACACAGCATTTGACGGAGTTAATCCGCCACGCGTAGCATTCACTTCGATTTTGGAAAGTAATTTTTTAAGCAAAATTTGGGAGTGGGAAAAACCTGTTTTGATTTCCCCGCCCGGAGACATGGACAAAAATGCCTGCATACTGCCCAGAAAAATTAAAGGCAGATATGGATTTTTTCATCGGTTAGGACAGTCTATTTGGTTTGATTTAGTGGACGACTTGAATTTTTCGGGAAATGATGGTTTTTTGATGGGAAAGATTGTTTTAAAACCTAGGCCTGACAAATGGGACAGTTTGAAAATTGGAATAGGACCAGTACCTCTTGAAACAAATGCTGGTTGGATTTTAATTTACCATGGTCTTTCGAATTTCGATAATAAATATAGACTAGGCGCAGCTTTGCTTGCGCTTGATGATCCAACAAAAATTATTTCAAGGCTAGAATATCCAATTTTAGAACCTGTAGAAAATTACGAGAATATTGGTCTTAGGAAAGGAACTGTTTTTTCCTGCGGGGCAGCGGTTTTAGGTGACAAAATTTTTCTGTATTATGGCGGCGCAGACCAGTTTATTTCGGTAGCCGCTCTTGAGTTTCAAAAACTTTTGGTTGAGCTTAAGAAGTAAAATATCTTATTTTAAAGATTTACGCCAGCCGGCATTTTGGACCTTGGCTTCTGTGCAAAACCATTTTTCACCGCGAGACTCGCCAATTTGCGTTTTATTGTAATAGTATTGGCCTGGCATGTGATAAATTTTTGCCGCCGGAGCTGATGGTTCGATTATACTATCTTTAAATTTGAAATCGTTTAGTTGTATTATGAAATAGAGTGCATGAAAACGAAGGACCTGACTGCCACAGTTCTTGCCGCAGTATTGACTGCGCTGTTTCTACCGCCTACGCTTCAGGGTAAAGGTATAACTTTGCTGGCTGCCTACCCTACCTATTATATATACGTTGGATATACTGTAATTGCTGTTTTTGGGATGTTTGTTGCATTTTATTTGGGCAAACTGCTGCCAATTCTGTGGCAAATGGCAACGTTCGGCTTGGTTGGAGTACTAAACACTGCAATTGATTTTGGAATATTAAACTTTTTATCTGCGTATACCGGAACAACGGAGGGCGTTAAATTAATCCCTATTAAAACTCTTGCCTTTTCTATCGCATTAATTAATAGTTATTTTTGGAACAAAGGCTGGGTTTTTGAAGGTAAAAAGAAGGTTAGTCCAATTACGTTTATTGGGGTTTCGACAATTGGTATTGTAATAAATGTTGGTGCTGTGTATGTGCTTACAAAATTTGTTGCTCCGCCTGCTGGGATAAATGGTGCACTATGGTTGAATATTGCAAATGTCGGTGCAACAGGACTTTCTTTGGTTTGGAATTATCTCGGTTACCGCTTAGTTGTATTCAGGAAGTAACCCTCTAGTCATCCTGAACTCGATTCAGGATCTAAGTATTCTTTTAATTTTTTTAAAGCTTTTGCCCGATGGGAGATTTTATTCTTTTCATCAACGGAGAGTTCCGACCACGTTTTGCTATTTCCATTAGGGATAAAAACTTTATCGAAGCCGAATCCTGCTTCTCCCCTGTCATCGTTTGCAAGAGTACCTTCGATTGTACCTTTAAAAATCTTTAAATTTTTACCATCATAAATAGCGACCGCGTCAGTTGCTTTTGCTTTATGAATTCCTTTGCCCAGCAATCTTACTGTTCCCGTTGTCCCAAGCGTTTCTAAAAAAAATTTTACAAATGTTCCGGGTAAACCCTTTAATTTTTCTATTTCCAAACTTACATCTGTTACTAAAACAGGCTTCTTAATTTTATCGTAAGCAGCTTTGGCTTTTGCTGCGATCACTTTATCCAAGTCTAGTGATTGGATTTCCGGTACATCTAGATGGGATACCTGATGATTTGTCCCTAAAATTTCATTTATTTCTGCAATTTTGTTTGCGTTTGACGTGACAACTACTAGATCAGAGAGTTTCAATTTCTGTTTATTCATATTCAATTGTTGCAGGTGGTTTTTGGGTAATGTCGTAGACAACACGATTGACTCCGCGAACTTCGTTGACTATGCGCGATGAAATTTTTCCCAATAAATCATATGGGATTTTGGTCCAGTCGGCTGTCATAAAATCGGTCGTGTCGACAGAGCGTAAACTGACAATATATGAATAGGTTCTTGCATCCCCCATTACGCCGACTGCTTTTATTGGAAGAAGAGCGGCAAATGCTTGGCCTACCTTATTATATAGACCTGATAACTTCAACTCTTTAATGAAAATATCGTCTACTTCGCGCAAAATGGAAAGTTTTTCTTCTGAAATTCCTCCTAAAATTCTGATTGCAAGTGCTGGTCCAGGAAATGGGTGTCTGTTTAAAAAAATTTGATTGATTCCCAGTATTTTACCGATTTTCCTTACTTCATCTTTATAAAATTCGGCGAGCGGTTCGACCAGATCTAATTTTAGACCGCTAGGTAATGTGACGTTGTGGTGGCTTTTAATCTTGTCGGCGTGCTTCGTGGGTTGAGCTGATTCGATTCTATCTGGATAAATTGTTCCTTGACCTAAAAATTTTACCTTTCCTATTTTTTTGGCTTCTTCTTCGAAAATTTTAAAATATAGTTTGGCAATTGCTTTTCTTTTTTCTTCGGGGTCAGTTATTCCTTTTAATATTTTTAAAAACCTCTTGGCTGATGATATTGTTTTAAAGTTTTTAAATCCTAGTGAGCTGACAATTTTTTGTACTTCCAAAACTTCCCCTTTGCGCAAAAGTCCTGTATCTATAAAAACCGGATAAAGATTCTTACCGATTGCTTCATTCAGTAGTACGGATGCTACTAGAGAGTCAACCCCGCCAGAAATAGCCATTATCACTTTTCCCGTTTTGATCTTTATTTTTAATGATTGAACAATTTGGTTTTTTACTTTTATAAGATTCCAATCTTTGTGTGCACGTGAAATTGAAAAGAGAAAATTTTCAAGAATCTTCATACCATTTGGTGTGTGTGTTACTTCTGGGTGAAACTGAATTGCGAAAAATTTCTTTTTTAGATTTTGAATACCGGCAATTTTTACACTTCTAGTCGATGCAATTATTTCAAAATCTTTTGGCAACTTTTCTACTCTGTCTCCATGAGAAAACCAAACTGTTTGTTTACTTGCAAGGTTTTTGAAAAGTGGTGATTTTTTAATATTGACAATCTCTTTTCCAAATTGTTTTGATTCATGTCCGACTACTTTGCCGCCTAGCTGATTTGCCATTAGTTGCTGTCCGTAACAAATTCCAAGAATAGGAATTTTTAGTTCATAAATTTTTGTGTTTATTTTTGGAGAATTTTTCGCGTAAACTGAAAATGGACTGCCTGACAGAATTAATGCATCTGGTTTAAGCTTTTTTAAATTTTCTAACTTAATATTTGGATCAACTAGTTCGCTTTTTACGCCGAGGTCCCTTACCCGTCTTGCAATAAGATGAGCATATTGTCCTCCAAAATTAAAAACAGAAACCATAATTTAAATTAACTTAGAAAGATTTTCAGAAATTCGTTCATTTGGGTTCATTTTTAAATCTATTTCAAATTTTTGTCTTGTTAATTTTTCATATGCACTGATATAGCGAATGGCAATTTTAACAATAATATTTTTTGATAATTCCGGTGCTTTGCCGCGGCCGGTATAATTTTGTTTAGCAAACCAAAGTCGCATAAATTCTTTATCATAGTTTTCCGGCTCTTCACGCTTTTTAAATTTAGCTTTATATGTTTTTTTAACCCAAATCCGGCTTGAATCTGGCGTATGAATTTCATCTATCAAAATTAATTTACCTTTTTTATCCAAACCAAATTCATATTTAGTGTCTGCTAAAATAAAACCGGCCTTATCGTAAAGCTTAGTACCTCGCTCAAAAAGTTTAATCGCAACCTTTTCTACTTCCTTCCATACTTTTGGACTCATTAATTTTTGCTTGATTATTTCTTTTGGGGTGATAGGCTCGTCGTGCCCCCCTTTCCCGGTTTCTCGTGTTGTAGGAGTAATAACTGATTTTTTAAGTTTTTGGTTTTTTACTAATCCGTCCGGAAATTTAATTCCATAAATTATCCTTTCGCCATTTGAATACTTTGTCCACAGTGATGTATTGGTGACACCGGTTATATAACCACGCACCACAATTTCGACTGGCAAAGCTTGTGCTTCTGAAACAATCATGACGTTCGGGTCGACTACTCCGATTAAATGGTTTTGTATAATATCACGGGTTTGCTCAAACCAAAATTCGGAAAGTTTATTTAAAACTGCTCCACGAAATGGAATGCATCCAAGAACTCTGTCGAAAGCAGAAATTCTGTCGGTTGCAATTAAGATTCTAATGCCGCCTTTTGAATACCAATCGCGAACTTTACCACTTTGTTTTTTACCGAGTCCTTTGATATCGGTAGTTTTAAGGGCGAGTGGTATCCATTTTTCAATGGTTTTTGTTGGTATCATTAATTTTTTTTATCTTGATTTACAATTTTTAGATACTTAATGAAGCCAATTTTTTCGAGTTTTTCAGCCTTTTTTAAAACACTACTTTTCATATTTTTTTTATAATCTATAATTTTTTGGGCAAGATTTTGGTCTGTAGTTGCTAAAATTTGCACAGCTAAAAGTGCAGCATTTTGTGAACCGTTTATAGCAACTGTCGCAACTGGAACTCCGGGTGGCATTTGAGCAATGGAAAGCAGGGAATCCAAACCGTCTGCCGATTGCGTTTTTATGGGAACACCTATTACAGGCAGGTGAGTATTGGCAGCGGTCATCCCAGGCAGATGTGCTGCGCCACCTGCGCCCGCAATAATAACTCGAATTCCTTTTTCTTTGCAAGCTTTGGTGTACGTTGATATTCTTTCTGGTGTACGATGCGCAGAAACAACCGTTAATTCATAACCTATTCCAAAATCGTCGAGAGTTTTGGCCGCATTGGACATAATTTCTAAATCCGAATCGCTTCCCATAATGATTGCCACTAATTTTTTCATATTAGATTGTAATTAAACTTCTAGCCCTTTGAGCATTTAAAAAAACGGTACTTATATTCTCACCGATTACTGTTATATGGCCCATTTTTCGCTCGGGCCTGGTTTCTGATTTACCATAGATATGAACATAAACATTTTTGATTTTTTCGGCGTTTTTGATACCTTTAGGAATTGCACGACCAGTTCTGTTGCCTAAAATATTAATCATTACGGCATATTTTGTTTTTAAATTGACCGGCTTTAGTGGCAAATTGCAAACGGCTCGAACATGCTCTTCAAATTGAGAAATATTACAAGCTTCGATTGTGTAGTGGCCACTGTTATGGACCCGAGGGGCAATTTCGTTAACTAATACTTTGCCGTCTTTTGTGAGAAACATTTCAATTCCAAAGACTCCCGCACCTTTCAAATTTTCTATTACGTTTATTGCCAATTTTTTGGCAGCAAGATTTATCTTTTTATTGACTCTAGCGGGTGCTTTGACAAGATGGCAAATATTATTCTTCTGAATTGTCTCGACTAGTGGAAAGGAAATAATTTCTCCATTAATACTTCGGGCAATTTGAACTGCTAATTCAAGCTTATATGGCACAAAATTTTCAATGTAGAGATCTTGTCCTTTTAATTTGTTGAAGGCTCTTTTAATTTCGCTCTTGTCTTTTATTAGTGTATTTCCTCTTCCGTCAAAACCGTGACGGCGTGCTTTGAGAACTAGTGGAAAGCCTAAATATTTTGCAGTTTTTTCAATATCCGCTATATTTTCGATAGCATTAAATGGTGCAACAGGTATACGTGTTGCAGTTAAAAACTGTTTTTGAGAAAACTTATCTTGAATAATTTCTAGGGTATTAGAGGATGGCTGGATTTTAACCCCTTGACCTTCAAGTTCTTTTAAGGCTTTAACATTTGCTGATTCTATTTCATAAGTCAGAAAATCGACTTTTCTAGCTAAAAGCTTAATTTTGTTGGAATCTTTGTAGTCGCCGATAATTTGGCTGTCTGCAATTTGCCCAGCTGGACTTTTTGGTGTAGGATCTAAAACAATCGTTTTGATATTAAGTTTACAAGCTGCCTCTACTAACATTCTTCCCAATTGCCCTCCTCCAATTATGCCGAGGGTGATTCGCTTGTTTTTTGATTTAAGATTTGTCATTTTAAAAATGTTTTTATCCTTGTAACCATTTCTTTTGCTTTTTTCGGAGCAAAACCAATATGGTTTTTATAATCGAATAGTTTTTCTATCTCGTCCTTTTTTAGATACTTGCCAATTTCTTTATCCTTTTTGATGTTAACAAAGAGCATATTTTTGCCATTTTTTTCCATCTCTTTATATGTTTGCATAGAAATTTCACGAAGCTTCTCATGAATTTTTTGACGGTCTGCACCTTTTTTTGTTGATTTCAAAAGTATAACTTCGAGTGCGCTAAAGGGTCCGTAAAGCTTTAAATTTTTTTCGATATTGCTTTTGTTGATTGTTAAGTTTTCAACGATTTCTGTAGTTACTTTTAAAATTTCATCTGTTGCCAAGAAGCTTTCCGGAATTACAATTCTGCGCGATGCTGAATCGTCCAATGTTCTCTCAAGTAGTGAGTTGGCTGCATTATCCCAGGCAATTTTGGGCATTTGGGAAATTAATCTTGCAAGTGAGCAGACTTTTTCAGCATTTTGCGGATTTCTTTTAAACGGCATTGCAGACGAGCCGACTTGTTTAACACTGCGAGGTTCCATCCATTCTCCAAATTGAGCAGATTGCATGATTCGCAGGTCAAAAGCAAACTTGTAAAGACTTTGAGCAATGAGTGAGAGAAGATTTAAAATTAAATAATCTAGTTTTCGCGGATAAACCTGACCAGTTACATCAAAAGCATCGATTTTAAGATCAGCCAAAACTTGCTTTTCCAAAAGGTCTGCTTTGTTTCCAAGTAGAGATACATAACTTGCTGAATTGCCGACTGCGCCTTTAATTCCTTTTCCTTTGACTTGTTTCTTTAGATTTTGCAGAATTTCCAAATCGATCATTAAATCTTGCGCGTAGACGGCGAATCTATACCCTAAAGTTGTTGGTTCAGCAGGCTGCAGGTGAGTGTATGCTATACAAATTAAATCCGCATTTTGTGCAATTTTCCCGCCCCAAATTTTAAGTAACTTTTTTAAATCGTTTTCGACAACATCGAGTGCCTTTTTGTAAATAATAATGTCAGCGTTGTCTTCTATATCTTGGCTTGTTGCGCCAAGATGAATTTTGCCGCCACCGATTTTAGCTTGAGCGGCAAAGGTTTTAACTTCTGCCATCAAATCATGTTTTATCTCGTCTTCTATAATATGTGCTTTTGCAATATCGATTTTGTTTTGATTTTTAACTATGTCTGCAAGTTCCTGTTTGCTGATTAAACCTAGCTTGTTTTGACTTTTGGCAATAGAAACCCAAACTTCGCGCCATGTTTTTCGACGGTTTATTTCCGAAAAAATTTCGCGCATTGCGTTCGATCCGTAGCGCCAGGAAAAGGGGGATTGATAAGTTTTAAAATTTATATCGTCCATTTTATTTGATTTAAGGTTGATTCTTGTATCTAATGGTCAGCCTTTTGATTATTGTGATTTTTATGTTGTTATTTGCGAAAGCTGATTTTTTTCTACTGATTCTCTAATCTCTAAGGCTAATCGTCTTCCCATACTAATTGATTTACCAAATAAATACGCCGAATAAGGGGTGGCAGAAATTCCAGGGCTTCCTGGCATTCTTGGTGAAACATCAAAGACAACAATATCTTTTTTCGGCGGACCGGCTGTAATTACAGCTTGAAGACCAAAAGGTCCAATTATTCCGGGCTGGCAAAATTCAGAAGCTACACTAATAAAACGCTCGCCCATTGCATAAGCCGGTTCTAAAAGAGACTCTAGTGTGGTGACTGCAATATGCCCTGCTTCTTCGTATTTTAGATCTAATTTTTCTTGCAGTTGATTTTGATAAAAAGCCGGCAATCTTAATAGCCCGTCTAAATTTGTTTGACGTCTGGTATCTGTGCCAATTAGTTCGAGTCGATTGTGGATCATAGAGCGGAAAAAATTAAAATTTACCTGGGCACCTAAAACAAATTCTTCGATTACAGCCGAGCTTAGCGCTTCTTCTGTAATTTTGCCCTCTAACATTAGTATTTCGGAAGCAACCTTATAATCCTTGGCAGAACTAGCCAAGAAAAATGCTCTTTCGAATTTTCTCTGACGCTCCGCAACTTTTACGATCACGAGTCTATCAATATCTTCCGGCTTTTTGAAC
>OBEQ010962183.1_pt1 | contig 23017 bp, 27 predicted proteins | sample 1670901 | NCBI WGS metagenome assembly OBEQ01 (sample SAMEA104232315, study PRJEB22302) | groundwater metagenome | biome: forest; feature: aquifer; material: groundwater | place: USA | collected 2011-08-07 | depth 5.4 m
TGCTTTGTTATTTTTCTCTTCGATGGTCATAGTAATTTAATAAATTTCATTCTCATTTTTTACTATTTTCATACTCTAAAGCCATTTCTGCCGGTGATAAGCCGCCGAGAGCTTTGTGCGGAAAATAGTTCCACGCATCGCTTACCAATTCAAGAGTATTTTCCAATTCTGATGCGTCTCCGCCCCGATCAAACATCACCACCGCTTTCATCATATCGTCGGTGTCTTCTTCGTTATAAATCACGGCTAAAACATCCTTCAATCCAAAATCGCTTTCGGTTTCCTTGAGCATATCTAAAATATCTCGCTCAATTTCCTTCCGTCGCTCAAGAATTTGTTGCTTTGATTTAATTTCCATAATTATAAATCATCTAATAGTTCCACTGCTTCGTCTTCGTCAATGCCCCACTCTTCAGCGATCTCTTGCACTTTTTCGGCATCGTCTTGATCTAAATCATGCTCTTCCATTAATCGGGTAGTCTCCTCATCTGCTTCTTCATTTCCCCTCTCAAAATTATGGTATTCTATATCATCATACTCTGTGTTGAATGGCTTCCTATCACCTGCCGGTAATGGTGCTTGTTTCGTTATAGCTTCTGAAGTATTATCCAATGTCTTTTTGTTATTCTGCTTCTTACTCAATGCATACAAGATAAAGATAATTATGCCCACAATAAAAATAGGGACGAAATACATGTAGATAAGGTAAATAACCCCAATCAAAATATAAAAAAGAACATAACCGATACCCAAAGCTACAAATACTCCAGGAAAGAGCACAAACAGGACGATGATTAAAAAAAGATGATTGTTATGATGGGACATAGCCGTTCATAATTTATCTTTTTATTGATTGGTTAATTTTTATTTTACTTCAATAATTTTCATTACTTCGTCTCCGTAGTGGTTGATAACTTTTACGGCGATTTTTCCAGTTTTTGGTTTTGGAAATGGTCGCGATACAGTTGAATATAATTCATCCCAAGCGTCTTCGTTTATATCAGCTTTTAATGCTTTCTTGAGCTTATCATACGGTTTATCTGCTCCTAAAAAATAGGCGTGAGTTACGAAAAATGCTTCGCCGTTATAATTAGTATCAATAAACCAGGCGGCAATTTCGTGTTCCGAATCGCCGGAACCGCTTGAACGGATTTCACTTTTTACCGGATCATAAACATCCACACCAACAATTTCTACGGTCACGCCATCTTTCTTGTGATTTACACTTACATCTGGTTCACCGAAAGCAATAAATAAATTACCTGAACCCGTTTTTTTCAGTAAATCTCCCATTGATAAGTCCGGATTTATTTTTACTTTCATTATTTGCAAACCATCAACCTGTGATGGTTGTGAAAATGTAGATGCGTCAAACGAAGTAGCCGCAACAACTAAAAGTTCAGCAAACTTTTTTGCAACTTTTGCGGCATCACGAATAAAATCATCATCTACACTACCAAATTCTGGACCGACGGAAACAGCAATCTTTTTTAGTCCGCTATTGGTTTTATACTCTCCTATCGCCTGCACTTCCGGACCGCTTGGTAGAATATCTAAATTAACAAATTCCACACGTGCACCTTTCTGGCCAGTCTGCACGCCCGACTTTAAAAGATTACTAACAACCGTTTCCACAAATCGTTCGCTGGAAAGCATTTCTTGAGCGTCGGAAACGCGGTGCGGCGAAAGTGATTCAACCGTAAATGGCCCCGACACACGAATGATGTTTTTATTTTCAGTCGGCTGATCATATAAAACCTCCTGCTCTGCCGGTTCATCATTGGCGAGAGATTTTAATGTTATATGTGGTACTGCCTTATATTCAAAACCAGCTGAAACACTCTTTTCATCATTAAGTTTGTAGTACGGGAATTTAGCAGTCATTAGTCGCGTTCGTGCAAGGGCAAAAGCCACGCGGGATGTATCAATTGTAATCCACCTTCTGCCCCACTGTTCAGAAATATAGGCGGTAGTTCCGGAACCACAGGTCGGATCAAGTATAATATCTCCCGGATCAGTGGTCATCAGCATACAGCGCTGAATAATTATATTTGATGTCTGTACAACATATTTCATATCCATTTCACCCCTGGTGTCATCCCAATTATTAGAAAGACCTATAAGATTAAAATCATCAAAAAACCTAACATATCCTATCCTGTTATTGGTTGCATGCAACCTTCCAATTTCTGCAAGCCTTGTCATCCCTCCAGGATATTTTGCCTTCCAATGTTCATTAGCTTTTGGAAGATATTCCTTACCGTTGAATATAAATGGTTGTTTTTCCTTTGATGCCCCACCGCTTGTAATAGCGTGTATTCCAAATAGTCTTGATCCTTGAGGCACTAAAGAGATATCTTCTTTCTCTTCTTTGGAAAGCATCCGCTTGCTACCATTTTTTAGTAAAAGATAAGGATAATTATTAAGCCCACTTTTAGCATCAATCTTTTCAAGATATAGTTGATGATACTTTAACTGATCTTTATTTTTCCCGTACCAAATTATGTAATCTCCAGTAATATCTAAATATGATGACGAAAAACCACCTGTTTTTTGAAAAGGTATCTGATTGACAAAATTAGCAGATCCAAAAACTTCATCCATTAAATTCCTAACTAAATGTACATTTTCAATATTGATTTGTATAAAACAACTACCACTTTCGGTTAAAAGCTCGCGAGTAACTAAAAGGCGATCTCGTAAATAAGAAATATACGAATGAATACCAAGTTCCCAAGTATCGCGGAAGGCCTTAATTTGTTCTGGCTGACGAACAAAATCCTCCAGCTTATTATCTTGAACGTCCCTCTTTCTAGTAGAGACTTGCCAATTGGAGCCAAACTTAATACCATAGGGCGGGTCGATATAAATTGTCTGTACTTTACCGCGCATTCCTTCTTTTTCCAATAATGAATTCATTACTAAAAGAGAATCACCAAGAATCATTCGGTTTTGCCAATTATCTTCGTGTTTATAAAAATCAACTGCGTTGCCAAATTGTGATTCAGCCGTCTCTCCGAAAAGCATCTGTTGTGCATTTTCTTCCGCACCAAGTTTGAGTCGAGCGATAAGCGCCTCGGGTGCTATCTTCTCCTGAACATAAATTGGCACAGTTGGCACTGCCAGTTCAGCGCCTTGTTCTTTTTTACCAGCCCATATCAACTGTGGATCCAGCGAAGGATCATAATCATATTTAGTTTTAATCGGTTGTTTATCTCGCGCCGAAAGTTTAACCGACTCTTCCTGTGTAGGAATACGCACGCGTTTGCTATCGTGCTTATATGATTTAACCGGTGCGGCAGTGGTTGGTACTTTTACATTTTTTCTTGGCATAGTTTATTTAGTTAAATTATCAAATCCATTTTCCATTCCGGCGCGGATAAGATTTTGTGTTTCATGAATGTCTTGAACTTCTAATACTGCCCATTTACCATATTTTTCAAAATTATTGATTGCCGGTATCCAAAACTCACGCGCCGTTTTGATTTTCATTACCTTCTTATCGTCTTTTTTACCAGTAACTTCCAAAATCAAATTTAATTGCGATTTATCTGGCATTTTTAATTTCACAATAAAATCAGGGTTATACTGGTGCGACATTCCCTGGTGCTCATAAGGAATAGTAAAGGCCAATCCTTGATTTTTAACATATGATAATACTTCCGGCATCTGTTCCAACTTTTTTGCAACGCCCTGTTCCCATTCTTCGGTATCAGCCACGACATAATTAATGTGGCTTTTTGCAGTCTCCTGAACCGGCTTAGTGGTTAGAAATTCAACATAGCGAGTTGAGCCGATGGTATCGTATGGGGCAAGAATTGGCAAGAGTTTTTTATCTTTTTGCTGTTCCAAATTTTCCACAATAACCGCTTGCTGTATTTTTGTAAGAGCGCTGGTAAAATATTCTCCAACCGTTAAATAGCCGATAACCATTCTATCTTTTAAAACCACGTAATTCTTAACATATTCTTCGGCAATTTTCCTAAGCTGTGGCGTTAACCAGTATTTTTCAGAGCCATCCGCATCAGTATAGTACTTTTTAAGAAGCGCCGCAGTCAGCCGCATCACAACTTCACCTTCTCGTCTTTCCTTAATCTTTTCTAATGTCTCTTTTTCTTCCTCACCCAGAACTCCACTAATCGTTACTTCCGTAGGTTCATTTTCTATAGTCGTTTTAGACTCATTATTAAATTTCGTAGATAATTTTGTCTCGTTTAATTCATAGCGGTAACCCTCTACACGCGGATAAGTTATTTCATACTTATCTTCTCTATCTGGTAGGGCGTGGACTCTATGAATGACTTTTGGCGGTTTAGGGGTGGTACCACCCGTTGTTTTTAAGAAACTAAATGGCACGCCATAGACCTCGGCGTATTCTTCTGATAAAAGCCCTGTCTGCTCATCAACGCTATAATCTACGCGACGCAAAGCACGGCCAACAACTTGTTCGCAAAGCAGTTGAGTGGAAAATGCTCGTACCCCCAAGATATGAGTTACGGTATTAACATCCCAGCCCTCGGTAAGCATAGAAACAGAAACAACGCATTTTATATTTTCACCAAGTTTTCCTGACTTTCCAACGGTATTCATAACCTCACGAAGTAGTTCTGCATCAGTAGGTTCTTCACGACCAGAAAATCTCTTTTTATATTCTTTACGAAAATCATCAATTTCTGCGGAGAATATTTTCTTGAATTCCGCATCAACTTGTTCGCCACTTTCTAATTTTTGGCTGTCAACGATTAGTGTGTTCCGCTTGTTATAAAATCCTACACCATCTTCATTCCTGAATATTCCCAAATTACCTTTTTCAATTTTTATTTTACCGCTAATAGTTTCTCTTTCATATCCAGCTATCCAGTTGTAAACCAATTCTGAAACAGCTGTATTATTACAGACGACAATCATTACCGGCGGCATAGCATCATTGTTTAACATTTTACTTTCCTCATATAGTTTGTAGGATTTTTCGTAACTTCCATAAAGAGACATTAATGCCTCCTGAAGTTTTGTCGGCAAAACATTGGCAGACAAATAATCCTTGCCGCCCGTTTTTAATCCTTTCTTTGGTAACTCATCAGAAACATACAGCCAAAGATTACGAAATTCCGGAACATCGTCATCGGTGATATTATCAGATTCAACCGGAAGTCTCGGGATTTTGACAACGCCGCATTCCAAAGCATCTAAAAGAGAAAAATCGTAAATAGCCCATGGAAACATTGTGCCTTCTTGGTATCCGGATCCGCGTAAAAAATATGGAGTTGCCGAAAGGTCAATAATAGCATTTATTGAAATCTTTTTTGATAAAGCCTCGAGTCCGCTTAACCAAACACGGGCGGCTTTATTATTTTCATCAGCTTCTTTCCTGTCGTCTCCGGCAAGTTTTTCGTCAGTTGGTTTTTCCCGATAACAGTGATGGGCCTCATCATTTATAACTAAAATTCGCGGTTTGTTGAGAATACTTTTGAAGGCACGATTGACCATCGCGCCCGGGCTCTCCTTAACTGCTTCTTCTTTTAAAAGGCCTGTGGACTTCATAACTGATCCGACTTGAAAACGAGAATTTTGTCGCTGTTCAATCTGATGGAAATTTGTAATAAAAATGTTTGCCTGTTGAAGCAATTCAAAGTCTTGATGAGAAACTATATTACGTTCAAGATAATAATTTTTAGGATTATTTGTTTGCAGAACATTTAATCTGTCGCGGATAGTAATACCGGGGGTGATAATTGCGAAAGTGTCGGTAAATCTTGTGTCTTGCGGATAGTGAATTTTATTTAAGGTATTGTAAGCAATAATCATGGCCATCACGACCGTCTTGCCTGAACCAGTTGCCATTTTAAATGCCAGGCGATAAAGCCCCGGATTGGCATCAGAAGCCGCTTTTTTTAATTCACTGATAACCCAACTGTCGCCGGACTTTTCTGCAACTTCATTGATATAAATCAATGTTTCGAGCGCTTCAATTTGGCAGAAAAAAAGCTTATTCTCTCGAGTTTCATCTTGCCAGTATAAAAGCAAATCGCGAGATGTTTTCGTAATCCCGGGATAACCATTGATACGCCATTCCTTAATTTTGGCACGGACTTTGTTTATAAATTCATTCTCTTTTTGCAACTCACTACCAAAAGCTCCTTCTGCGGTATTTAATTCCAACTTTTTCTGCCTTGTTTTGGCACGTGGAACGGGAATATAAAAACTGCTCGGGCGGCGAGCTTCAATAACTTCTTCCGTTAAACCGCGCTCATCGGCCTTAAAGTAACGAGCGGGTTCAAAATATGGAGAATTTATTATAGGAGATTTCATTCTTTTACTTTGTTTTTAAATTTTTTCTTCGCAACACTTCGCCAAAAATAATATCAAACACCCTGTCTAATTTTTCCTGATTTTCCGCCTCCGTTCCAACGCATTTATAAGTTACTTTCATCTGTTTTTGCCTTTTACGATTTACTTTTTCCATATTTTCTAATTTAACCACAAATTTTGTCTTTTCACAAACTTTTACGAATAAAAAATAGTATGCCCTAAAACCAAAACCGCCCATCTTGAGCGGTTTTTCATCACCAATAAAATTAAGATTTAAAAATTAATTTGTCCACTATATTCTATGAAATTATTATTAGAATATCTTTCTTGTAATAATTCTACACACAAGTAACTATCATCGTATCTCTTATCCTTATGTCCACCAACATAAAGTACTTTCACTAAACTTAATTCCCTCACATATACTGTCCTCGCACCCTTCTTCTTACCCACATTTTCCTTTGGTAAATTTATTCCTGCGTGGAATACCTTACCTTGTAGTACTTGTGTTTTAATATAATGATAAGGGGTCTCTCCAGGCATTTTTCCATCTTGCGATAAAAGACGAAAAACCCTGGGCATTTCTTCTTCTAAAGATGGATACCATTTTTTGGTGCACATACTAACATCGTTAAGTATTTCATTATGTATTAGAATTTTCATCTTTTAAATCCATTTCCCCAAAACTGTTTCTATAAAAAGCTAGGTGATATGGTATTTCCTCTTGATATTCTACCATTTTATATGGTGGTTCAGATTGAGCTATTTTTTCTAATTCTCCAGCGTTACATAAACGATATTTTTCTGTTATATCTTTAATCTGTTCTATTTCTTCAGGGCTGAATACATTCATATCAGCTTCTTTCTTGGCATTAATTTTTTCCAAATTAAAATGATTAGGTTTTCCCATCTCAATATCACCTTCTTTTTGAAGAATAGATAAGGCATTGTAAAATAGTTTAGGTTCTGGCATGGGGCCAAAATCTTGCTTAGTATATGCTATTTCAGTTAAAGATTTTTTCCTTAACTCATATAAAGTAAAATCAATGAAATACAAAATCTTAGCAAGTTTTTTCTTGCCAACATCATTTCCTCCATTCTTAGCAATGTATAATACGGCGTTTTTAAGTTTTTCTTTATTATATTTTGGAATCATATTTTCTTCACTGTACCATACAATGCTTTTTTATTCCACCTTCAATTTTCTGCCTCAACTAGTCCGTATATAGGTTCGAAGCTCGTTCATCTTGCGGAGCAACGATTCTCAAAATTCATTTCTCGGTTTTAGTTTGTGTTTTTTCAAATTTTATGTAAAATGTAATAAATAGTTAATGGTTTTTTGTTCTTTAACAAAAGGGGTGACATATGAGGCGATTGTTTCAATATCTATTTTCTTTTTACATAAGACAATTATCCGATAAAAAAGTTGAGAAGTATTACGTTGAGGCAGGAGCAGTCTTTGGATATGCTGTGAGCTATCTGTATATGGGTGAATGCTTTGGTTTTAAGAGGCTATTTAGAAAATGGGCAGATTGGGAAGCAGAATATGCAAGGCGTGGCTACCAAACATTATCTATTGATGCCTTTATCCAACACGGTGGCTATGGCGAGCCATTAGAAAGATTGGGCATAAAACAACCACTCGACAAGCCTGTCATCCTGCATTCTAAAATTTATGAGGAAAAATACTTGAGTAAAGTTAGTTCTGCAGTTAATTTACAAAAATTGATGCAGGGAGAAGTTCAAATAGGACACTATAACCTGCCTACAACCGAAAATCATCCTGAATCAAAGTGATTCTCATATTGCCGTTTGGGAAACCAGCGGCTTTTTTATTCTAATACGAAAAAGTCCGAACGTGTTTTACGATAGTTTAAAATTTTTATTTTATTATTTATTCACTTTTTTATAATGCATTAATATTGCAAAGAGGGGTTCTTTTTTTATTTTAAGGAAATATTATAAATTTCTACAAAACTATCCAACTCCAACCTAAACTTCCTCCAATCAAACCGAGTAAGAGCGTTCTTAAGGGGGAGCAAATATTCCCGAGATTTTATCTCGGGTTTTTGTTTAATTGATTATGTTGACATGTAGATTAGACTTGTTGCGTAATAAGCTTTGTGACGAAAATTGAAAATTGCAGCCCTCGGGATGCCCTGCGAGTCAAGGAGCTAGAAATTTGATATAATTTTGAGGTTTAGCTTTAGCTAAGCTGAAAAATTATATGTAATATATTTGCTCACTCGGTCGGAATAAATGAAAATACGTTTTCATTCATTCCTCCCTCCCTCGCAATTATAGCAAATTTGTGGCCAAAATATGCAATTTGCAGTAAAAACTTATTACGCAACAAGTCTATTATAGTATGTTTGATGGTTGTATGATAAAATAATTAAAAGGCCGAAAATAATATAAATCAATTTTATTTTAATATGAACCAAGTAAACGCACATAAAGTAGGCTTAGTTTTAGGAGGACTGCTTGCCATCGTGCATGCCATCTGGGTATTTATGGTTTTTATGGGATTGGCGAAGCCATTACTAGATTGGATTCTTGGCTTGCATTTTTTGAGCTTGCAATACATAGTTAAGCCATTTAATTTGTTAAATGGCTTAATGCTTGTTATTATTACTGGCATTATTGGTTATGTTGTGGGATACATTTGCGGATGGCTTTGGAATTTTGTCCATCGCGAAGTCCACAATCAGTAAGTTTGCTTATGTGGCTATAAAATAACCTCTATAAAACGAGGTTATTTTTTTACGCAAAGACAAGATAATCATTTCTTTCTTAATTTCATCTAATATCCTAAACGCATCATATAAGTAGAGCAGAAAAAAAGTTCTCATGATGAGAACTTTTGTATTGGATAAATTAATCCAGAATATTGTCCGGCTTTTATGTAAATACATTTTTCTTTTATAATTACAGCGATTTGTGCAAGTTTTTTTAAAAGAACTGGAATCCGTTCTTTTCCCATAAATGAAACCTCGTATTCCCGACATTCATCAAAAATAGTAGCCTTTTTTGCATTTCTCCAAAAACCAAAACTCGGGATAGTAGATGATGTATATGCACCAAAGTGTTTAACAAGAAATTTATGCAGATCTTCTTCAACAGTAATGTCGCCCACTTTCCGCTTTAACTTTTTCTTCGGCAGAAGAAAAATTGCAGGGCGTCCCAAATCTTCTATCCTATAATTTTCTCCATCAAAAGATTTCCACTTATTTTTCATTTTCACTGCTCCTTTCTATTTCTTCGGGTCTATTGTATCAATAATTTAAAATAATTCAATAGATTCTTATTTAACCATGAATTACGGAATGGACATTTTATACGGTTTTTCTTGTCTTTTCTTCAATTTTTGGTTATAAATCTGCTATAATTTTTTCCCGTAGCCTTTGGCTACGATAAAAAATTCTATCAAATTTCTATCTCAAAAATTGAAGAAAATACAAAGAAACCATTTCGTAATTCACGGTTATTTAAAACAGGTTCAAACGTGGTTGGAGTAATCAGCAGATGGTTTATTCGTTAGTTTTTGTTGCATTTTATTCAAAATTCGTTAAAATTAAAATGTAGTTCGTTGACAACCTATTACCAGAAAGGGACTTTTATGAAAGTGCCTGCTTTTGTCTTATTTATTATTAGTTTGTGCTTTGCCTTTTATGGGTGTAATTTTAAAAATAATGAAAAACCAGCCCTCAATACTCCATCAGTGCAACAGACTGATCGTGGTCATGACGATGGGCATCGCGATGCAAGTGGAAGTAAAAAACAAGCTAATCCTAAAGATCGAAGTACCAGCAGACGCCTCCTATTACCCAAAATAGCAGATAACTCATCTGTTGTATATTTGGGAAAATCCGTAGATCCTATAACAAAAAAGACAGTTGAGGGCATTGCTTTTATTTGCTACGAAAAAGGTTTTGGCAAAACCAACAAGACGGAAAAGCAAGTACACAAAGAAAGTTCAAAATGTTACGCCTTTTTAGTTGAAGGCATTAAGTGGAAAAGTACTGAAAATTATATTTTTGATCCCACAAATAACAGGGGTTTAAATCACGCAACATTGCGAAGTCTTTTAGCTAATAGTACAAAAGAATGGAATAAACAGGCTGAAGCAGATATTTTTGGTGTAGAGGTGGATGGCGAAGTAGACAATGTGGATGCTCTTGTACCAAATGGTAAAAACGAAGTTTACTTTGCCGCTATATCAATTGATAAAGTTATTGCCATGACTATGGTATGGAGAATTTCAGAGGGACTCATTGAGCAAAGAAGAATAACTGAATGGGACATGGTTTTTAATCAAAAAGATTACGATTGGAGCACGGAAGCAAAGGGCGTCTCAGGAAAAATGGATTTTCACAACATTGCCATGCATGAAGTAGGACACGCCGCCGGCATGGGACACCCAGACGATGACTGCGTAGATGAAACTATGTATGGGCATGCTAATTGGGCAGAGACCAAAAAACGAGACCTTAACGCGGGCGACATTGCCGGCATCAGAGATCTCTACAAATAGATTGGGATTTTTCAAAAATGGTTGAAAGTAATTTTCAACCATTTTTTATTATTTTTTACTTTAATTTTGTGTTATAATTAAGTTTAGTAAAATAAACTATTCTTACGCATTTAAAAATATGAGATTAGCAATATCGGGACCACAAAATACTGGTAAAACAACTTTTATACAAGATTTTTTATTGCATTTCCCAAATTATTTTTCACCCAAAAAGACATATAGAGATATTATTATAAAAAATAATTTAATCACAGGCCAAGCACAGCCCGAAGAAAGTCAAAAAAGAATACGTGATTTTCAGTACAAACAAATTTTAAAAAACAAAAAAGAGAACATTATTTTTGATAGATGTATTATAGATAATCTTGTTTATTCTCTCTGTCAATATGAATTAGGTAATTTTAGCCATAGTTTTGTTGAGGAAACCAAAAAAATGATGATTGACTCATTGGAATATTTAGACACTTTAGTTTTTATACCCACGGCACTATCGGTAAAAATTATTAACGACAACCTCAGAGACACTAACCGTAAGTCCATTGATAATGTAAATCGTTTATTTATTTCAACTATTTTGGAAATTGCCAGAGAAAATAAAATAAAAATTTTTACTATTACGGGAGATAGGAATACAAGAATTGAACAAATTAGAAAAATAATTTAGATAAATAAATAGACTAATAGAATTTTATTACTAAGATTATTTTTTGATTTTAATTGACTAATAACTCATAAAGTGATTCAATTCAGTTGTATCAAGTTTTTTTCTCGCTCTTTTACAAGGAGTAGCAACTATGCCATATATTGCGCCAGAATTAAGAAAGTCGTTGGATCCACATATTGACCAATTAGCTCAAGCCATTGTTGACCAAACAAACAGAATAGAAGGAGATGCAACTTATGCTGGGTTACTTAATTACGCCTGTACCAGGCTCGCACTCAAAATTATTAAGCTTAAATTTGGCAAGATAAGATATTGGATTATCGCAACAACAACGGGCGTTTTCAAAAACGTCGCGGATGAATTTTACCGTCGCATAGGGATACCCTACGAAAATATCCAAATTTCAAAACATGGTGATGTTGACCTCTATGAAGAATTTAAAACTCATCTCAAATAGAAGTTTCAAAGAGATTTCTGTTGCCCGTAGTATAACTCACGGGCTTTTTTATTATTACTTCAAATTACGAAATAACCTTTGAAATTAAAAGTTTCGTCTATGAAGTATTTTTGACCTGCATGGCATCCCGAAAGCTGTTTTTATCTGTAATTGTAGAAACTCATGCGACTCGATCGCCACAAATAAAATTACCTACTCTATAGCTCGAAATCATTTTGTAATTTGAGGTAGTTTGTAAAAATTTAATCTTTTGGTATACTAAAAATGCCAATATTTTGGCAGTTTAGTTGCACCTTTACATTTTAATAAAGGAGATCATATACAAGAAACCCCAAAAAACATAATTTATGAAATAGAAGATTTTCTTGAAGACGTGGGGAGGCTAGTAAGTTTGCTTCGACCACGTTTTTTTAAGCATTTTAATGGTGTCTACGGTATTCCCGCTGGCGGTTTGGTTTTGGCGACTTATTTGCATTATCGATTGAGTTTACCACTACTTTTGGCTCCAACAAAAGATACACTTGTGGTTGATGATATTGTTGATAGCGGTCAAACCATGTCTCATTACATCATTAAGGGAAATTTTACTGCTTCGCTTTTTTATAAGAATAATAGCTTACACGAACCACACATATGGCTTCGTGAAAAAACTGACAAGTGGATTCATTTTCCTTGGGAAGAGGAGGTGACAGATGTCTGATTGGCGAAACGAGCTTATTGATGCTGGTTTGACTTTTTCTGATATTCTGCTTCGGCCGCAATATTCAGAACTACAAACACGTGCTGACAAAGAGGGTGGTCCAACAACCGAAACTTTTTTAACCCCCAATATTAAACTTTCTGTTCCGATTATAAGTGCCAACATGGATACCGTTACCGGAAGTACCATGGCTATTGCCATGGCACGTTATGGTGGCATAGGTATTTTGCACAGGAATTGTAGTATTGAGGAACAGGTTAAAGAAGTAAAAAAGGTAAAGTCAGCTGAAGAAACTTTAATACGCGACCCCTATACCCTTTACCCCAATAGTTCAGTAAGCCAATTGCGTCACCTTATGGCTGAAAAACAAATTGATAGCGTTTTGGTTGTTAACTCTGATGTTGACAATCAACTCGTCGGTCTTATAACCAAATATGAAGTTGCTAACGCTGAAGATTCTAAAGAAATCTTCAGATATATGAAACCCGTAGATAAACTAATTTTTATCAAAACCGAAAAACCCCTTAACGAGAGTAAGGCCGTGCAATTTGCCCAAAATATTTTTAAATCTCAACCTCTTTTGGGAAAACTTCCATTTGTTGATGAAAAGGGAAAACTCATTGGTCTTTTGACCAAAAAAGATCTTTTCCGGTTTACAGAATTTCCCGATGCAACTAAAGATGCTTTGGGGCGCCTCAGGGTTGGGGCAGCTATTGGTGTTGACAGTAGTGCGGAGGCAAGGGTCGGGGAACTTCTTAAAGCCGGTGTTGATGTTTTGGTTTTAGACGTGGCTCATGCACATGCCAAGAAACCAATGGAGGTGGTAAAACTTATTAGGTCGAATTTTCCACAATGTGAATTGATTGTTGGCAACGTAGCTACTTTTGAAGCCGTGCGTGATCTTACAACTCTCGGGGTTAGCGCAATTAAGGTCGGTATTGGTCCGGGTGCCGTGTGTTCAACTCGAATTATTGCTGGAGCTGGCGTACCACAGGTTTCAGCAATTTTAGAGTGTACTAGACAAGCTGAAAAATCAGGAATTCCTATTATTGCTGACGGTGGTATTCGTTATCCAAGAGATATCTCTCTTGCCATTGCTTGCGGTGCTTCCTCGGTGATGATTGGTACTTTGTTTGCTGGTACCGATGAAAGCCCAGGTGATATTATTGATGACAATGGACGTTTAGTAAAAATTGTCCGCGGCATGTCTTCATTAAGTGTTAATATTAGTCTTAAGGGCGACAGTTTTATAAAAGCTGGTTTGAAAGATATGATTCAACCAGAGGGTGTTACTGGCCAGGTCCCATACCGAGGGTCATTAGTCCGGGTTTTAGGCGCATTGGTTGCTGGTTTACGGTCTGGTATGACATATACTGGATCTAGAACTATTAAAGAGCTTCAAAAACCTTTCCCTCGTAAGTTTTGCAAAATGAGTCTAGCTGCTTGGGATGAATCTAAGCCTCACGACATTAGAATTATTTGAAAAATTTTTGTAAAATAAATCCGCTTTTTTAAAAAAGCGGATTTTTTATAATACCTTGAATTACGAAATGCCTTATTAAAAGTGTATTTCAGGTCTTTTCTTTAAATCCGGGTTGAAAATTTGATAGAATTCCAAAATGTGGCTTGCTACATTTTGGAATTCTATCAAATTTTCACCTTCCATATTTAAAGAAAATACCATGAAAGTATTTCGTAATTAGAAGTATAATAAAAAGGGGAATCTTAAAAAATTCCCCTAATTTAAATTAAAAGACTTATTAATTTTCAGTAATGAGCTTGGTGGAAGGATTATAAATGGGCAGTTTTTGAGTGTACACCATTGACTCTAAAACATAAATAGCTTGGTCTAATGTGGGAACAATAATTCCCATTTCTTTAAGCACAGCGTGCGAGTGGATATTGCTATCTTCCATGGTAATAATGATATTTTTCCCCAAAAGGTGGGCCCAGGCAATTTCCATGACGCTAAAAATTGAAACCTTCTTAGCTCCCACGAAGTTTACAAGGATAACATGGCATCTTTTTACGTCAAACTGGTCGCGCAACTTAATTACTTTTCCGGTACCCAGTATCTGATCGTCGTAATGATCTTTAATATTTCTTTTCTTTGCAAGATGGTTCTCGCAGCGTAATGGGTTAACCGTGATAATTCTTTCACAAAGTTTTACTTTTTGGGCTTCTAACTCTTTTCGATTGTTTTCAATTTTTGTTTCAAGGTATTCGCGCCAGCCAGTACATTCTTTGTAAGAAGTTCCGGTAATCGGCCCACATAGGTATACATAGTAATTCCTCATGGGTTTTACCTCCTTTTTTGGGTTATAAATTGTCAAAAGAACTACACCTTGTACCCTTAATGTAGAAAAATTATAGGTATAAGTCAAGGGGTTGCAGTAATTTATCGCGTGAAAAAAAAGGGAGATGTAAATCTCCCTAAATGAATAGTATTGGTGCGCTGACGGTTTTGCCCCGTTTCTTGTCAATAAGAAAGAAAGCTTGTTGCGGACGTTCGTAACTCGCCTTTACCCGTACGGCGTAAGCGTTATAACCAATCATTGACCCATTGGCTACAAACCTACCACCGTCAAGGTACTGGTGAAAATGCCCGAACACATCAAGGTCGGCATGCTTGGAATCATTCCATTGTTTGATGGCCTTGTTGACAGGAATAGTAATCCCCCCCACTCCTCCCCAATATCTAATTGCGTGGCCGTGGTGGAACCTGACAGTGAGGCCATAAATATCGGCATAGGAATGATACGAATGGGGAATGATAAATTTTACATTCTTTTTGTCTTCAAACTCGTTGGCCAGATTATTATACATTCCATATTCTAAAGAATACCCGTGTTCCAATTGGCTATGGCATTTAGGTGTGGTTCTGGCGTGATTGCCGGAATGGCAAACACATTCAATTTCAACACCAGGATGTTCTTTCAATAAAAACTTAATTCCGGAACGAATTATTTCTTGGGCAAAAGTTATCGCTTCAATTGGGGCAAGCTGGTTGTTTTCCGGCATTTCATCATGAATGTCATTGGTAATAAAATCACCGAGCAAGGCAAGCACAATTTTGGTGATTTTAATATCTTTTCTCATAATGTGGGTTATACGCGACCCATGACTAAAAAAAGCAGTCCCTCTTTTTTTTGCAATTGCCAATGAATACTCATTAAGCCCGTTAACGGCTTCTTTTTTTACAATTTCTTCAACGTGCCAGTCAGAGGCAACAAGCACCGCAGTCGCTTCGCTGGTTCTGCTAGAATGCTTGGGCTCAATGGTAAAAGAAGATTTTGCCTCTTGAATACACATATCAGCATCTCTTTCTCTTTCAACGAGCTCAACTGTTTTGAGCAGTTTTTTGTATTTCTTTTCGCTGTTGGAAAGCTTTTCTTTAATTCTTTGAATCTCTCTATCGAATTTTACTTGTTCATCAACCTTTTTAGACATGACACTCTCCATATTTAAATTGGAAAAGAACAGTCAAGATTAAGTGCGCCACCTAATCTACTGCCATTATAATCAAATACATTATACAAAACAAGTGCTTGTGTGGAATTTTTTTTATAATATTAAAAAAGCAGCTTTTATAAAAAGCTGCTTCTACGTTTTAGGGAATCTTTTTTTATTTAATTCTTCTAAATTTTTTTGGGAAAACTGAGGCAATACCCAGGGGGCATTTCTAGAAAGAAAAACAAAGAATCCTCTGTTACCGTACAAGATACTGTCTCCTCCAACGTAATAAGTATAACTTCGCCATCAAGCATTCCTTTTCTTAAGATCACTAATCCGTCTATGGGGCAAAGATTATTTTGCAAAATTTCTATTACCGAATCCATGGCTTTTACTAAGACAGGAATGCGTACATTGGATTTGTTATCCATGGCAACACCTTTCTTTGTAGATTCCAAAAATTATTTCAATGAACTATTTTGTAGTATAACATTATGTAATATTAAATCAAATAACTCGAATATTTATTATCTTTTCCGGCGCACCCCTTGAATGTACAATACAGATGGGATATTTTTATTCTAAAACTATTGGACCGCAGTTTAGATTTTACAAATTCCAGTTGGTATGATAGATTGGATTCAGTTTGAATTGTAGTACCTTGAAAAACAAAGGCTCAATTATCACATTGGGCTTCTTTTTTTACTCAAAGACGCGATACAGAGCACTTATTCTCCGAGATTTATTTCTCGATTTTTTATTTGTGTTTTTTATTAAAAAGTATAGTATAAATATAATATTCGTGTAGCTCTTTCGCTCTTTGACAAAAACGATTCAAAAACACACACTTCTTTTTGGAGGGATTGTGATGAGGAAGATACTGATAATTTTCTTGATCCTGCAATTCGCAGATATTCTAATGACTTACCTGATTGTAATAAATCATGGCATAGATATGGAACTAAATCCCATTGTAAAATTCCTAATGCTTAATTTAGGAGTGGCATCGGGATTGATTTTACCTAAATTAATAACTATCTGTGGAGGATATTTTCTATGCTATCACAAGCGTATAAAAATAATGATTTTTGTCAACATTTTCTACTTGCTGGTTATATGCTTTGGTGCATTTTGGATAACCTTTCACTTTTACTGGAGTGGCTAAATTGGGGCTTTTTTATTCAAAACAACTCTTAAGTTTCCTTACCTTCTCCCTCAACCCCACTATATGCTCACAATCATTTATTGTTACAATAAGATGATGTGAGGGGGGCAACGATTCCCCGAGATTTATTTCTCGGGTTTTTGTTTACTAATTTCTAAAGTTTGTGTAATATTAAGATAATGGATAGAGTTCTTGTTCATTGACATAGGGAGAATAAAATGAAAAGTTCAGCTTTTGATGGTATGTACGGTAAACATTTTGATTTTCCAATTTTTGAAAACAAATTTGTTATCGTTGAGTCTACTGGTTATCATATTACCATAGGCATCAAGGATGGTCATGGTCATATATATGAGTGGTCATTATGTTATCCTTTTAATGATATTGCCAATTATTATGTTCCGACAACACGTGACTGTTACTTAAGTATAGGTAATTGTACTAATAACAAGATTGAGATTATCTTTACGAAAGATGATACAGCATATATCCTTATGCTCGTTTGTACTAATCAAAATTCAAAACCAAAACCCATTAAAGTAATATGGAAATAATTACTGTAGAGCACTCTTTTATCCAAGAGATAGGGTGCTTTTTTATTTCAAAAAATTCTTAGTATCCCCTACCTTCTCCATTAATTCCGCCATATACTCCCAATTTTTCAATGCACAAATAAGGTTTGGTAAGGGGAGTAAATTATTCTCTAGATATATTTATCGAGTTTTTGTTTGACTAATTAGTTTTCTATTGATAATATATAGACAGTCCTTTTCAAATTAAATTAACCTAAGGAGAATTTACATGCCCCCTTCAAACTTTAGAATATGCATTCCTTTAATTTTAGTTATGACGTTGGATTTAATCTTCACAGTAATGGGTCAACCAGATATTTATTGGCAAGATTATCGCCTATATAAAGAAAATAGTCCCATGGGGTGCATATTACTCCCTATGGGTCCTACGTTTTTCGCTGTAATTTTTCTACTGTATATGCTTTCTGTTTTATTGTTGACGATTAAGTTGCCAAAACCAATTAATATTGCTTTTGCCATAACTATCTTTCTAAGTCATGTATGGGGGGGCGTTTCTTGGGTGCCAAGCTTATATAAAAAGTTTTGCCTAATAGAACTTAATACAATATATGAGTGGCATTTATGTGTAGGTTATTTTATTATTATTGCTGTCATTTCTAGTCTTTGCCTAAATACCAAGAAAAGTTAAACCCTCAACAGACTTTGTTTGAGGGTTCTTTTTTTTATTTCAAACAGGATAAGATTATGTCTAAAAAATTCCTGAAATATATTTCTACGATTTTTGGTTGTTATAATTTTTATGTGTAGTATAATTAGCTAATTTATTTATAAAGTTAAAAAGCAAAAAGATAGGCTCTTATAAGTAGACCTACTGCGCAAAGATTTTTCTACTGCACATTGCATATGTTGACTGTAAATTCCCAAAATCTTCAAGGCTTATCCAGAGGATAAGCCTTGTCAATTTTTGAAATTTCCAGGAGACGAGAATTTCCGCTAAAGCGGATAATTCTCGCGTCTTGACTCAACATCTTCAATTTTCGTCACGAAAACCCTTACGCAGTAGGTCTAGTCTATTTTCTTGCTCTTTAAAAACTATCAAACCTGTTGTGCGATAAGGCTCGTGATGAAAATTGAAGATTTCGAGCTATAAATTTGATAGAATTTTAAGGTTTATGCTTGCCATAAGCTGACAAATTATAGCAAATTTATAGCCGAAATATACGATTTGCAATAGAGCCTTATCGCACAACAGGTTTGTTAAAGGAGACTTGCAATGTTTGCCTTGAAAATGTATTTCTTTGTGTTTCTTAACCTTATAGATTTAATTTATATACTAACCTATTATGAATTTATAGGAGAAAAAATAGAAGCCAATCCAATAGCTAAAATTATAATTGCAAATTTTGGACTAATAGGCATAATTGCTTTAAAAAGTGTAGCTGTTACTTTCTTTATAATGGTAATTACTCTTTACCATAAAAAATACCGAAAGAAAGCAATGAACGTTATTAATTTTTCAATATACGTTTATTTGGTGCCATTCATTATCATCGTTTGCAATATATTTTGAGGCTATAATGCCAGACATTACAAGAAAACTAATGAATGAATATTATATTGACGATATCGCAGACTTACAATTAGTTGCTAATAATGTTATTACAATTATAGAAAAATTTAAAAAGGTTAATTTTAAGATGCGAGTAGTCATTGTGGTCTCCTATGAAGAAATAGATACAAATCCCCTACATGGAGATATCTAAAATGAGGACATGCTGATTAACTAAAACCCATATCGAGTATGTGGGTTTTTTATTTTAAACAAGGCTTAAACTATTCATTATTATTTTCATCAGCTCCCAATTAACTATTCTAAGCGCATCATATGAGGAGAGCAAATCTAAGAGGTTTAATCCCCTTTTTGTTTGCATTTTTATTGAGAAAAGAACAGACTAAACAAACTAAAGCACTTTTAAAATTTAAGACTTCTTGCAAAATAAGGATTGTAACGAAAATTGAAGATTTTGCGGATAAAAATTACAAAAAGTAAGGAAGCTTATACAACGTATAAGCTGACGCACTTTTGGTAATTTTTAGCCAAAAGGTTCAATTTGCAGTCAATCCTTATTTTGCAAGAGGTCTATACTCCAAAAACCAACAGGGGAAAAGCAAATGGACATATTCAAAAAAAATCGGTACTCTAAAATTAATTTAAGAGAAAGTTTTTATTCAAAATTAGAAATAACTATAAAGTGTTTGATGTTGTTGTCGCTTCCTATCCCGTTTACCGTGGTCATATCTTTGATCTGGTACCATTTTTTGTACAAAAATGATATTCATTTTAATGATAAGTTAGAAAGTATAGTTACCGCGGCATGGATTCCCACATTTGGAATTCTTTATAGTTTACTTGCAGCAATTATTATCTCCACAGTATGGACCGAATATAAGGCTATGAGAGTTGCTGTAAAAAAGTATGATTTTGAAACATTTATAGACCTGCAAGATGAAGAAATGTCTCCATTGGTGCATATATTAATGTTAGTACTTTCTGGATCTATACTGGCAGCATTTATGGGTTTTAAATATCCTGATGTAATAAGCGGCATGATGCTTATTTCCAGCACTTCTTATTTATTTTTACTAATGTTTTTTGTTGTAAGGGAAATTGATGACCCATGCTCTGGTATTTGGATTATAAAAAGTATACATCCAGAATGGCTCAAGATAGAAGCTAAAGAGTGGAGAAAAATACGCACCAAGAAAGCAAGAGAAGAGTTTCAGGAACAATTTAAAAAACAGATGGATAAATAAAATCTTTTTTAAAAAAGGAACAAGTTCCCCGCAAGCGGGAGCAAAAATAATAAGTCAAAAGAGCTCCATAATTAATTTTGGAGCCTTTTTATTATCCGTGAATTACAAACTATTGACAATGATTAACCTATGCCATAGTATTAAATCAAAATAATTACCTTGAATTATGAAATGTCCCGATTTCTTCGTGGATCCTCGTATGCCCCAAAAGGGCATCGGGACTTTCTTGGGATTTTCTCCAAATTTGGAAGGTGAAAATTTGATAGAATTATTTTACGTAGTTTTACTACGTAAAATAATTATAGCGAATTTGTCCCGATGAAATCGAGGATCCTCGATGGCAAAGCCATCGGGACAGATGAAATTTAGAAAAAAGACCTGAAACTCGCCTTTTAATAGGCATTTCGTAATTCAAGGTAAATAGTACTTTAATAATCTAATATAAAATTTTTATACGACTTATGCATTTAGATCTCATTTAATAATTCAAAGTATAAATAAGGTTTAACTGCATAAGTTGTATAGTTCTGTTTCGCCCATCTAGAAAGGAGCGCTCACATGAAGCGCGTAGCGATTCTCTGGATTTTGTTGATGTCCATGGTCTGCATGGGTTTTGTGACCCAGGCTCGTGCCGACGAACCGAAGCAGGCTCCTCCCGCGGCACAACCAATGCCGCCGCCCCCCGATTGGTTTTTGGTGAAAGACCCGAAGATTGCCGCGGATCTGCAGAGTATTTCGGTAACCCTCAAGAGCGAACGCTCGCAAGGGTCTGGGACGCTGATCGTCAAAGGGTCAAAAGTGTTCGTCCTGACAGCGGAACACGTGGTGAGAGGGAATCGCCATACAAGAGAGGTCATCGATTCCAAGACGGGAGGAAAAAGGACTGTCGTCGAGTTTGACCCCATTAAGGTAGTCACTGAAATTCGCAAGAATGGACGGAGGGTTGGAAGCCAAGAATTCGATGCGAATGTCATCACATGCAGTGACGCCGATTATGGAGAAGACCTGGCGCTCCTCGTTATTGAGGCAGAAAACTTCGCAAAGCAGGGTGCCATGTTTTTCCATGGCACCAAGGAGCAACCATACACTGTTGTGGGAACGGATGTCTTCCACTGCGGATCATTAAATGGCGAGTTTGGGCATAACTCGGTCATAAAAGGGAGCGTATCGCAGGTCGGCAGGGTGTACGAAAAGAAGTTGTACGACCAACTCGACATAAATGCCTTTCCAGGATCCTCTGGTGGTGGAGTTTACCTAAGGGGAGACGGGAGATATGTGGGGATGATCGTCAGAGGACTCCAGGGAGGTTTTATGTTGATGGTTCCCCAGAGACGGATCGACACATGGGCCAAACGTATGAAGGTGGATTGGGCTCTTGATGCTTCCAAGCCAGTTCCTTCAGACGAAGAAATGGCAAAAATCCCAATCGAGGATGTTGCTGGAGGAGTAGGAACAAGCAGGGATGGCAAGCAACTACTCTCCATAGTGGACAGAAACGGATTTCTGCTATGGATCCCAGTGGAGAAAACACCTCCTCCACCACAAAATCTGCCCCGGATCAATCCCCAATCAAAGTAACAACCACATCAGTGGTATGTTGCTATAATTCCTTTTTGTCACGAAGACGAAAAGGAATTTTTTATTTATCCCCATTTACCCTTACACTAAAGTTTTAAAAAAACTTTGATGGGGGCAAATCATTTCCCCATAGGCGAACTGGTAGTGGCAGGTTTTCCAAGTGATTTGATAATTTATATATTTTGTGCGATATTTAATTTAAGGTATTTTCAGCTCTTTTCCAAGGAGAAATCCATGTCACTACCATCTTTTCAAAAATGTTCTGAAAAGTTTCCTGAACCATACAAAGAGTTGGTTAATATTGCGGGTACAGAATTAGAGAGTTTTAGTAATTATATTGTTTCTGACCAATATTCAAACGACGAACAAGTTAAAATGTACGCTTTTTCTATTGTGGGTATTTCACCAGGATATTCGGAATTATTGGAATGTCACATTGTATCTGGCGGAGAATATGAGGAAGCAAAATTACTTTCAAAAATGTATGATATTGCCAAGAAACTCAAAACGACACAATCGCTTGAAATCTTTAATCTATCGACGATTGCTTCCATTGTCCATAGAAATCTTGGTGTCAATTATTCTCATGTAATTGGAATACTTTGCATATGCAAAGCTATTGAAAGTAAAAAAGATTGTACTTTACTATGGACAAACTCAAATCTCAATCGTCCTCTAGTAGAACACATCGTAAAAATAGTTTTACTTAGCAGATTAAAAGATAACTAAATATCTCTAAGCTCACTGATAAAAACCAAAAACCCTCCGTGCATTAAATGCAAAGAGGGTTTTATACTTTGAATTACGAAA
>OBEQ012339711.1_pt1 | contig 23015 bp, 22 predicted proteins | sample 1670901 | NCBI WGS metagenome assembly OBEQ01 (sample SAMEA104232315, study PRJEB22302) | groundwater metagenome | biome: forest; feature: aquifer; material: groundwater | place: USA | collected 2011-08-07 | depth 5.4 m
CCTGAACGCTACCACGAACATTACTTAATTCAACTGCCTTTTGCTTGAATTCCTTACTGTAAATTTTTCTTGTTTCTTTCATTTTGTTAAGATATTAAATTACTCTTAACTTAGTGTCCTGACAAAGGTAGCAACTCCAAGGTTGAGGTTGAGATTGAGATTGAGTATTTAAACTTCGTCTTAATCTTAACCTCATCCTTAATCTTAACCTTAATCTCATACTTAATCTCAACCTCACTAAACCGTATCCATAAATGTTCGTTCAGTCTTATTAAAAAGAATAATACCTATTAATAATACAACAATCATAAAAATAAAGCTATATACTAATTCATATATACTTTCGAAGCACCCTTTCCCCATAAATCCTTTTCTAAAAGCTTCAATAATAGGTGATATTGGATTATATTCTAGTAGATGATAGGCAAATTTATATTTTTCCTTAATAATAGACAAAGGATAAATTACAGGAGTTACATACATTAACAACGTAATTCCGAAAGAAATAAAATAAGTTAAATCTCTATATTTTGTGGTTAATGAGGAAATAATAATCCCTAATCCAAGTGAAATACCAGCTAATAAAAGAATTAGAACAGGCAATAAAAAAAAATAATTATTGGGATGAATATCTCCATTGCATAAATAATACCCCCATAAACAAAAAAACAACCCTAACTGAATAAAAAATTTTAATAAATTGGAAATGACGGTTGAAATTGGAGTTACCAATCTTGGGAAATAAACTTTTCCAAACAAACTCGCATTTGCCGTAAAAGTAGAAGTCGTTGCCATAAAGCATGCTTGGAAATAACCCCAAAGTGTCGTTCCTGCTAAATAAAACAAAGGAGCAGGAATTCCATCGGTAGAAATTTGAGCGATTCCACTAAATACAAAAGTATACGTGAAAACAGTAAAAAGTGGAGCTAAAAAAAACCATAAGGGTCCTAAAATAGTTTGTTTGTTCATCGAAACAAGATCTCTTTTTACGAATATGAAAATTAAATCTTTGTATTCCCAAATTTCCTTGAGATTTAAATCTAACCATTTTACTTTTGGCTGGATTATGTGAGACCAACTTTCATTTTTCATATATTTTTTAATTATAATATTGATGTTCTGATTTTTTTAAACAAATATACATTTATCAATTTAAATTATTTTTTTATTTAATAATTTAAACTCAGAAATTTTCAAAAATTCTCTATTAACAAAAATATGCAATAAACCTAATGGTATAATAAACAAAATTATGGATATTACTCTAGCATATACTGAAATTAAAATTCCATCTTGCACAGTTAATCCAAAAAATAAAAAAATACCACCAGTAAATAATTCCTCAACACCAAAATTACCAGGAACAACTCTGATTAATGATGACAATCTCATGAACATCACCATTAAAATGATTGATATAATGGGAGTAAAAATATTGAACATATTTAACAATTCTTGTATTGTTATAACTTGTATCCCTATCATTATGAGATTTATGATTAACACTTTTAAAAGAATTGTTTTATTTTTAAAAAAAACACTAATATTTATTGATATTTTAGTTAAAAAAATTGATGTTTTGGATAAAAATTTGAACCTATCTCGATTAAACTTAATCACTAAAAAAAGAACTAATTTCACTACAAAAGGTGAAAACAACAATAATAAAGAAAATGGAATAATGTATTCTAATTGTTTCTTAAAATAAAAACAATACAAAAGCCCAAAAATTCCTGTCAGAAAAAGAGAAATATATATTATAAAAACTCCTATTGAAAGGCCATCAACTAAAGTGACATTGTATTTTTTTTTGAAAAAATACAATGAAAATAATAAACCTCCATTTGAAGGAATAATATAACCAAACAGAGCCATAGAAATTGGCAAAAGCATTTTATCAACAATTGATAATTTTACATTTTGTGATTTGAATAAAACATTTAACTGAATTCCAGAAAAATAGCAGGAGATGAAATTCAAAAATAAAAAGACCAATAAACCTTGAATATTTAATAAATAAGACCATTTAAAATTAGGATCATTTGTCAGGTAATAAACGTAAAAAGTTAAAACTGAAAGTAAGATTAAATAAATAATTATTCTTAAAATTTTCATCACTTCATTTCTTATAAACAATTGAATTATATATGAATAGGTGATTTTTAATATTATTATCTATCGTGATACCTTTTTCTGTTAAAACTGTAAATGAATTTCTTACATAATCATCAAGAGGTAATTTTTCATTGATAAAATTTCTTAAGATTGAAGAAAATTCAGATATATCACCCGGATTAAATAATTTACCATTGTAATCAGATTTAACAATTTCTTTTATTCCATCTAGATTTGTTGCAATTACTGGTAATCCATTAGCCATAGCTTCTAAAATAACTGTTGGCCTACCTTCTGAATAACTTGGCAAAACTAAAACATCTGATTGATTCATTTCACTTATCACATCTTCATTTGACAATGATCCTGAAATACGCACACGATTTTGCGGGAATTTTTGAGACCAAAGTAATAATTTTTCTTTAAGAAAACCATCACCAATAACATTTAATTTTATGTTTAATTTCTCTAAAAATAATATATCATAAACTTCCATTAAATCTAAAACTCCTTTACCCTCAATTAATGCACCTACAAATACTATCGTCTTAAATTCACATTTGTTAATTAATGATTCATTCTTATAGTTAATTTTATATGCATAAGGAATATATTTGATGTTTTTTTGTGGATATTTTTCTTTTAATATCTTCTCAAAATCTTCATTCACAGTTATTATTGCATCTGTAAAATAAAGAACAATTCTACCAATAAGGTTATGTGTTTTTTTACTTAAAAATAATTTAAAATCAGTGCCATGTATTGTTACTACAAAAGGTTTTCTCCATATTAATTTTGGTAAAATTGCAAAAACTCCATTTTGTAACCATTGAACATGAAGAACATCATTTTTTCTTGAATTTTTCAGTGTACTAATCATCATTGCTAAAACAAAAAAAGGAAGATTCCAAAAAGTAAAGATTGATCCTTTTAATTTTTGAGGTAAACCACCAAAAGAACCAAAAATATTCTCCCATTTTTTTAAAGAATATCTAACCCATTTTACTTTATATTTCTCATAAACAATGGTACAATCCTTTTTATCTGAAGGAGCTAAAACTGTAAATTGAATATCATTATTGAAATTTTCAATAAACTTTTTTATAAATATACCTTGAGGTGAATTCTCTTGCCTAGGAAAACTTGTAGTAATTACACAAATTTTAAGCATTCTTCAATGGATAATTTTCTTCATATATTTCTAACAATCTTTTTATATACTGATTTTTAACGTATTCCCCAGTATGGAATTCTTTTACCCACCCTGGACCTTTCGATGCATTCTCTGTTTTGAATTCTTTATCATAATGTAATCTCTCTAAAATTGTTGACATTTCATATGGATTCTTTGAAATCAAAACTGGATGCCAAGGATACATTTTTTTTGCTATATCATTATCAATATATGTTAATGTATTAATTCCAAAACATAAAGATTCAACAACAATACTACCAAAGCCTCCAATCCCAAAATCATCAGCTACAACATCTGAAATAGAATACAAACCAGCCAATTCTTTTCTTGAATAGCCAAACCCATTATTTGGTTTCAGCCAAATGACTTTATCATTTAAACCTTGATTATTTATAATGGCTCTTAATTTTTCTTTATCATAGGAAGCTGGTCGATCTATTAATATTAAAATTGCTTTTATTTCTGGATTATTTTCAATGAAAATTTTATATGCTTCAATTAAAATATCATTTGCTTTCCACATTGCAGTTCTTTTCATTTTAATATTTTCACTTAACATAATTCTTGATGGGTGAAAAATAATAAAATCGTATTTACTTCTTAAGAACCTAGCTTCTTCAACTAATTCAAATGCATCCATTTCATTCTTTTTCAAATCAATAATAATAGGAAAATGGTCTTCTGATATTTTAGATTTTGGTACTTTTAATTTATTAAGCCCATATAAATTTTGATAAAAAGGTTGAGTCCATATTTCATAACTATTTCGAATTCCTTTTCTTTGCCAAAAGGACATAAATAAGGCTCCTATTTTTTGTTTAAATGTGTGATAATATAAATTTATAAATGAAATTGCAAAAGGATGAACGGTGATGTCAGAACCATTAGGAAAAAAAATTGTGGGTTTTTTTGAGAAATTGGAAAATACAGGTCCAAAATGACTAACAATAATTATGTCACATTTCTTAAACTCATTTGTTAACAAAGAATTCCAAGGAAATAACATCGACTTTATTGAAATATAATTTCCAAAATGAATCCAATCAGGATAATTACCTTTCAATTCAGGGTCATCGCTTTCTGGTAATTGTTGGGAGTCGCTATTATTATCAATAAATAAATGTAGATCAAATCTGTCATCACTTTTTAGTAATTTTATTGTTTGATACTGATTATTACACGTATTTCCAAAAAATCCTATTTTAATTTTTTTATTTTGCATATCCCTCAATTTTACTTCTTTTTATGAGTCAATCTTTCCAATTCTTCCTGATCCGGAAAATTTATTAATACTCCAAAGTCTTTTTTCTGATAAACAACCATACTACCCATTGCAATTGCATTAGCACCTCCTTGAATCACACCACAAACTAAATCATTCGTATTTCCTGCTCCTCCATGGGCAATAACTGGCACTTTAGAAATTGCTGTTATTTCTTTTATTAAATCTAAATCTAAACCACTCCAAGTACCTTCGCTATCAATACTCGTTAATAATAATTCACCAACACCAGCTTTTTCTAATTTTCTAACCCAGTCAATTAATAAACCTGTATGAGATACTTTTCCAGAATTCGACATAATTACTCTTTTTCCAAAGAACGATTTTTTAACATCAATAACTCCTATTAAAGATTGAGAACCATAAACGTCTGAAATTTGTGTTGCCAATTGAATGTTATAATGTAAAGCACTATTAATAGCAATTTTTTCAAATCCAATACTGAAAATTTTTTTAGCTTGTTCAAACGTTTTAATTCCCCCACCATAAGTTAAAGGCATGAAACATTCATCTGCAATTTCCTTTAGTAAATTATAATTTGGTTCTTTATTTAAAGGTGTTGCCTCAATATCTAAAACTATTAATTCATCTACTTCCAATGCATTAAAAATCCTTATCGTATTGATAGGATCACCTATGTATTTGGAGTTTTTAAATTTCACAGTTTTTACTAAACTTTCTCCCTTTAACAATAAACAAGGAATAAAACGATTTAATAACATTATAAATTTGAAAAATTAATTAATAACTGCTTACCAAATTTATGACTCTTTTCTGGATGAAATTGAGTGCCATAAATATTTTCATTCTGAATAGCAGCATCAAAATCACCACCATAATTTGTTTTTAAAATCGAATTTATGGGAAAATCACAAACCACTTTGTAAGAATGAACAAAATAAAATCTGTAATCAGTAGTAAATCCTTTAGTCAATAAACTTGGTGTATTTTCTTTAACAAAATTCCAACCCATGTGAGGTATTTTAAGCCCTGTTGATTCTTTAAATTTAATTGTAGATGCTGGAATTAAATTTAAACCTTGTAATTCTCCTTCTTCACTACTTCTAGTTAATAATTGCATACCTAAACAGATTCCTAAAAAAGGAATTTTATCATACTTAGCTTTATGTATTAAAACTTCACGTAAATTTAATTCATCAATCCTTTGAATTGCATGATCAAAAGCTCCAACACCAGGTAAAATTATTTTTTCAGCATCTTCAATTTCATTATAATCAGATGTGACTTTACAAGGTATATTGATATGTTTTAACAGATTTTGAACTGAACCTAAATTACCAAGTCCATAGTCAATAATTGTAATCATATATAGTTTTCTATATAAATTAAAATTTCATTTTTGCAATAATTTCAATTCTACCAATTTGCTTATTGAACTTAAATCATACATAACTGAAATTTCCTCAGGTTCAAATTCCAATTCAAAAACTGATTCTAACTCAACAATCATATTTAGATGTCTTAATGAATCCCAATTTTGCGTGTTTTCTTGTGAAAAGTCATTTGAAATATCAGACATATCTATCCCAAATTCTTTAGAAATCACCTCTTTAATTTTTTCTTCAAGCATAATTTACATTTATTTTAAAATAATCCTCAATAATATATTTTTCACCTAATATTATTTTATATTTTTTTTCGATTCTGCAATTTTCTGTCTCAATAAAACCGTGATTTTGATAAAAATTTTCAACTTGAATATTTTTATCACTTCTAATATAATTAGAAGTGATATCAAATATTTCAATATCTATAAGGTTGTTTAAAATAATTTTAAGAAAACAACTTTCTATTTTTCTTCCTAACACCCTACAACTCAACAAAAATGAATCAATATAAGCATTTTTATTTATTAAATCTAATTTGATTATCGCTAATCCTGTTATCCCACTATCTCCAAATTTGTCTTTAACACCTATACATAAAATCAAATAATTTAATTTTATTAAATTTTTAATATCATCAATGGAATAACGCTTAGTAGATAAATTAAATTGATTTGTTTTTTGAGTCATTTGGGAAATTCTTGAAATATTAAATTCATTAGCCTTAAAAACTGTGATTTGTGTTTCTAGAAAAGATAGATGGTTTTCCATAGAAAATTCATTTTTTATACTTTCTTTTCTTTGAAAATTTTCAATATATTGTAAATTTTTGTTTTTGTCCTCCTCAGTTAAAGAATAAACCTGAAAATAAGCTTCATAAATATTTTTAAAAAAAAGTTTTAATTTATAAGGTTGAGAGGGAAATTCTGGAACTATGATTTCAGGAAATGTTCTTCGCACAAAATCTTGTTCGACAGGATTATCATCAATAAAAACAATACTATCTCTCCCTATATTTAATTCTTCTGCAATCATTTTAATATTAGCTACTTTCTCATACCAGTTGATTTTCATACATGAAAAATGAGAAGTATTTAAAATCTGCTCATGATGGTTTTGAAAAAAATTTAGAACATCCTCTTCATTGTTTTTACTACATACAGCTATAATAATTCCCTTTTCTGATAATTCTAAAATATCCTTTTGAAAATCTTTAAAAACATTTCCTGGATATCCCCCACCTAATTGTATACCTTCAGGACCATCTTCACCTAAAACACCACCCCAAATAGTATTGTCTAAATCTACAATTAAACATTTTTTTCTAATACCTAATAATGAATTAATTTTAGAATTTAACCATTGATAGAAAAAAATAGCCAATTTTGGATTAAAAATAGTATCAGTTAAATAAAAATATTTCCAATCTACCAATAAATCTAAACTATAATTTTGAGTGAAATTTCGAAAATCAAAAACCTTTAAATTAGAATATTTTTCCATTTTTTCAAATAGATTTATATTATAATGATAAATTGCTTTTTTTACTTCAAAATCATTATTCAAATATTGAAAAGAAAATAGTTCTTCCATTGTTAAAGCAACAACGGTCTTTTCATTTGGGATTACACTTAATACTAATTCTAGTTTCTCTAAATAATTTTCAATTTCTTGCTGAATTACCTTGCTTTTATTACCTATTGGTACTACATAAAACCATAAATATATTGATGATGATGAACTGTATTTCGTTATATCACTATAACCACTAAATTCTACTTTTTCAAATTTATTAAAAAATAACTCAACAGTATAATTTCTAAATACAAATAATTCCATACTATTTTTTTTTTAATAAATGCAAAACTATATATGGAGCTTTATTTTTATCTATAATATCTTGAATTTTATCGTCAGGATATTTCAATAAACTATTTACAAAACACTTTTCATCAATAACATCCCATTTATCTTCATCAATTAAAGTTCTTACACTTTCTAAATTATTAAATAAATATATATGATCTATATTTGCCATATTTACGGCAGAACTAAATAATAAAATGCCATCCTTTTTTAATATTTTATGAGATAAATCAATGTAACTTTTAGGGTTTTCAAGATGTTCCATCAATTCAATTAATTGCACGAAACTGTACATTTCTATATCTTCAAATTGATAAAACGAATAGTTATAATTTGTTATCTTATTTTCTTGATATAAAAGATCAAACATTCTCTTCGAATATTCATTTATTTCATATATATCATATAAGTCAAACCTATTTATTCTTGAAAGTAAGTCAATACCAGTTCCAAAACCAATTTCAATTCCAATTTCACCTTTTGTATTTAAAACTAAATCAAGTTTATTTGATATATAATTCATCATTTCATATCTATACGAAGTAGTTAAAAAGGATAAAAGTAATACGTATATATAATCTTTATGAAATTCAGAATTCAACTCATTATTTAGAGTTGCGAAAGAATTGTATTTATATTTCCCCGATTTTTGAAATTCCTTTTGTAGTTCTAAATATTCCAAATAATATTCATCATACACTCGAACAATATAATCTTCATCATCACCGTTCAAATTAGCATACTCAGATATTACATTTATAACTTTGTTAGAAAAATTAATAAATTCAATATCATTTTTAATTTTAGTATAATACGGAATTAAAGAAAGTCTATTTTTTTTCTTTAATTTACTTAATAAACTTTCTTTGAAATATTGATTCATCGTTAATTCAGCATTTGAAATCATCTAAAATTTTATATTAATAAATATGCCTATCGGGAACTTTGCCTGAATTAACACCATGTATATGAAACAGAAGCTATTAACAATCTATTTAAGCAACCATCCTTAAAAGTTCTCCGATTGAATTTATAGGAATACTCATTCAAATAATTTTGCATATATTTTTCTGAAACTCCTTTGTGGACGTTATTTAGTATTGATTTAGCATTTGAAATAGCTTTATGCACCCATGGTAAAACTTTTCCAGCATCTTCTTTACTTACATTGTGAGCTTGATGCACATCAACAATGTCTTTGAGATTTGTATATGATGTATTTGAATCGGTAACTAATTTTGATCGTTTTGAAATTTTTTGTATCACTTCTTTGTCTATTGTTTTTGAATCAACATCTTCAATTACAGTCATTTTTAAATATTTTGGTATACTGTTGTGCTTATATTTACTTTTTTCGAGAGATTTTTTAACTTTTTTGATAGAATTCATGACAAGTACTTTTGATTTTTTCTGGGAACCAATACCTCTTTTTAAATCTTCTATTTCTCCGGTGAACTCATTTCTATCTAGTTGTTTTGAATTTGTGAAATAGCCTTCATCCATTTCGGTACATCCTTCGAGAGTGTATTCAGCATCACGTTTCCCCATAACTAATCGTAACTTATGGCACATATCAAATATTGGTTCATAATATTTATGGCCTACCTGACGCTGTATTTCTAATGCAGATATGTTATTTTTTGTTGATGTTAGAAGATGTCCCACTAAAAACCAATTGAAATAACTCATTTTACTATTTTCCATAACTGTTCCACTTTTAAGAGAAGTTCTAAAATTACATTTTGTGTTTTTACATTGGTAAATCTCTTTATTTTCTAACCATCTATGCTCCGTTCCATTACATTTTTTACATACGATACCTTTTTGTTCTCGAAGTTTTTTAAATTCCAATTTACAAGTAGCCTCGTCTTTATAACAATCTTTAAAGTCTATTAATCTCATGTCTTTGTGTTTTATAACACAAATGTAGAGTTGGTCAACGTAATCTATTTATGTTCAGGCAAAGTTCCCGATAGGCATATTAATAAATGACCATTTATTTTAGCATTTTAATTTTTACTTCTCCTTTTGAAACAATTTCACCTGTTATTAATTTTATAGACACATCTATAAAAACAACTTTTAAAACATCTATTTTCCTATTTATTACACCAATAATATTAATAGTTGTATCAGGATAAACGGGTGTTAAATAATCAAATTTTTGAGATAAAAGAATCATGTTTTTTCCTGGCAATAGCATACCAATAAGTGCTGATGAAAATGATGACACCAACATTCCATGAGCAATTATCGATTTAAAACCTAGATTGACTGAAAAATTTTCATTTTCATGTATAGGATGAAAATCCCCAGTGTATTTTGAAAAATTAATTATCATTTCTCTTGAAATAAACCTATTAATAGTAAACTCCATCCCAACAAATGTTTCTTCATAAGTATACGAATTTATCTTGTTCATTAAAACACAAAATTAGAGTGAAAAGAATGATTGTAAGGTACTATTTTATTATAATTTTTATCCTTAATTAATTCAACTAAATTAGGATTAGATATTAATAATCTGCCAAAACCTATCAAATCAGAACCACCAGAATTTAATAAAGTTTCAGCCAATTCTACATCATTATTCAATCCTGAAGTAATAATAGTTTTATTTGTATAAGATCTAATCTCCTCTGTTAAAGTCTTAGTATTTCCAAACATTGGTTTTCCAGCAACCACTTCTGAACAATTGTAAACATCAACTTTTGATTCTGTCCTTTTAACAATTTCTTCAAAATCTAAATCCTTTTTCGAAAAACGAATAAAACTAAAGTCAACCATATGTTGAGAAAGTCTTAATGATAATACAATATTTGCAGGTATAACATTTCGACATTTATCAATTAATTCCGTTATAAATAAATACTGATCTTTTCCATATTTGTCAGTTCTTTTATTCGTAATTCGATTAGAAAACTGATGAATTAAATTTCCATGTGCTCCATGTAAATCAATGCCATCAAATCCTGATTCACATGCAAATTTACATGATGAAACAAATTTATTTTGTATATCAATTATTTGGTCAATATCCATTTCTTTTGGAGTTACAAATTCATCATTACCTTGAAAATGATAACTTTTCCCTTCAATTAAATTCATTAAATGCGATCTCTGCTTCATTGGACAAAGGGCTGATGATGAAATTGGAATTGATCCACAAACATTAGGTGTGGTTAGCCTACCTGCATGATAAAGTTGAATAAAAACTGACGCTCCGTATGACTTTATTTTTTCGACTATTGGTTTCCACACGTCAGAATGTTCCTCAGAATAAAAACCTAAACCATTCATATAACTTTTACTATAAGTCGAATCAATTGATGCTGCTTCTATCATAATTAACCCAACACCATTTTTGGCTCTAGAAATATAATAATTTATTAATTCGTCTGATGGAAAACCATTTTCATCAGACGAATATCTACTCATGGGGGACATTACAATTTTATTTTTTAATCTAAGATTAGGCGATTCATATTTAGAAAATAGCTTTTCCATAAATTAATTTTAAAACTCTCCGTTATTTGAAGTATCAACAGGTAAACAATATTTCATATAAAAGCTTTTAGGTACCAAATTAGATTTATATAACATGAAAAAAAATGGTCTTAATCTTTCAAATCGTTTTTTATAATTGGGGTATTCAAACCAATACTTAGGTTTTGATGCCATAATTTTATCAAATTCCTCATCTGAAAAACCCATCCTTTTTTTCATATAATCAAGTAATCCAGTTTCAATATGAGGTAATTGTTCATAATAAATTTCAATTGCTTTGTCTCTATCCATTTGTCTATTTCTAACTTTAGCTGAAAGAGTATTATTACGATAATCTATCCCAAACTTTTGAGGATAATAAATACTATGACTAAAAGCATTCATCCTATTTTCTAAGTGATGGCCTCCATAATTTTCCCACTCAAATTTTTCTTTTAATAATTTTTGAGCTTCTTCCTTGGAATAAGATAAATACCAATATGGTCTTATTTTTTTTATTCGTTTAAATGCAACCCATTTTACAAAAGTCCAAAAAGGCATATTAGGGAATGTTTTCATTTTTAATTTACCAAACTGTTTATGAATTGATGAAATATATTTACCATCAAAATAATTTTTCCCCAAGGGGGTTACTCCTTCTTCAATAAAAGAATGTCCTTCTATAACATATTTCACTTTAAATTTATCAGCTATTCTATATAAAACTTCTGCGACTGCAAGATCAGAAGCAGCATCAATTTCAGGTACATCAGCCAAAAAAAATGATCTATAAATGTCCTCCATCTCAGTATTGTTCACTACATATGTATATAAATCAATATCAAGTTTTTTTGTCATTTTAGTGATATTACTTGTTGCAATATCAGTATTAAACGTGTTATCATAATGGACCGCAAGTGGTCTTAAACCTTTCATTTTAGCCCAATAAAGCTGAAACGAAGAATCTGTACCCCCACTAATACCTATTATACAGTCATATTTTTTGTTTTTACCCGCTTTTTTAATTTGCTCAACGAAACCATCTAAAAGTTTTTCACCTTTTTCTTTTCCTGTTCCAAATTCCTCAGCTAATTCGTCTGTTTGTTTGCAATAATTACATACACCTTGTGTGTCAAAAACAATATTTGGGACAGATGTATCATATATACATCTAGTACATATTTGATACCCTTCTTTTAAACTTCGACTCTTTGTTAATTGCATTTTGGGTTCTTTTTTATTTTTTCAAATTTATCGTTATCAATTGAATGTTCACCAATTATCGTTTGGTCATTCTTAATAGATCTTGTAACAATACTTCCTAGGGTTATGTATGAATTCGTACCAATTTCCAAAGCGTTTGAAATCGTCGCATTTGGACCAATCCAAACATTTGACTTTATAGTAACACTTCCTGAGACTAAAGCACACCCTACGATAAAAGATCCTTTATGAATTTGTGCTCCATGCGCTATATAAACCAAATTATCAATTTTAACTTCATCCTCAATTACAGTTTGTCTAAATGAAAATCCTTTGACAATTGTTGAATTTGCGCCTATATCTACGTTATTGCCAATAATAACTTTACCATCATGATAGACAGAAATAATTCCTTTAGAAGTTCTTTTATACTCAAACCCCTCACTCCCTATAACAGCTCCGGATTGAATAAAACAATTATCCCCAATTTCAACATCTGCTAATACAGTTGCATTGGCACTGACAACTGTATTATCTCCTATAATCACATTATTTTCTGCAATATATGCTTTAGGGTGAATTTTAGACTTTGGGCTAATAATACTAGGAAATAACATATAATTCATTTTTCCGATTTTATTAATAAAATCATAAAAATAATAGCGAGGATCATGACATTCGATAATCAATTTTCCCTTAATTTTATTTTTTAATTCCTTTGTACAAAATATAACTGTTATATTATCATTTTTCAAAAGTTGATCTAAAAATTCTTCATCATCGATAAATGACAATGTGTTTTCAGTTTTAGAATTAACTAAACCAAATGATTCACAAATAAATGAATCAGTGATTTTTAAATCGGTTAATTCTGCAACTATTTTATTATCAATTACCATAGTTAATTTATAAATTTATTCATTTTTAAATAATCAAATACAGTATAACTTTCCCCTTCACAGATTTTATTATGATTTTTTAAAAGACTAATTAATAAATCTCTTGTTCCAATTTTTTTAGTATTTCGCTTTTTTAGTAAATCTTTAGAATTATGGTAATGTTTTTTTGCATTGATATATGTCTGTTCACATTCAGTGTTTAAAAAAACATGTATTGGATGAATACAAAATATATTTAATTTTTGATTTTCTAAAATTAAATCACAATTTTCAAATGATTTCTTATATAAAAAATGAAGGTCATCTTCAAAATTATGAGGTAATTTAATTAAACCATTCCATAACACAGAAGGTTTAATGTCTGACCAATAAGGCAAAAACGTATTTGACTCATATTTTAAACCAAAATCTTTAAAAGTTTGAAGTAATGGTGTAGATTGAACCATAGAATGTGTCCTAACCCCTTTAGCATCAGGAATTATATTTAATACATCTTCTAAAATTTCATTTATAGACCCCTTTTTGTCATTAAGAATTGGTAAGAAATTTGGATGAATTCCTAATTCAAAATTAGAATCAGATTTAATTGATTCAATTACTGAAGATTTATGAGTACAAAAAAAAGTACATTTAACATTATAATCATTGAATAAATTAATAGTATCTTCAATTACTTCTTCAGGCGCCCAATCAATATCACTAGTAAATAAATTCATGAATCTTGTATTTTAGCTTTTTCAATAATTATTTTTTTACCATCTACTGTTCTAAAAAATGCACCTGGGTACGGAAAACTTTGAGCTCGAATAAAGTTATATATTTCCATTGAAGATCTTTCAAAATCTATTTCTCCATCATCAGGTTTCCTTTGAGGATAGATCGTTAGTTGGTCTTTATTTTGTTTTTTAAACTTTATATTATCAATATTGATAATAGCGTTCAATAATATTTTTTTGGAATCAAGTATCACTTTATCATATACTTCTTTTATTGTATCATGAAATTCAATAACTATTTTATTTTGAGCGATAATATCCCCATCATCTATTCCGTCATCTAATTTAAATAGTGTAACACCAGTTTCCTTTTCTCCGTTAATCATCGCCCATACTAAAGGGGCTCCACCTGCATATGAAGGCAATAAAGACGCATGAATTCCCCAAGCTCCATGAGGTGCAATATCTCTAATTTTTTTTGGTACAAAATAATACCAACCTAAAATTAAAATTAAATCTGGCTTTAATTTATTTATTAATTCGAAATAATCATTTGTTATTTTTTCATGTTCTGACGAATCAATATAATAACAAGGTATATTATTTCTAACAGCTATTTTATTAATATCTGAATAATTATAATTTTTGACTTTTGTCTCGCTATAAGAAATACTAAATTCTTCAGGTATTGTAAATAAACAAATTGGTTTAATATTATTTTCCAATAAATGATCTAACAACTCTTCGCTAAATTTAGTTGCTCCAAAAAAGATTATCTTCATTCTATTTTCTCTCCATTTAAAAAAATTCTACACCACCACTCAAAGTTCATAAAACTCCAAATTAAAAGCCTGTGATTCATATGATCATTGATATGTTCATTCACAATTTTTTTGATGTATTTAGGATTGATAAATTCATAAGAAATATTATTTTTCCCTAATAACAACTCTTTTACATAATCCGCATTTTCGCCTCTATACCAACTCTCATCTGGAGCACTAAATCCTTGTTTTTTTCTATTTAAAATACTTTCTGGCATAAAGCTCGACATTGCTTTTCTTAAGACATTTTTTCCATCATCAAAATTACGATAACTGGCAGTATAAAGTTTTTTTAAACTGTCATTTTCATTTATCCTATTTATTTCAGATGTTAAATTACCTAATTTATGTTTTACGGGAATACGTTGAGCGAAATCAACTAAATCGTTATCCATAAAAGGGAATCTCTCTTCTAACCCATTAGCCATACTCAATTTATCACCTACCAAGAACAAACTTGGTAAAAAAGTTTTAATTTCGAAATATAAAGAATTATTTATATGTTGTTCTGGAGTATCGTATTGTAATTTACTATTAAAAGTAAATACTCGTTCAAAAATTTCACGAGGCTCTTTAATATCCATCTTCTTGTAAATAGAATTAACAAATAAATCCTTTTTTTGATTGTCAGGTACTAATCTTTGCCAAAATGAATAATATTGATTAAAAAATTCTTTTTGATTGATCGAATCAAAAACTTTGTAATATCTCCAAGGATAACCACCAAATAATTCATCTCCTCCAGTTCCTTGTAAGCATACTTTTACAAATTTTGAAGCTAAACGAGAAATATAATAATTAGGATAACTCATCCCAACTTTTAAATCTTCTAAATGATATACAACTTTTGGTAAACTCCAAGATAAATCGCCTGCATTAATTACTTGTTCATAGTGCTCTGTTTTAAAAGCATTAGCCATCATTTCAGCTGCTCTTCTTTCATCATAATTTGCTTCAACTCCAGTTACACTACTCATATCAAAACCGCAAGTAAAAGTCGCCATTCTTTGAGTCATTTTCGACGCAACGGAAGTAATAGCACCACTATCAACACCTCCTGATAAATATGTTCCAATTGGAACATCGGAAACCATCTGCCTTTTAACAGCTTGTTGAAAAAGACGAAGAGTTTCTTCTTGAGCACTCTCAAAAGTCATCGATTCTTCTGTGTTTGAGAAATCGTAATCCCACCAACTTTTATGAACAACCTTTTTAAAATCTATACCAATTTCAATAGTATTAGCAGGTGGTATCATCGACACACCTTTAAATAAAGTTCTATAAGAAAATAAATTTTGAAATGTAAAATACTCATTCAACGAATTTAAATCAACTTCAACTTTAAAATCAGGATGCTTTAAAAAAGCTTTAATTTCTGACGAAAATAAGAACGTATTAGTATTGTACCAATAATATAAAGGCTTAATTCCAGATCGATCTCTACATAAATATACTTTTCGATTACTATGGTTGTATGCCGCAATAGCAAACATACCATTAAACCTTTCGAAAAACTTGACTCCATAAACCTCTAAACCTTCAACAATAACTTCAGTGTCACTAGATGATAGAAAATAAGATCCTTTGTTTATTAGCTCTTGTCTTAATTCTTTAAAATTATAAACACAACCATTGAACACAATTGTCCAATTTTTTCCTATAGAAGTCATTGGTTGTCCTCCATTTTCAGTCAAATCCAAAATAGATAATCTTCTATGTCCTAAACCAATGTTTCCATCAATAAAAACACCTCTCCCATTTGGTCCTCTATGGGCAATAGAATCTATCATCGGTGAAATAATAGCTTCATCAATTTTAGATTGATTAAAATTAATTATTCCTACTATTCCGCACATTCTATTTAGATACTATTGATGTGTGAGCTGCTTCTTCACTTCTGAAAAAATCGACATTTAAGTTTAAATCAATTGCCCATTGTTTAAATTCATTGGGAGAATATCTTTCTGCATTACTTGGCGAATACCAATCAAAATTACAAGAGTCATTTTCAGATTTTGTCCATTTTTCATTGTAAAAACATTTTAAAAAATTCCAATAAATAAATCTTTGGATATCATACTCCCCTCCCTTTATACCTAGTGCAGGTATATTAGGAGATGTAAATTTCATGTCTAATTCAGATAACGTTTTACCTAATTCTGTTAATTGATCTGAAAATTCCCACATTTCTTTGTGGGATAATGAGTGAGTTGCTGTCCTAAAATAATCATCAATTAGTTCACGTGGCAATGCCTTTTTTGCATAAACATAACATGCAAATTTACCATTTGGCGTTAATAACTTTGATAAATTAGCATAAGTTTCTTTAGGATTTTCTGTATGATGAATTACTTGATCACACAAAATAAAATCTAAACTTTCTTTTTTAAAAGGTAGATCTGCAATATCTCCTTTAAAGAAAAATAAATTGGGTATGCCTTTATATCTTCTAGCAGCTACATTAATAGCATCAGAAAAATCAATTCCAAAAACAATGCTAGAAGGTGACAATTCAGCTAACCAAGCACTTTTATAACCAATACCGCATCCAGCATCAATTATTATTTTTTTATTTTTTAAAAACTCTTTTAATACTTCTATTGTTTTAAAACCATACAATTCTAAAAGCCATTCTTTTTGAAATAATTCGGATTCTGTTGTTACAGATTTATTGTCAAAATTAACCCATTTTTCTGAAAAAGAATCATTCGTTTGATTTTGATTATTACATTTTGAATTTTCACACAAAACTGCTAAATTCTGTTTAAAAATAACAGGAATTGAAAATAAATTTTGAAGTTCTTTTGTTTTCACTTTAATATTTTTTTAAACTAAAATTACATCTTTTTAAGAATTGTTTTTAACTCATATACAATGTATTCTTGTTCTATAAAAGTTAAATCATTATATAAAGGTAAAGTTAATGTATGCTCAAAACACCATTTACTATTATTCATCAGACCTAAAATGCTGATCAAATCATTATTAGTAAAAGCATTGTGCATGTGTAATGCGTACGTACCAATTTGCACTTCAATCCCTTTTTCTTTCATTTTAATCATAACTTCATTTCTATTTTCAATAAAAATGCAAAACGATTGATAAGAATGCTGTCCATTTATCAAACTACCAGGAATACTAATTTTAGAATTGTCTTCTAAGAGTTTTAAATAATTATTTGCCAATTCAATTCTTTTGGCTAAAAGTTCATCTATATATTTTAATTGTCCTAATCCTATCGCAGCTTGAATATTACTTAATTTATAATTTGTTCCAATTATATCAAATTGTATCCCTTCTCTGTTTTGGATAGACATATTCATTCCAAAATGTTTATAAGAATTCATCCATTCAGCCCAAACATCATTTTGAGTAGTGATAACCCCCCCTTCACCAGTAGTAATAAACTTTCTAGGATGCAGTGAAAAAACAGATATATCTGCTTGGTTACCAATTTTAACGCCATTATATTCTGCGCCTATAGAACATGCTGCATCTTCAATTATATAGATGCCAAATTTTTTCTTAATTGCATTTAATCTTTCATAATCTAATGGGTTTCCGAAAATAGAAACAGGAATAATAGCTTTAGTACTTGGAGTTATCGCTTTTTCAATTTCATCATAATCAATCAACATTGATTCTTTATTAACATCAACAATAACAACTTTAGCACCAACTATCGGTACAACAGATGCTGTAGCTGGATACGTATAATCTGGAACAATTACTTCATCTCCTGGTCCAATTTTTAAAGCACGTAATGCAACTTCTAATCCAGTTGTAGCAGAAGTTACAGCAATAACATGCTTACAACCTAGATATTCTTTTATTTTAATTTCAAACTCTTTTGTAACTGGGCCTTCTGTCAAATAACCACTTTCAAGAACTTCGAGAACTTTATCTTTGATTTCTTGATTAATATAAGGTTTTATTAAGGGTATTTTCATTAATTTATTTTTTATCAATTCCAATTTCTTGTCTCCATTGAATTAATTTAATCAACCCATCTTTTAAAGAATCTTTGTATTTAAAATTAAGTTCAATCTCAGCCTTTTTTGCAGATCCAATTCTGTTTTGAACTAATTGACGAGCATCGTCGTCAGAATAAGGTTTGTATTTAACCTTGACGTTCGATTTTTTTAATTCTAATATAGTATCACATAACTCTTTAATTGTAGTTTGTACTTCTGTCCCTATATTATAAAAACCATGTTTCACATCAGAATACAGAGCGTCTACATTCGCTTTAGCAATATCTTCAACATAAATAAAATCATACGCTTGGCTTCCGTCTCCATTAATTTCAGGCTGTTCACCTGCTTCAATTTTATTTAACATAATTGGAACAACTCCACTATAAACTGCATGTTGATCTTGTCCTGGTCCATAAACATTCATGTATCTTAAACCAATCACTTCAAGTCCATATCTATCATTAAAAGCCGTACACATAGCTTCACCAGCTATTTTAGTCGATCCGTAAAAATTTTTATTATTAAATGGATGATCTTCCATCATTGGAACTTGAACAGCATCACCATATACAGACGCAGAAGAAGAATATATTAGTTTTTTTACTTTATGTTTAACACAAGCTTCCAATACATTAAAAGTTCCTTCAATATTAACTGAAAATGCTGTTCTCGGAAAATCTTTACAGTGAAGCAACCACATTGCAGCAAGATGAAAAACATAATCAACTCCTTCAAAAACTTTGTCTAAAACATCAATTTCTCGGATATCACCTCCTAAAGGAAAAACTTTACATCGAGGATCTTTTAAACTTTTCTCTATATTTGAAACTTTTCCTCTGGTGAAATTATCATAAATAATAACTTCATTAACATCCGTTTTTAATAATTCCTTTATAACAAATCCACCAATAAATCCTGCGCCACCTATTACAAGAACTTTTTTATTTTTTAACATTTTGAACGTTCTATTTATATTATACTTTATTATTTTTGTAATCTTTCATTATCCTGTATATCCATCCACATAGCAAATAATAAAGACTGCAAACTACTGATCATCAAAAAGCCTAATGCTAATAACGTAATTGGGTTTATTTCTTTACCATGAATCAGTAATTTAAATACTTTTATCATTAATGGAATTGAAACAATTCCTAAGATAAAACTTATATTATACAATATAAAAAGAGGATGAAAATCTCTAAAAAAATATTTAACCCATAACCTTTTAAAAAAAGATTTAATCAATAACCAAGTTACACGTGGAATAACTTTCCAAATTTTCATTTTTGATTGTTCTCCAACATCATAAACAGGTTTTATTTCAACCTCTTTTAAAGTACAAAAAGCAATATTCAGTTTCACCAACATATCATTAGGCATTCCATAACTTTTGTAAATATCATATAATCGAATTGCATTTAATGCTTTGTTTGAAATAGCAGTGTAGCCTGTTTGAGTGTCTGATACATGCCAATAACCACTCGCCAATTTGGTCATTATAGATAATACTGAATTACCAATGTATCGAACTTTTGGAATAACCAATAATGCACTACGATGAATTAATCGATTTCCTTTTACATAATCAACTTCATCACAAACTATAGGAGAACATATACTTTCTAATTCGTCTGGATCCATTTGTCCATCTCCTGCCATAACAGCTGTACAATCTATTCCATGATCTTTTGCCCATTTGTAACCTTGGGCAATTGATGCACCGACTCCAGCATTTTGTAAATGTTCAATTAAAATAATTCGATCACTTTCAACATTAATGTTTACTATTTTAGAAGGTGTAAATAAATCGATTTCTTTTATTTGTAATTCTTGTACAACCATATTTGCACGGTTATAACGATTCGGTTTGACATCATCCAAAATATTTTTGAAAACTATTTTTTCTGAATTATCTTTTGATATATACTCTTTAATTATTTCATTCGTATTATCAGTTGATTTATCATTCACAATAATAATTCGATCCACAAAATCAGGCATTGTTTCAATCACAAATCCAATTTGTGTTCCTTCATTATATGCAGGGACAACAACTGCAATTGTTTTATTATTAAGCATTATTTAAAGACTTGTTTTTATAAAAAATCAAAAATGGAAGCATAATCATAGTGAAATAGTAAATAAAACTAACCGAGTGAGTGTACCTAAAATATAAAAATGAAAAATGACACGAATGAAGAACATTTATTATTAATAACATACTACAACCTAATAGAGCTATAAACGGCTCAACTTCTTTACCTCTATTTTTTATAAATAAAAATAAAGAATAAATTAACACTATAAAATAGACAATAGGATAAATTATATTTCGAAAAAGAATCGGTTGAATCAATTCAATTGGATGTAGGAACAATCTATAAATTAGAGAAGTTTTCATTTTCCAATACTTCTCATCTAAGTCCTCCAATCCTTTTTTAGTGTACTTTTTTTCTTTTACAATGCTTTTAAACAAAATATCTTTTGGATTACTTTTCATCTCATCCAAATATTGATTACCTAAATAATTGTTGACATAATGTCCTCCCCATCTGATCCTTAATGTACGAGAATAAAATTCTTGGTTGTATTCATCGTAAATAACTAATTCTGTTTTAACTTTATCTATATAAAAGTATTTAAAAAAATACCTGAAATTTACAAATTTAAGTTCGTTTTCAATCGGACAAACATAATACATCTCTTTCTTTTTGTATTTTATTTTTAATTTTTCTTTTAAAATTAAAAATTTATTCTTTTTACTATTATTTTTTATAAAAAATGAATCAATATAAATTGGGGAATTACCACTTATGTTTCCAACTAATTTGTCGTCCTCAAATTTAAAACATAAACCATACATTAGATAATTTCTATAATATTCAAATTTTTCATCCAAATTTCCATCTCTTATTTTTTTAACTGCAGAAAAAGGGTACTTATCATTTGGAATAAGCGAAAAAAGTTCATTTACTTCTAGTAAATTAAGATATTCAAAAACAGGAGATTTATTCTCCACTTCTAATTGTTGAGATGGATAAGTGATTATATTAAATTGTTTATAAATAGGTGATAAATAATTATATAAAGCCAAGGATAATGAAAAAAATACAAGTGCACCTAATAGAATAACTCCCTTTTTCATCGTTATCTTTTTTGTATAAAGAAGCCAAATGAAAAATAGTATAAATAAAATATAAAACAAGATTGATGATGGTCTGACAGCTACAGCCAAAACAATAACAAAAGATAAAAGATAAAGCCAAATTACTTTTCTATTATTTAAATAAAAAAAAAGGATTGCCAATGAAATAATTAACAATGATGACAAAATACTATCAGGATAATATGCTGACTCATATGCTAGTGTAGCGTTTGAAGTTGAAAACCCGATTAAGACAATCGAGATAAATAAATAATATTTTTTAAAAAAACTAGTTATCGCAAAATAAAAAAGAGAAAGAGAAAGTATACTTAAAAAATTCTGCCCTATAACAACCATAGAGGTAGTGTTATCGATTAATTCACACATTCTTAAATAAAAAGGATAACCAACAGTTGGATAGCCAACTGTTCTAACTTTTTCGTTTGAAAAATAAGAAGTTACTGAATAATATTGATTTACATCTCCCCCAAAATCGGGTTCTGATAAATAAATAAAATAAGGTATTCTAATCAATGAACTTACGAACAACAATAAAAAAAAGAATAATATTTGTTTATTATCTTGTAAAATTTTAATTGAAGAAGAAAAAAATAAATTTTTAATATTAGATTTATTCAATTTTTATGATTTTTATGATTTTTATGATTTTTATGATTAAAAACATAAATAATCTGAACTTTAAACACAGCTCCGCTAAACTCAGTCCCAAATTAAACTAAGAAAAACACTATTTTATAGGTATAAAGATAATATTTTATCTTACTATATTGAAGATTTTTGAATAAATGATATAGGTAAATTTATTTCTAAACTCACTCCTAATCCTTCAACATTTACTAATATTCTGTATTTACTCTGTAAATCAATAAATTGTGCCTTTAAACCTTTGAATGGTCCTTTTAATATTATAACTTCTTCTCCTGAAATATATTGAAAA
>OBEQ011618974.1_pt1 | contig 23014 bp, 20 predicted proteins | sample 1670901 | NCBI WGS metagenome assembly OBEQ01 (sample SAMEA104232315, study PRJEB22302) | groundwater metagenome | biome: forest; feature: aquifer; material: groundwater | place: USA | collected 2011-08-07 | depth 5.4 m
AACGCTGCTCTGCCCAAAGGAGTAGTATTCTTATAAAGTTGGTATGTTCCATCGTCATAGATATTGGTGAATTTTTCTTCGTTTGCAAATGCAGGATATGCCCAAGATTTTCCTATATCTTCTTTCGGATTAAACAAAAGAGCGATATCAAGAAAATCAATAATTCTGTCGACAAACTCCCCATGAACATCCAAATGAACTACCGACCGTTCTGCATCAGAAAGGTTTCCAGTAGAACTAGATCGCATAAACTCTCCATAACGCTTTATGTAAAGTGGATCATAGCCGGTAACTCCTGAAAGCGCATAGTAATTAATAACTTCTCCACCTAAATTCCCAAACACCCTTCCGGCCCCTATATTTTTTTTCATTGCTTCAATCACTTCTAGATTTGGATAAACCAAATTTCTGGAATCAAATGGCATCCACTTCAGTGCAAACCTAAGGCTATCAAAACAGACAAGAAGGATAAAAACAAAGAGGGTTACTCTAAGTATCTTTTTGTTCTTTGAAAGAAGTATCGAGAAAGAAGTACAAACCAGGCTAACCATAAATAACGCGGACGAGGGAAGTAAATTTTTTTTCGAAATCAAAAGTTTTTCGCTTAGAAATGGATGAAAAAATAACAGCACTACCCACGTTAAAATTAGAAGAGATCCTACTAAAAAAAAGGGGGCGAAAAGTTTGTGGTATTTTTTTGATTGTACAAATTGCTTAAAAATATCAAATCCAAAACCCGCTAAAACTGCAAACGAAAAACTAAATAATACAATTATCCGAGAAGGCGAAACGGTAGATAACACTGGTATTTTTAGTTGTATTATAAGAGATTGTATGGGAGAATCTATCGCAAGAAATAATGATACAATTCCCGCAAGGAAAAAGAAAAGTATCGACTTATTTTTAAGCTGTAAAAACGAAAAAAACGCAAACAATAAAGGAATGATGCCTATAAAAGACGCCCATTCTATATAGCTGTTCCAAAACGCATTCCTTGTTACTGGATTACCGAAAAAATCTGGGGCGAAAGCAGTTACGAGATAGTAAAAAGGAATTCCCTCACGTGTATTAAGAATCCCGCTTCTGGGAGCACTCAGATACAACTCAATGCTGGGCAACAGTTGTGGAGCAATGAGTAAAAGACCAAAAACGATACATAAACCAGTAAAAAGTATAGTATTTTTTTTCTTTGTTTGCACTGCTCTAAACAGAAAAAAAGCGAGAGAAAAGAAAAGCACATACAGACTTGTTTGAACATGTCCGGAAAAAAAAGAAGCTGGGAATAAGAGTGCCAAAAGAAAAAGTATTGGGATCGATAACTTTTTAAAAGATTTCTCAATGCAGTAGAGAATAAGAGGAAGAAAAGAAATTGCAACTGCGAGCGTTCCCCACGCCATCCATACGACAATAAATCCGCAAAACATGACACTAACGCTGGCTATTAATGCACCCTCTTTGCTCACGCGCAAACTTCTTGCGAATAAGTAGATAAACAAACCAGCAAGCAATGGTGCAATGAGCACTAAAATACTCCATGCATCTATAAAAGGAAGGAAAAAGAATAATATGTTGAGGGGTGAAAACACACTTGATTGATAGTTTGCCAAATGGGGTGTACCAGAAAAGCTGTATGGATTCCAAAGAGGAATTTCTCCCTGTTTTAGAGACGTAATCGTAAAATATCTCCATGGATATATTTGGCCGGGAACATCTGACATCGCACCATTTTTAACAGGCCCCCAAAATTTTCTATACTGGCTCCACGGATGAAAAAAATTTACTTGATAAGAAGAAGGGTATGGTATTTTCTTCTGTAAGAAATATGGACTTGCGAAAATAAACCAGATTCCTACAATTACTCCGATTGGTAAAAGAGAGAAAAATAATTTTTTCATCTATTTTTTTGGTTGTAAAACACACGTATAATTTTAATTACAAAAGAAATGCTAATAATATACAAAAATGGAATAAGGGGTAAAAAATACCGCGTAGACGTATAACCTGCCGATAACATTAAACTATATCCAAGTATCCAAAGGATAATAATTTTTTCCGCTTCAGAAAGCTGTACTTTAGAAAATAAAGAAGTAATAATCGAAATAAAGGTTAGTGTCATGGAAATTGGCCAAAGGAGTATCCACTGAGAATCTGAGGATATTGCCCTATTTCCCCACCACGTATGCCAGCGATTAAAAAGTAGTAAATCCCAAAATGAAAAAGGTAAAATAAATTTTGATTTATGGTAGAAAAATATGTACTTTTGTATACCAAATATCTCACGGATCGAGTATCCATCCTGAATTGTTTTGGTGTAAGACGCTACCAGTACAACAAGAGACAATGGAGCCAGAAACAATAATGTAAAGAAGCGCCTAATATCTTTTAAAATTATTAGTAGATAAAACACCCAGGTAAATAATAGAACTAACCCTAAAATAAAAAACCTAGTGCTTATAACAAACCCTAGCATAGTGCAGGCAAGGACAAACCAGGGGATATATTTTTTTTCATAATTCCCTTTTGTAAAAAAATAAATGGCAAAAATTATGAACGATAATTGGATGGGCTCGAGCAACGGGATATAGGTAAATTTATCAAAAAACATCGGCTCATTAATAAAAATTCCTACAGGAATAATAGCCAGAAATAAATTTTTTAGTACACTATGTGCGACAAGAAACAGCCCGAGAACTGATATCAAGATAAGAAAAAACTCGACCGTCGAAGCGTTGTCAAAAACTGCAATAGATAAAGCAATTATGTATCTACCAAGTGGTGGCTGATCGTGAACAATAAGAATAGGATTCATACCTTTTAGAAAGGCACCAGCGGCAAACGACTCCAGTGCTTGATCTGGAATAATACCTGGATCTTTTTTCTTAACATATTGCGAGGAGTAATACAATTTTTTAAGTTGCTCGTAATTCTGCATAAACCCTGCAGAAAAAAAAGATTCCTTATTTTGATATATGTAAATTCCAGGACGCAAAATTATTATCAGAAAAAACAAAAAAAACAAACATTGCTTGAGACGTTTATTTTTTATGAGCTTACTATTTATTATCATTATTTTGTAACTCCCAAAGCCTTGCATATGTTAGAAAAATACTAAACATCTGATACATGCTTTCGATAAGTCCTACTGTTCCCAACCGAAAACCTTTTTGTTTTACGTAATATTCAAAAAATGTAGGAATCATTACTCTTGGAAATCTCCACCAGATCATTTTTGGATGATTTGCTTTGTAACGAAGTTTTGCTTCTGTCTTAGACCAGGAGATTGTTTTTGCAAGCATAAAAGAAAGATCACGATGAGTGTAATGCTCAAGATACCCATCAAGAATTCCAATTTTTCCATCAACTTTTGGACTCTCATGAAGCACCCCATACCAGCCTTTTAATTTTGATTTTTTAAAAAGCCTTTCCAGGAGCTCGACTTTTGGCCACAAATATTTCCCGAGATAAAAATTTTTTCTTTTGATAATAAAAGCGGAATAATTCGAATCTTCTGATATTATATTTTTTATACTTTCTGCCAGTTGTGTGGTAACTCGCTCGTCTGCATCAACATATAATATCCAATCCGAAGTTACATGCTCCAATGCGTAATTTCTAGATTTTGCAAAGTCGCTTGATGTAAAAGAAAAAACTTTTGCATTATTTTTTTTAGCAATTTCGACTGTTTTATCTGTACTAGAATTATCAACAACAACTATTTCATCGCAAAAAGATACAGACTGAAGGGCTTTTTCGATAACCTGTTCTTCGTTTTTTGTAATGATTACTGCAGAAAGTTTTGTCATTGGTTATAGCTTCCTTTACCAAAATTCCTAAAAAAATAATCTATAACTCCGATTTTCTGCCATTTTCGCCCCCAAAACAAAAGTGTTATGCTTTCTTTAAGAAGTGCAACTTTGGAACGGATGGGCGCATATTGTATACCAAACATAAGTCTATTTCTGGTAATATAATAATCTTGGAGTGTTGAACCAGATCCTCCTGCCGCAGATGCATTTTTATGCCAAAGCACCGAAGTTGGAACGTATATAATAGTATACTCCGCTTTTTTGGCGCGAATACTAAAATCAGCGTCTTCGTAGTAAAGAAAATATTGTTTGTTAAAATAACCAATTGATTCAAAAACATCTTTTTTAACAAGCATGCAACAACCAGTTGCAATTTCTGTCTCTTCTTGCCTATCGTATTGTCCATTATCTACTTCGTCAACTCCTTTATGAAACCCAATAACATTTTTAAAATCTATGATTCCACCCGCGTACCAAAAAACCTTGCCCAATTCTTCTTTTTTATATCTCATTTTATGAAACTCATAACCTTTAGCAAAGTATATCTTGGGGACAGCTATTCCTACCTTTTTATCTGATTCCAAAGCTTTAAGAAGCTCTAGTAATAAATTTTTGTCCACAATCGTATCGTTGTTAAGAAGCAAAACGTACTCTTCACCGTTTTTTAATGCGTTTTTAATTACAATGTTGTGTCCCTCTGAGAATCCAAGATTTTGTTTATTGTCGATAATGGTAATTTTATCTTGGAATTGATTATTGTGTACTAAGTTGCTCGAAAACCTTCCTTCCTGGCTGTTGTTAACTACAACAACAGAAAGAGCAATACCAAAAAGATCTAATTTTGAAAGTGACTCAATACATTCCTTCGTATTTTTATTACCTTTATAATTTACGATACTAATAGTTATTCTTATCATATTATTTTCGCAGATTTTCTCTAATAAATTTTAAGTCGGCAAGCATTTCTTCTTTGGCAATAAAAATGAGCAGCCCAACATACAAAGCTCCTCCCAAAATAACCATAGCAACAAGTGTAAACATATTTTTAACAGCAAAAGGGCTTACAAAAAACAGCAATACCCAAAGAAAAAAAGATGCAAAAAGTGGACCTTTAATCGAGTTGAATATTTTAAAATCAAGGTATTTCTTTGCAATAAAAACAATAGGAATTACCGAAACATTAATGACGGCAGTAATTGCTGCAAAAGAATTAAACCCAAATAAGGATATTCCTATAGGTGTCGCAATCCAAATAAACAAAGTCCACCCGATCATAAAACATAGCGTTATTTTTATTTTACCAATAGCATTAAGCAAGTTTGTTGATGGAACCAGCACCGACGCGAGTGCGGCGTTAGCAGCGAAAAAAAGTAAGGATATATATGCTGCTTCCCATTTCTGTTGATATTGTGGAAACAGGTGCATTATATGCGGAGCAAGTGTTATAAGACCAACTAACGAAGGAAAAATAAGTGAGGTGCCGGCAAGAACTGATTTTTCGAAGGCAAACCCCAAAGCTTTTTTATCGTGTTGTAGCCTGGAGAACGAGGAAAATGTTACCCGTATAATATTATCCATTACTAAGCGCAGCGGGAAAAATGCCCATTTCTGGGCAAATGCGATGTATCCAACCTGAGTATATGGTAACATCCTGCCCAAAAATAGTATTATAAGGTTGTCTTTTAGAAGAGCCAAGATACTATTTGCCTGATACGGAACACCAAAAGAAAGAAGATGCGATAGGGTGTCTTTGGAAAACCCAAAACGAACTCGCCAAGGACAAATAATATACATTGCCACGAGTCCCGATACTCCTCTTGCTAATACGGCATAGGTAAAACTTGTTATCCCAAACCCCCGAAGCGCGAAAAAGATAACAGTACAAGTGTAAAAAATAGTCTCTACCATCTGTGGAATAACAAATTTTCCAAATTCCAGATTTCGTTCCAAAATAATAGATGGTATGGTCTTTAAAGATGAAAGAAAAAAGGAAATTGCAAAAGCTTGTAAAAGTACAATTGCTTCTTTTGGAAAATGGAAAAACGCACCAATTGAATTAGAAAACAATAGTATGATTATGACCAAACCTAAAACAAGTAGCGATTGAATAGTAAACGTAGTCTTAAGCTCGTCTTGGGTAATTTGTTCTTTTTTTTGAATAAGAGCACCTGCTAATCCAATATCAGAAAAGTACTGAAGAATTGTTATAAACGATTCGACAACTGCATAAATACCAAAGACAGCGGGTGAAAGAAGAATTTGTAAAGTGATATCTCGAACAAGGTTAACTGCTGAAACAAAAGTGGAGCGCGAAACAAATGCGAATACTCCCTTTATGGACCGCTTCGCGACAACATTTGGATTAAGTTCTTCCATATCTTAGGGTGAATTTTTTCTTCTTAGCTTTCTCCAGGGTCGTTTGAGAAATAACCGAAGCATTGCCGAAATATCTTCTGAGATTGTCGAGAGTAACCGAACAGTTGACCCTGGATTATCTATCCAGTGCACCGGGATCTCATATATTTTATACCCACTTTTTTCTCCAACGATTAAAAGCTCCCCATCAAAAAACCATCCGTTATCCTCGACAAATGGCAATAATTCTTTTACAGCTGCCCTGCTAATTGCCTTAAATCCACATTGTGCATCTGTAAAATGCGTCTGAAACACAAGTCGTATAAAAAGGTAATTGAGTACCCGAGAGGTAATCTCTCGAAGCAATGTTCTTCCTTCAACCCTGGCTCCCTTTGCAAGCCTTGAGCCAATCGAAATATCATATCTCTTGTCTCTTAATGAACCAATAAGTTCGGGTAAATGAGTAATGTCTGTTGAAAGATCCAAGTCCATATAGACACAGTAATCTGCATTGGATGCTAACCATGTTTTTTTTACCGCTCTGCCCCTTCCTTTTTCTCCCAAATGATTATAAGAAATATTTTTTTCTTTTCTTTGAATATCTTCTGCAATTTTTCTTGTCGCATCGGTTGAAGCGTTATCTGCAATAGTTATATGCCACAAATAATCCGATAAGTTTTTTTTACAATAATCTGCCAAAACAGTTATGTGCTTCTCGAGTTCTTTTTCCTCGTTATATACGGGGATTGTTATTTCTACCGTGGATTTCTTCATGAATGTAATAAGAACCTTTTTTTAGCCTTAGGCACTAGTATAAAGAAGGACAGCCCAAAAAGCAAAGCTATTCCAATTACTGAAAAGCTATTTCCAAGCGTTCTTTCGGGGGTATCTCTAAGGGTTGCTACAACAGTATGCGTTCCTTTTGGAACAGGAATGGTAATTAGTTTTAATGGATTAGTGTCATAATAGTTTGTCTTTTTCCCATCGATGGTAACTTCCCAACCAGGAAAAGAAAATATGTTAAAACGAAATACGCCATCTTCTTTTGCGCGTATAACGACGCGTTTTTCTTGAGGAATATCCACAAGAACTGTTACATCCATGGTTCCTTTTTCGATTGAGAATACGCCTTTTGCTACTTGGTCTTTGGTAATGTCGATAATGGTTGTCCCAACATCGGATCGTTTTGTTTTTATCCCTTTTGGAACATACTCAAATGCCATAATGCTTGTTCGCCAACCAATAACAGAAGGATCGGTGTAACTAGTATCGGTTGCAGATAATAAATAGGTTTGTGGGCGAAAATAATCTTTGTAAAGTACAACCGATACTAACACCAAAGATACTAAGAGAACCATATGAATACTTTTCTGTTTTATCCAAACAAAAATTGCGCCAGTAAGAAATGATGACGTAAACGCGCTAAAAATAAGAAACCGCCATGGGAACTGAATATACCAAAACGTTTGTACTCTATCCCAAAGCGGTCTCGATAATCTTAGTTGTATAAAAAGAGAAAAAACAAAAAGTGCAAAAAACACAAAAACAATAGTTCCAATTTTTTTATTCTTTCTAAATGAAATAATTCCTAAGAAAAATGCAATAAGGGAACCGATAATATGTACTTTTCCTATCTGAAAAGATAACCCGTCTTCACATCCAAGCAGCGATCCGCCATAACCCCATGGGCTATTCCAAAATTGTTTGAGGCAGACAAAATGTATATTATAATCTGCCAATTCTTTTGTTAAAAGGTCAACCATTGTGTATTTTCGCTCAAGAAAAGACGGCAACCAAAAATAGGAAGAAGCTAGTATTCCGATAATTACCGAAGTTAACACTTGGAAAATAAATAGTTTTTTTTGTTTTGACCCAAAAAGTAAAAAAAGTATATAGGGCCCAACAAATAACACAGTCATCATCGCCACAAGGTTATGGGTAAGAATAAGCAGTGTGATCAATATCGACCCAACCAGAGCAAATTGTATTTTTTTTGTATCAGCTAATTTTTTGTATATTAAAAAAAGTACCGGAATAAACACAAACGAAAAAAATTCTGGCAAAGCACCTCGCACGTAAATATCTACGGAGTGATACGGTGCAAGAGTATATAATAAGGCAGCAATAACACCCCCGGATTTTCCAATATACTCTTTGGAAAACAGATACATACTTAAAAAGGACAAAGTAAATCCAAGTGCAATTACTGCTTTTGTCGAATCGATGTAGGAAAACCCGACAAGGTGAAATAATTCTCCGATATAATAAACAAAGGACGGATAGAAATTAAACAACGGATAGTCGTAGCCAAAGCCAAGATCTTGTGCGAGTCGTGGAGGAATATGTCCTGCTTTAACAGTTTTATCTAAATCGTATAACCGACCGATTTGCTCATCATCATGAATCGTAAAAAACCCAGGATGAACCAATGGCTGTAAAACAATAAAAAACGCGATAATTGGAACTAAAACGAGTAAAAGATTTTGTATTTTCATTTTTTCTTGTGTGTCATAAACACAGAAAGCGGCCGCAAGCTTAAGAAAAATAGCAGTAAAACCACCGTTGCTAAAGAAACAAAATCGCTAAAAAGCCGAAGAGGGGTTTCGCTGAGCCGTGCGACAACCTGGTGTGAACCCGAAGAAATAGGAAAATCCATTAAGCCATTTGAGTCTAGATAAGAAACTGCTGCTTCTTTTCCATCAACAAACACTTTCCATCCAGGATAGTAAATAGTATTTATTCGTGCACTTGCATTCGATTGAAAATTCCCAGAAAAAGAAACGTTTTTAGAATTATATCTAATATTTTCTAAAGTCGCACTTCCGTCTGTTATCACTACTTTCTGATTATTTCTGCTTGTTGGGTTTGTCCCAACCCATGCTGGCATATACTCACTCGATGATGTTGTTGTTGCATCGTTTGTTAGGTAATACGTGTCTGGATTGTTTACATAATATTGAGGTTTGGCATAAGGAAACACTAAAACAATTGCTAATCCCGCAATAAAAAAACTAATGTACACGAATTTTTTACCGAGTGTTGCCAAAAAACCAGAAAGTAAACTAATCAAAAAACCAATAACAGCAAGAAGCGTCCAAGGATAATTAATTTCAGAAAGAAGTGGCATATTTTTCCAAATAATATTTGTCGGGGAAAACAGAAGTAATGTCATCACACAAGTAACAGCGGATAGTGCGAAAGCAAATATGAATAACTCCTGATTAGTTTTTTTTCTTTTTTTATAATGAATTATTAACAAAGCGAGGACTACAAAAAAAAACAGCAAATGAGGAATTCCTATTTGATAGGAAAATCCATCTGCACTTGTTGGCAAACCATACCCAAACCTTGGAATGATAAGCTGTAGAGGTTTTACAAAATAAAGATTTCTGTCTGCAATAGGAATTTTTGAGAGAATAATATACTGCTTTTCTAACAAGGCTGGCAACCAGAAAAATGCCGATGCTCCTAATCCTAAAAAAAGTGATAACACGTAAGGCAAAAAAGATTTTCTAGCACAGGTATAGATTATAAAGATGAAAACGATGAGTACGGGAAGAAAAAGGATGGCCATAATGTTATGTGTTGTAATAAGTATGCCAAGTAAAATAGCTCCGAGCGACGTAAAAAATAAAGGATTTTGAGACCTCGTCATTTTTAGACTAACATAGAAAAGCAGCGGAAAGAGAACAAAAGAAATTGATTCCCCAAGAGATCCTCTTGCATACAAATCAACGAGTCGATACGGAAGATAGACATACAAAATGCTGCTTATGACCGCAGACGCAGTATTTTTCCATAACTCTTTTGCGAGTAAAAACATACTGATTGCGGAAAGTGGTACCGAAAGTGCAAAAAGAATTTTAACGCTACTAACAAAGCCAATATGGAAAATGTGCAGTAATGTTGCTAGATAGTATGGAAATGGATAGGCAAAATTAAATAACGGATACCCATAACCGAAATTTAAGTTTCCACTGTATCTTGGGGGAATTTGTAAGTCCTTAAGTTGCCGAAACATATCGCCTGCTCGAACCACTGCCCACTGCCCATCATGCGTTGGAAAAAATCCTTTATGAAAATAAGGTAAGATAATAGGAATGCTTATAAATACAGCAAAAATAACACAAAATAAGGTTTTCCAAGAATTTTTTTTCATAGAAGAAAATTACTTAGGAAAAATTTGATATACAACATAAGACGCACTTGGCTTTGCTTTTTTAAATCGAAGCACCTCTTTTGCAGGCCAAAGACTTGGTCTCTCGCCTGATTGTTTACACGAAGGACAAGGTTGATAAAAAACAAAATATGTTGGGATTTTGAGGCTCATTTCGATTACCTCTTTAGGTGGTTGGTCATTAATCGGCCAATATCCAACAATTTGGATATTTGGATCATCTTTTAGATATAGCTCCAGAGATGCTGGCATAAGACCAAAGGTTCCTTCTGTACCAATGTAAATTTTACCTTTTTTGGCCTGCTCTTTAAAAAATGCAACCGACTCTTTAACTCCCCCTCCTGCTGGCCAGTTATTGCTATATTGTTCAAGGTCCGAAGCAGGAATAGGGCTATTGGCAAAATCAGTAAGGATAAAATAATCTGCTTGGAAAAATAATGCAGTTGCAACAACTCCGATAAACAAAAAAACTATTTTGTTTTTAAACAGCATCGAAACCTGATAGAGAGTAAATGCAGCCAGAGGTAAGAGGGACAACGTCATAAAAAAGATAAATCTTGGATAGATAACTTTTCCTATAAAAAACAAGGTAACAAACGGAACCAAAAACCAAAGAACAAGAAGTACCTTTTCTTTAAAGAAATCTTTTTTTACAAAAAACGAACCGATAATAAAAGCTATCATTGGAATTGTCAAGTAGGTAGTAAACCAATAAACGAGTGCTTTTGTATTTTCCCAAAAGTTTATGAGAGGATTTTGCAACCACTCCTTTAACGGATAATAAAACGTTGCATTTTTTTCGTTAATTACGTGGTAGTAAGGTGAAAGACGAAGAATAGAATAATACATGTACGAAAGCACAACTGCAATACCAACATAGATGCACCAACGAAACAATCTCGACCAAGGTTTGTTTTGTCTAAAATTAAATAGTAAAAGTGTGGTCGGCAACAAATAAATGTTTAAAAATGCGTTTGTTTTTGTTAGAACTCCACCTCCAATAACAAGCCCCAGAATAAGTGCCAAATCTAAGCGAATCTTCTTTACAAGTAGCACTTCTAAAAAAAGCCCCCAGACAATAAAAAAACCAACCAGTCCATCATATAATGCCATGCGGTCGTAGACCAAACTCATTGGATAGAGAAGATATAAAAAACTGGTCAATAAACCAATCCAAATATTTTTAAACAGAGTTTTGGCAAGAAAAAATAGGCCAATCAGAGTACCAAAACCAGCAAAAACAGAAACCAGTCTTCCAGCAAGTAACGGATCTTTAACAAACTTGATAAAAATCATTGCCAACCATACAAACATTGGCTGTTTTCCATCGGTCAAAGAAATAAATCGCCAGTTGGCATCGTTGCTTGCAATTTGCGCCCAGCGAACGTAAATTGCCTCGTCTGTAAAAATAGGCAGGCTCAAGATAGCAATAAGCCTTAAGAAAAAATAGAGTACAGAAAGCAAAAATAACACCAGGAGTGTATATTTATGAACTTTTATCCACTGCATATTATATTATTCTATCATTTCTGCATTCGTCTGACCAACAAAAGTCTACAACCGATTGTTACTAGAACTGAAAGTAAAAAAGCTGAAAGTGTTAGAAAAAAAAGTATCTGTGGAACAGGATTATTCCAATTTCCTGTATAAAGATAGGGAACATACTCAAGCAAAGCAAAAAAGCTAAAGATTATAACAGGGATTCTTACAAAGTATTTATGAGATACAGGCGCAGCAAAAGGAAAAGCGTAGAGTAAATACCATGGTTGAAAGTTTGTTCTAACCGACGCAAGAACTATTGCAATTATCATGCCAAAAGTTGCAAGAAGGAAAAAATTCTCAGGTCTTATTGGTTTTTTCTTGTACTCAAAGAGAAGATAGAGAAGAAATGCGGGAATAAGAAATATGGTTGCAAATTTTACACCTATAGAAAGAAGTAGAAACAGCAATGCAAAAAAATATTTTTTAGTGAGTAAAAAGTAACAGGCAGCAAGTGCAAAGCACATCATAACAATATCGTTGTGTGCAGACACTAATGACTCAATAATAACTAGCGGATTTAACGCAAAAAAAACAATGGGAAACAGTGACGCGTTACCCATTTTCTTTGCTATCTTCGAAATAAAATATACGCTTCCCAGGTAAGAGACTGCCATAAGGGTTTTAAAAAGAAAAAATGTAAGCAGAAAATAATTCATACCAAGATAAGAAAGAGGAACAGTAACTGCAAGCCATACAGGGCCATACGGATAGGTTCTATGAATCCAGCGCATAAAAGGGAGCATTGGATCTTTGGGAAAATCGAGCGCTCTATATCGATACGGATCAACTTGATAGTGTGTAACGAGCTTTGCATCAAAAATATAGTTAAAAATATCATACGAAAAAGCGTTGTAAGAAAACCCAAGCACAATCACAGTTACAATAATACCTATCCATAGCTTTTTTTGTGTAATTTTATTTTGTTTTACTAATTTTTGAAAGAAAAAGAAAAACGAAAAGAGTAATAAAAGAATAACAATGTATAAATCCGTGGCAATTGGTCTTTGAAAATACCCGATATATTGCAACTTTTTTTGCACGATCTGCCAAAGAGAAAGCTGGGAAAGCGTAAGACTCAAATCAACTTGGGTAAAGGAATATAAGAAAAGGAAACAAGTTGTTAAAAAATATCCACCAAACAATAAACGATTCCTCATACCTTATATTTTCCTTTTAGAGCATTTATACGAATCGTTATGAGCTCCAACAAACCCTCGAAAGAATCTTTTATCGGGCTGACCCGCCTTGTTTCGACGTAGAGCCAGTCAACAGGCACTTCTTTGATTTTGTATTGCATTTTTTCGGCAATGTATAAAAGTTCGACGTCAAAACCTGCTGTTACCGACGATCCAGATATATTTTTAAACCCGTTATGAATTTTGTTTATTCGTCCAAATAACTCGTGCGCTACTTCTCTTTTAAACATTTTAAACCCACATTGTGTATCGGATATATCCGATAGGCCAACGATGAATTTTCTAAGAATTATTACTCCTCGAGACATAATAATTCGTGATAACGGTGAGCCTTTTCTTCGAATACTGCGAGATCCAATAATAATATCGTATCCCTGTTTTTGGTATGGTAAAAGCTTATCGAGCTCTTCGATTGGTGTTGCTTGATCCATATCGGTAAAAAGCGCATACTCTCCTTTTACCCTAAGCATTCCCGAAGTTACTGCTCCTGCCTTTCCGGTATGAGAATTTTTGATAAGTCGAACATTCTTGTTTTCTAAAAGAAAGTGTTCTATAAACTCAGTGCTACCATCTTTTGAACCATCATCAATAATAATCACCTCAAAGGTGTACTTCTTTTTCCGAAGAAATACAGAAACTTTTTCCAAGACGCCTTTTTGCAGATTTGCCATTTCATCGTAGCAGGGAATAACAACAGAAAGATATATCTTTTCCACAAGAAAATTATACTAGATATACTATGTTGAAACAACACAAATGATGGGGTATACTTGCTTTATGCCAAACCTTACGCAAACATGCCCAAAATGTGGTAAACAATTTTTAATTATCGAACGGGAACAGAAGTTTTTGGCCGACAAAAACTTACCGCTTCCCATCCATTGCCCCTCCTGTCGCCAGCTTAGAAGACTATTTTTGCGAGGAAACGATCGTATGCTGTACAAAGCAACATGTGGTAAATGTGGAAAGGAAATTATCGTTTCCTATGATCCTGCAAAAACCACAAATCAGATTTTGTGTAAGCAAGATTACGAACGCTACAAGTCAGAAACTGATTTATTAATACGCGATCCGCTACCTGATGATAACACATGACAGGCGAAGCCTTTTTCCAAGAATTAAAAAATCTCCTTAAAAAGGATATAAAACCGCCAAATCGCACGGAAAACTGCGAAGATTGTGACTATGCAGATCATTGTTATTACTGCAAGCATCTGTTTAAATGTTTTGACTGCTTAAAAACAACTGACTCATTGTATATGTATGACTGTATTTTGTGTGCAAACTCAATGGATTGTGAGCACAGCTCTGAATCGGAGCTTTGTTACGAATCTGTCGATGCTTACAATTGTTTTAACAGTAATTACTTAGAAAATTGTCATCATGTCAACGATTCTTGGTATTCTTCGCAGTGCAGAAATTCAAAATACCTCTTTGGTTGTGTCAATTTAGACAATCAATCGTACTGTGTGTTTAACAGACAGTTAACGCCGGAGCAATACGAAGAAGCAGTCAAAAAATATAGTAAGTGGCCTGGCGGAAAAGTCTTAGCAATTGTTGAGGATCTGAAAAAACGTTATCCTCTTACCCAGACAAACGAAGGAAATAACGAAAACACAAGTTTTGGTAATTTTATTTACTTTAATAAAAATTGTTATCTTGGTTTTGACGCCGCGTACAATACCGATTCGGGATATCTTTACGATTCGCTCTCGAATAAAACCAGCTACGACATTACACAGTCTGCAGATAATGAACTTTCGTACCAAGTGACTGATTCGGCCAGGTGCTTTAATTGCGATTACGTTGTCTACTCTGCAAATTGTTTGGATAGCTCCTATGTTTTTGATTGTTTTGATGTTAAAAATAGTTTAGGCGTTGTCAATATTGATCATAAACAATACCTATTGCTTAATCGACAACTACTAAAAGAACAATACGAGAAAGAAAGCAAGATAATTTTAGACGATATTAAGGCAAAAAATTTGCAGTGGCACGATCTTATCTATTATTAAATAATCGGTTCGGGGAAATCTTGTTCAACCTCACCTGCTGTTGGAACAAACGAATCGGCTTGGCTCCATTGTTTAATTTCGTTTTCTACCTCGACTCTATTTCTTCCATAGGTATTCCTTGAATGATTTAAAATGTCTGCAGTATAGTCAAACGTTGGTTTTGGTACACTAAGCGTCCTGGCAGAAAATGGTGTTGCTATGCGTCCATCAACAGACATGCGAATGTACATTTCTCTGGTGTTTAAGTTAATCATGTCGTCCGCGGTAAATGTTGGTGCAAATTCTTTTTGAAGATACGCTGCATCATCTCCACCGATTGCAAATGAAATAATCGTTCCTATGTTTCCAAACGCAGTTGCCCGAACATCCGAAGGAAGCTGTGCCATATACTGATGTGCGATGGTTAGATCTAAGCGATACTTCCTCGCTTCCGAAAGAATGCTCGAGAATGCTTCGGTGGCAAAATTCTGGAACTCGTCCACATAAAAGTAAAAGTCTCGCCGCTCTTCTTCTGGCATTTTTGACCTAGAAAGCGCTGCTTGTTGAATTTTAGTAATAAACATGGAGCCTAACAATGCTGCGTTATCGTCGCCTAATTTTCCTTTGGAAACGTTAATCATAACAATTTTCCCAGAGTTCATAAACTCATCAAAATTTAAGGAATTACGCTGCTGTCCAATCATATTGCGAATAATCGGATTTGAGATAAATTGTCCAACTTTATTCAAAATAGGAATTGCTGCATCGTTTAAGAATTGCTCGTTTGAGGTAGAAAACTCATTTGTCCAAAAGCTTTTTACTACTGGGTCTTGCAGTTGACGAATAACACGCTGGCGAAACGCTGTGTCAGAAAGCATCCGTGGAATACCCATAATATTTGAGTCTGGAGTTTCTAAGAGTGCCAAAGTTATGTAGCGAATTAAATGCTCCATGCGATCGTTCCAACTACCAGCAAATAATTTTTTAAAGATGGAAATTAAAAATCTGGCCAAATGTTGCCTGGTTTCGTAATCGTCAACTGGTTCTAAAGGATTAAACCCAATAGGAAAATCACGATCCGAAGGGTTTATATAGATAACATCCCCAATGCGATCTTTTGGAACAAATTTTAACATTTCATCAACCAAATCGCCGTGAGGATCGAGCAAACAACACCCTTGTCCACTTTGGATATCCGAGATAAGTAATAATTCTAACAATCGGCTTTTTCCACTTCCGGTTTTTCCAATAATGTATAAATGTCTTCTTCGATCGAATCGCTTTAATCCAAATTTAAATCGCTCGTTTCGGTAATTTGTTTCTCCAATAAAAGAGACTTGTCTTGGATCCACAATTCCCTCCCTTGGCAAAATATCTGGTGCAGGAGCTCGTTTTGATGTTGTATGAACAACATTCGATGTAATAGATCCTCCATAAGGAAAATGATAAACCGCAGCAATTTCTGCAACGTGCCAAAAATTTCCACTCTTAAACCGACGCGCTTTAAATGATTTTGCCAAAAGATCAGAGTACTTACGTTTTTTTATCTTAAGCTCATTGTACGAACTTTTTACGCTCTTAAAATTCCTTGCTAGTGTATCTAGTTTTGTTTTTGCAACAAAGGGGTCTTCTGCTTTATAGGCAAGTCGTATTCTGCCTATAAAAAGATCCTGTGAAAGCTTTGCATGAGCAGGATGTGGACTTTCGTCAGTTCCTTTTTTCCCAAGCATTTTATAATGTGTTGCCTTAAATCCTCTTTGCCAAAATTTAGAGCCAACTCTCTTTAGCGCGAGTTGAAAGAAAATTTGTTCGCCTGATTCGGTTTTGGAAAGAATGGCAGAAAGATTTTTTAATAAATCTTCTTCCATTTGCTGATACGTTTTTATAGGATGGATGCTTGATTTTTTAAACACGAGTTCGGCAAATGCGCTGTTTTTATCAAAATCTGGCAAATAATCCGGTGTTTCCTCTACTTCTGCCTCGGGAAATTGTGCATAGAGTTGCGACTCGATAACGCTTTTGTATACTCGTGGAACAACCATGTAAAAACGTAAAAATTGATTAAACGACGCCATCTCAAGACTTAAAAATGTATTGTTATGCATGATTCTGTGGAGAGAGTGCAAAAATACTGCCATTGCGTCTTCTTTCTTGTTGTTTGTTGGCAAAATCTTAATAAAAAGGCAAACGAGCGCTTCTTTTTCTATTACTTTTTCCGCAGATTTTTTGTAAGCGTAATTGCTATAGAAAATCTTTGCGATAACACCAAGAATAAAAAGGACGATAAGAACTATAAATGACCAAAAAAGGAACATGAGCACGGAAAAAAACGAAGCAAGGAACTCTTCCATACCTTGAGTATAGCAAAAATACGCTTTAACACAAGTTGTCGCATGGTCAAACTTTTAAAAAATTGAGGTTAAAGCGATAGCTTTGTGGTAAAATAGAAACACTTGACCCCATCGTCTAGAGGCTTAGGACACCAGGTTCTCATCCTGGTAACACCGGTTCAAATCCGGTTGGGGTCACCCAGGTGGACATCGCCATTTGAAAATGCACGAATAGATTGGTACATCAATCCAATATCGCTTTGCACAAAAATAAATTTTCAATTTTTGTTTAGCTTCAAATTTGTAGACACCCAGAGGGAATCGAACTAAAGTATTTCAAGCTTCTATCCTAATTACGTCGACTTATGCCGGGTTTACGACGCAAAATATTTTAACTATTGACTTTTCTATAACCTCAATGCTATAAGGATTCCATGTCAGTTCAAGAAAGAGCCCCACGAAAGGATTTTAGTGTAGGCAAAGTAGGCGATATGCACGATCTGCTTGACGAATGGTTTAATCCAGATTATTTGAAAAGCACAGCAGTGCATTATAGAAATTCTTCCGACTTGATTAATGAAAAGCTAGAAAAAGAAGCAATACGGATGGGTATAGAAACGGATCCATCAGAAGGTAATGTTTTAACAGAAGCAAGGGAGCTTTTAGGAAGTGTGTATGAAAAATGGTTGGAGTATCAACCACCAGGAAAACCTTCTGATCGAATATGGATGGCTACTCATGCTGCAATAGCATATGCGGCACCGCAAACTGTCGAGTCATACTTGCGAATAGAACAAGACTCACCCCTAACACTGGCAACACGTGCAACAGCACATTTACTTGCCGCTATGCATAGTGAAGTAGTGCCATCTGATCACATGGCGAGTGCCGCCTTTGATAGAAACAGAAATTTTGTTCGTGGTGCTTCTGAGCACTCGCATTCAACCCCATTAGTCTACACAATGAATGATCATATACGTGCAGGTATATCTTACCTTGTTCAAGGTATGACATTGGCACGACAAGAACCTGGTAAAAACTCCTATTAAAGACAAATAGTTCTATCTTCAAGCACGTCGCCAACCATAACTTTATACGACGCAAACTTACGTAACTCTCTACAACCATAAATTATAGAAACTTCCTCATCGTTGGCTATAACCATTATAGCCAATACCTTACAAAAGCTGAATTCGGATGGATTAGCTGATAATGGAAAATAAAGGGGTTATACCAATGAATTTCGTAGATAGCTGTTTCAAGGATTCCATTTTCCCTGCTTTTTTAATCTACTTGATATTTGTAGCGCATTGTGCTACAGTATTTACATGCTCCTAATCAGGAAACTCGTTTGGGATGCGTGGAATATACAACATATTGCTCGTCACCGTGTTGAGCCTTTTGAAGTAGAAGCAGTTTGCCATAATGATCCACTTGTTCTACAAGGACAACAGAAAGGACGCTTAGTAGTTCTTGGTAAAACAGAAGAAGAACGGTTACTTGGTGTTGTTCTTGAACCAAAAGGAAAAGGACACTTTTATCCAGTCACAGCATATGAAGCAGACGAACATGATACAGCGCTTTATAAACGATTACGAGGAGGTGAAGAAAATGAAACAGATGAAGAATAAAAAAGAAAAAAAGAGTAGAATTCCTGAATTTTCTAGTCGAGAGGAAGAAGCAAAATGGTTTGAAACAAATAGCATCGCTGATTATTTGGACGAATTCAAACCCGTGAAAGCTCGTTTTGCCAAGAACCTGTCCGAAGGTCTTAATGTTCGCCTTGATCCTGTAACTCTTATGAAAGTCCGCAAGGAAGCCAGCCAAAAAGGCATAGGTCCAACAACTCTTGTTCGAATGTGGGTTATGGAACAAGTGAGACAACAAGCTTAATTATAAAGTTTAGTTTAAATCTCTATTCTTTTGATACACGTCCATCAGGTTTGCTAACCAAATAATAAGCGGTTTAAAAGAAAGTGCGGTGGGGTCACAAATTCAGCCTCTACGCGACAAAATATCCTCGTGAGAAAAGCATAAAAAGAATACCAAGGAGTAAAATGCTCACAAAAGAATATATCGCTTTTACCATTTTATTTGTAGACAAAGCAAGGGCAATAAAAATGGGAAAAAGTACGAGTGTATAGCGTGGAACCCCAGAAAAAGTACCTGTTGAAACAGGAATCAACAAACAAAGCAGCGAAAAAATAAGATAAGAACTTCTTACTTTTTTCTTCCATGCATAAAAAAGCAAAAAAGACGCGATTAAAAATATAGATAGCTCAAAAAGGGCAATCCACCAATCGTACTGCGTGGGAGAAACGGTAATAAAAATCTTGATATAGCGAACTATGGTCTGTGGAAAGAAAATAAAAGACGAAACAGATCTGTGGTTTAGGAAGGCTCCTTGTACATGAATAAAAAAAATGGGGTCTTTCCACTTTACATAATTAAAAATGCTATACGCGCCAATTCCCGAAAAAATCGTAATCGAAATAGCTATTGTTTTAAACCATAGCTTCCTAAATTTGAAAAAATGCCCAAGGACATTTGAGGCAGATACTTTTTCCGACCGAATCAGCTCATAAAGTATAGCCGGAATTATTGCAATTCCTACCGGGCGAGTTGCCGAAAGCAAACAACCGCACACAGCAACGATAATCCAGTTTTTTTTCCTTGCAAAATAAAATATGAGTATTGTCAAAAAGAAAAAAAGGCTTTCTGAATAAACTGCTGCAAAGAAAAAAGAAGTCGGAAACGCAAGAAGAAAAAAAATACTCTGCGAGGCGATGTTTTCTTTGTAATCAAGTCTCAGAAGTTTATTGAACGCATACAAACCAAGCAATAACAAAACTGCATTTAAAATAAGGCCAACGTAAAACAAAACTATGTCAATCTGCAGTGGAATTATAGCAATAAGTACTGTGGTAATAGTTCTGATGAGAATGGGAAAGAGTGGAAAAAATCCAGCATTAACCGTATATCCTTGGCTGGCTATTGTAAGATAATGCACTCCGTCAAAATTTGCGAAAGGGTTTACAGTAAAATGAAAAAATGGACTCGCACGTAGTATGTAATCAGAAAAAAGTATGTAGTCGTAACCTTTTCTAATAGGAAGATAGAAGTAACCTACTATAACAGGTATCCATAGCAAAATTCTCCAGGTAAAAAATAATAAGAAAATTTTTTTTATTTTATAGAATTCCTTTCTTATATCATACACCAGACGATTGTCTGAGCGCCTTTATTACATTATCTTGCCGAAGCGTTATAGGAAACTTTGTAACGCAAAAATAATTCATCCTCAACTTGCTCGCTTGATAAAAGTTTGAGATGAACAAAATCTTTTGGAAATAATTTCCCCTCAACCATTGTGAGCGTTGATCCATCGTTACCAAAGATTTTTGGGGCGATTGTAACGAACAGTTCATCAAGCAGCTGTTCTTCTAAAAAAGAAGCGATAAGTGTTGGGCCGCCACTAATGAATACATATTGATGATTCTTTTTGTTGAGAAAGGAAATGAAGTCTTTTAATGAACCATTATAAATTGTTGGAGAGAAGTTATAGGGATTTTTTAGCGCGTTTTTAAGCTCTTGATCGTCATGTTTTGTGAGAACAATGTAATCAACGTTTTTTGTTTTCCCAAACTTCTTTCGAATGGGTATAAAATCATTATGAATGCGTTCAATTGTCCTGCTTCCAAATTGTAATGCGCTGTTTCTGCCATCGATAATAACGTCTGCGTGCGCCCTAAGATAAGTAAAAAATTCAAAATCACGTTTGCTTCCTATTGGGTAGTATCCATCTTTTGCAACAGAAACTTTGCCGTCAACAGTTGAAACAAAGTCTGTATAAAAAAATGGCCGGTGTGCTGGCTTCTTAAACGATAGCCCATCAAAACCCATACAGAGGAATTATACGGATGGACGAAGTGTGTGTAAAGGTGGAAGAATTTTTTTACCAATCAGATATTTGAGAAGATGTTTCATAAGCAAATACGATCCTGCAATTCCAAGAGTAAAAAGCAGTCGCTCTTCGATAACTACTGGAATTAGACCCTTCCAAACATTTGCTGGGAGGTTAAATGCCCAGATCCATGCTGCTCCACCAACTGCGTGCGCAGTAAATGTTGCACCAAGACTTCGTGCTAGTAGATTATCTCGTTTAAAATATGCGATGACTGGAATTAACCAAAACATTGAGAAATACCAGACAGTTCTTCCGACAGGATGAAGAAGGAAAACCAGCATTGCAAGCATTGGGACGATAAGAATATATTTGCTATTTCTCTGTTTCCCTGACAAAAAACCAAAGTAAATAGTTGCAAACAGCATTGGGAAAAGTCTAATAACTGCGCCAGTTGAAAGCGGTGTGTGTCTGATAAATACATTCACCAGCTCAACAGAAAGAACCGAAACAACACCATAGACAGGTCCTAAAAATCCGCCGGCAATCGGGCCAAAAAAGTCAAAGAGGGTAAAAGTAACATTTGATCCGACGAGTTTGGTAAAAGGAATCTGAAGGGTTACCAGCCCTACGACGAAAAAGAGAAAAATAAACAAAAACTCTTTGTTTTTCATGAATGTTTCTGCCCTGAATGTACTATGATATTTTGTTTCTGTCAAGAGGGAATTAAAAATTTAGTCAGCGGGTGCGGGTGCTCGAAGGACTTGCCGTGACGTTTCGATTACATGCGCAGGACGTTGTGCTGAAAGTGGCTTTGTTAATGCAATGTCTAATACTTCGTCCATGTGAGAAACAAAAACAAACGTAAGATCTTTAATGACTTCTTTTGGCACGTCTTCTAAGTCTTTTTTGTTTTCCTTTGGCAAAATAACAGTCTTTAACCCTGCGCGATGTGCTGCAATGACTTTTTCTTTGACCCCACCAATTTCGAGTGCTCTACCCCGAAGCGTTACCTCTCCGGTCATACCAACTCTTCGATTAACAGGAATTTTTGTGAGCGCTGAGGTAATTGCCGTTGTTATTGCAAGACCAGCAGATGGGCCATCTTTTGGCACTGCGCCTTCTGGGACGTGCACATGGACATCAATTTTTTGGTAAAAATTCTCTGGTAAGCCAAATTGTTTTGCCCGAGCTCGAATGTACGAAAGTGCTGCTTTACACGATTCTTTCATCACATCTCCCAGTTGGCCAGTGAGTATTAAATTTCCTTTGCCTGGCATGAGCGCTACCTCGATAAAGAGTACATCGCCGCCTGCTTCTGTCCATGCAAGACCTGTTGACATACCAACTTCGTCTTTTTTCTCCAAAACCGTCGAACTGAATTTTACCGGGCCTAAAAATTTTGTCACTGTTTTAGGATCGACAACGATTTTTTTCTTCTTTCCTTCTGCTACAGTTCTCGCAACTTTTCGAAATATTGTTGCGATCTGCCGCTCAAGACTACGAACGCCAGCTTCCCTTGTGTAGCGTTCGATAATAAACTTAAGTCCCCCATCTGTTATCTGTACATGCTCCTCTGTTAATCCATGCGCCTTCGTTTGTTTTTTAAATAAAAATTGTTTGGCAATATGGAATTTTTCATCTTGCGTGTAGCCTGAAAAATTAATAATTTCTAACCTATCCCGAAGTGCCGGCGGAATGGTATCTAGC
>OBEQ011362382.1_pt1 | contig 23001 bp, 22 predicted proteins | sample 1670901 | NCBI WGS metagenome assembly OBEQ01 (sample SAMEA104232315, study PRJEB22302) | groundwater metagenome | biome: forest; feature: aquifer; material: groundwater | place: USA | collected 2011-08-07 | depth 5.4 m
AAGTCGGGTTCGCCGACCCCGAAATTAATCACGTCGATGCCTTGCGCAATCATTGCCGTCGCCCGCGCCGCCGCCGCCAGCGTGGCCGATGGTTTAATGCGTGTGATGCGTTGGGAGAAGGTCATGGGTGCTCCAATAATTTTTTCCGCAGTTCACGCTCCACCACCGGATGAATCATTTCCGACACGCGGCCGCCGTAGACAATCACGTCTTTAATAATCGACGAACTCAAATGCGTGTAGCGGCCTTCGGTCATCATGAAAATGGTTTCGAGTGGCGCGTGCATCGATTTGTTGGCGAGTCCCATTTGGAATTCGTATTCGTAATCGGACATATTCCGAATCCCGCGCAGAATAGTCGAAATTTTGCGTTGTTTGGCATAATCGACCAAGAGCCCTTCAAAATGGTCGACGGTAATGCGGCGTTGTCGGCGAAAAATCTTTCGCAACATCGCGACCCGTTCCTCGGCGCTGAAGATCGGGCTCTTGCTGGAATTGATGGCGACCGCAACGACCACACGGTCGAAAATTTTCAGCGCGCGCTCGACAATATTCAAATGCCCATTCGTGGGCGGATCAAAACTACCGGGGCAAATGACATGGCGCATCGTGCGTGTCATTCAACACAGATTTTTGCCCAATGCAAGAACGTGATGAGTGTCTGCCCATATTTGCGTTGATCGCGGATCGCGAGGCCGGGTGGGGCGGTGACGATTTCTTTGGGATGGTGTTCAATGATCACGAGTCCGGTTGGTGCGAGCAGTGACGCGTGCGCGACGAGATCGAGGGATTTGTTGACCAGATTTTTTTCGTACGGGGGATCGAGAAAAATCAGATCGAATTGCGCGTGGCGGCGTTGCAACAATTGTAATCCAGGAATCGCAGGCATGGCGAGAATGGTGGCCTGCGCCGTGAAACCGCATTTTTCCAGATTCCCGCGCACGAGTGTGATGGCCGCCGGGAGATGATCGATGAAGACGCAGTGCGCCGCACCGCGACTCAAGGCCTCGATGCCCACCGCGCCCGTGCCCGCAAAACAATCGAGCACTTGCAGATCTTGCACATCGAAGAGGATGTTGAAGATCGCTTCCTTGACTTGGTCCAGCGCCGGCCGAATCGGCTGCGTCTTTTTCGGCGTGAGCAACCGCAACCCTTTGGCACTGCCCGCTATGACTCGCATAACATTTACAATCCGTCCGCAAAAAATCCCAAGCCGATGGTCGCAAGCCACAGCAACAGCGCCGCGCCACAAAAAAATCCCACCCATTTCGCCAGTCGCCACCACATCGTGCGAAAAAAATATCACGGACTGTAACTTTTGTGCGTCTTTTTTTGACATCTGTAGATGGTGTCCATATAATGCGCGCACAATTTTGACGTCTACTCAATCGAACCAAGGGAATTCCATGTTCAGCAAAAAAATCTGTGCGGTGGCGTGTGTGGCGGTGTGGCTGGTGGGTTGCTCGGGCACGTCCATGCGGCGCAGTTTCAAGGAAACTGTGCACGACGATGTCATTAAGACCGCACTCCTCTACAAATTCACCAAGGATAAAAATGTCAAACAGCGCCACCTGGGCGTCGATGTCTATCGGGGCGTGGTCACGTTGCACGGCCGCGCGGAAACTGTGGCCGAGCGCAACATGGCGGAACAAATTGCGCAGGAAACGAGGAACGTCGTTGCCGTCGAGAATTATTTGGTGGTGAAGTCGCCACACGATCCGCGCTTTGTGGTGGAAGGCAAGCCGAATCTGGCACCGCTCCGTGCGCCCGTCGCCCGGACGACCGCGCCGCGCGCGATTCCTGCGCCGACCACACCTGTCGCGCCTGCCGTGCACGCAAAGACCGCCCCTGCAACCGCCGCCCGCCAGGATTTCGGCGACGATCAGATCGACGATTTGTCGGTGGGCGATCCGTTGGAACCGCATCCTGCTGTGCGACACACACCGCCGTCCGCGCCAGTGGCGGCGAAACCAGCGGCCCCCAAGGCCCCCGCGATCTATAACGCACCCACCGCGCCGAAAATTACGCAGGCCCCGGCAATTGGCGCGCGCGGAACGTCGGCGCCGAAATATTTCGACAAAGGGGTCTTGCCACCCGCGCAGGATATCTCTGAAAAAGTCGCGCCACCAAAAACCGCACCATCGAATCTGGCCAAGCCCGGTGTGGCAAAGCCGGTCGTGACCGTGCCGAGTGTTTCGAAAAATGTTTCGAAAACGAAAATACCCGCCGTGCAGCCGTCGGTCATGACGCCACCCGACGATTCCGAATTGCCCAAAGCGCCTGCCGTTGCGAATGCGAAGGTACCAACCAAAACCGCTGCGCCTCACTGGATTCGCGGGAATTCGCATTCCGCCATCGAGGTCAAAGATCTGCTCGACGACGGCGCCTCGGCCAAACGCACATCCGTCGACTCTCACGACTCCGAAGCCCAACGCGCCCACCACACCGCCGATGAACTCAAAAATTTGAAATCGCTACCAAATGATTGAGGCGCAAAACGACTAAGTAGCTGATTTTAAGGCCGACAAACCACGTGACAAAGTCACGTGGTAACTATTGCACGTGGTAAATTTGTTACGCCGTATTTTTTTCCGCCGTATTTTTTTTCATTTTTCACGCAACTTTTTTCCCGCGCGGCCGATACAGGGAGTGTGCCGATGTGGTATCGGCGCATGACCTTGAAGGAGGATCTATGGTTGCGATTGGTGGCGTGAAGGGATTTATGACAAAACTGTTTCGTCCGGAAGTGGCCGAGGGGCGGCGGGCAGAGCAGATTCAGCAAGTGCTCGTGAATAGGACGGGTCAGTCACCGGCTGCGATCGCGCAGTGGTTGCGTCCGTTGCAACTCTCCACACGGCGATTTTCGTTTGGTTTCGGAGCGGCCACTACGACGGCATCGGCGGGAGTCGTTGGTGCAGTACTGCTCGCCGGAGATGTGATTGAGCACAGCCAGTTTTCATTCAGTACTGCCTTTCTTGCATTTGCCAGCGAAGTGGGTGCTGTTGGGCTTTTAGGTCTGACGGCGCTCTCCGCCTTGCATTTCATTTCGTACCTGCACACCAGTCGTGTGATCAGCGATGCGGTGAAAGCGGCGCAAAAGTAAGCCATCAAAGTCGCAGAATGTTCTTGCTCGAATATTATTTGGCGTGATAGGTCGGCCGCAGTTTTTTACAACAAGGAGCGTCGTATGCGTAGAATTCTCGTAATCGCGGTGATGTTGGGGCTGGTTGCTGCGGTGGCCGATGCCAAAAATGAAAATACCATCTTCACCAATTATCGACTCAACTATGTGAAGTTGGTCAATTTGGGCAAGTCGGAGCAAAAAGATTTAACGCCCACGCATCCGGCGCAAATCACGGTCGCCAAAATGACCGAGATGCTCTCCTCGATTCGCCTCTCGCGACGCGTGTTTTTCAAGAGCAAGGTCGAAGATCGCGGCGCGTTTGATCAAGGCGCGGTGGAAACGTTGTCGCCGTATCTGGTGGAAGCCTTCAAACAGGCCAAACCGAATCAAGTGGTCGCCTTTTCCTATCTATTCAAAAGTCCCCACGTCTTGGCGCGCAACGATCGGTTCACGACGGGCGTGGCGTGGGTGAAAGACAATCAACTGCACATCGAATTCCAAAAATTGTTTGCCCGCCTCACCGCCGACCTCGACAAACGCGGCTATACCTCGCGCGCCATCAGTAATTCGCGGGGCTTACGTATTGAACTGGAAACCGGTCCAGGCCAGATGTTGGGCGCCAATAATCCGCGCGAAATCGTGCTCGATACCGGTGCCACGTTCGCAACCGTGCAAGGTCATCCGCGCCCGGAAACCACCACCCAGCGCATGGAAGAGCTCGATCGCCTGAAGGCGATGAAACTCATCACCCCCGAAGAATATTCCGCCAAGCGTCAGGCGATTATTAATAAATTATAATTCCAACTTCCGCGGGTATTTTCCTAAAATTTCGCAACCGGATTTGGTGACGACGACGGCGTCTTCGATACGTACGCCGCCGATGTCTTCGTAGTAGAGTCCCGGTTCCACCGTCACGACGTGACCGGTTTTCAAAGTGTATGATCGCTGATTAATCCGCACCGGTTCCTCGTGTAAATCGAGTCCCAATCCGTGCCCCGTGCCGTGAATGAATCCCTGGCGCGTCCCATTTTTTTCGCCGGTGGTGTAGCCGCGTTGCGTAAATTCCCGATGAATCGCCTCGTGGACTTTCCGACCATCGACGCCGTGTCGAATCATGTCGAGCGCGCGTTGTTGCCCGGCCTTCACGGCCGCGTAGAGTTTGCGCAACGCGGGCGTGGCGGTACCGCGACAAAATGTGCGCGTGGCGTCGCCGTAATAAAAATTCGTGATCGAGCGCGGAAAAATATCGACGATGATCGACGTGTGGGCGCGCAATTTCCCAAACCCGTCGTTGTGCGGTTCCAGCGCATCTTTGCCACACGCCACAATAATACTCGACGGGACGCTGTATCCCGCGTGCATGAGCAGCGACGACATTTCCGCGCGCAGCCACTCCGAGGTGAGCACATATTTTCCGCGATAGAGTAATCCATCGCGACCGATGCGGGCGGCGCGCAAACAATCGTGCGCAAATTGCATGGCGCGAAACACCGCGCGTTGGGCGTTGCGCATCTGCTCGATTTCGTCGGCGCGTTTGAAAAGTCGTGCGGTGTAAAACGGATTCGGTTGCGTGGCGATGGTGAGACCCGCGGTGCGCAAGGTGTCGACGAGGCCAGCGCCGGACGATGCGGGCATGAGCAACGCGCGAATTTTTTCCTCGGCGCAAAATTCCAGGATGACGCCCGCCAAGCCCGCGGGCCGATCGTGTGTGGCGGCGTTGCGCGAGTACGTCGCGAGCGAACGCACTGCGTGCACGCAGGATTGACGGCGACCGCGATCGAGCTCCAAATCGCTCAGGAACAGCATTTTTTTTCCGCGATGTTCGATGAATAAAATCGGATCGGGTGCGTCGAAGCGACAGGCATACAGCAGATCGGCGTTCTGGGTCGGCACATCGACGATGCAGCGCGTGGGAGGATTTTTCATAGTGGTAACGCGGCTATAACGAGTGCTCGAAAAAATGTCCACGATTTGCATGAACGATCGTTGCGTCGCCGTGCGAAAGCAGGGTAGAATAAGACACTAGGGGGGCTTGCTATGTCGCCAGTCGTTGCACCGTTTGCAAATGAACCGTTGGTCGATTTTTCTCACACCGAAAATATTTCCCAAATGCAGGCCGCACTCGCGCAGGTGAAGCGCGATTTTGGGCGCGAATATTTTCTGATCATTCACGGCGAGCAGATTAAAACCGGACAAAAAATGCGTTCCACCAATCCCGCCGCGCCGCGCGAGATTGTTGGCGTGGCACAGCGCGCCACGGTCACGCACGCGGAGCAAGCGTTGGCGAGTGCGAGTACGGCGTTCGGCGAAGACCCGGCCAGCAAAGGGTGGCGCTGGATCGCACCTGAGGCGCGCGCAAAATATGCGTTCAAGGCCGCCGATGTCATGCGGCGGCGGCGTTTCGAATTGGCGGCGTGGTTGATTTGCGAAGTCGGCAAATCGTGGAGCGAGGCCGACGCCGATGTCGCCGAGGCGATCGACTTTTGCGAATTCTACGGTCGCGAGGCGTTGCGCTACGGCGAACGTCAACCGCTTGGTACCGTCCCCGGCGAAAAAAATTCGCTCGTGTATCTGCCGCTCGGGGTGGGCGTCGTGATTGCGCCCTGGAATTTTCCGCTGGCGATTCTGACCGGCATGACCGTCGCCGCGTGGGTTTCGGGAAATACGGTGGTGTTGAAACCGTCGTCGGAATCCATCGTCATCGCCGCGAAATTCATGGAAGTCATGGAAGAGATTGGTTTGCCGCCGGGCGTGGTGAATTTCATCACCGGACCGGGCGGTGAAATCGGCGAGTGTTTGGTGCTCGATCCGCGTACGCGTTTTGTGGCGTTCACCGGTTCGCGCGAGGTCGGTGTGGGGATTGTTGAGCAGGCCGCGCAACAGCAACCGGGGCAGCGTTGGATCAAGCGCGTGATCGCAGAGCTGGGTGGCAAAGGCGCGGTGATTGTCGACGACGAATGCGATCTCGACGCCGCCGCGCAGGGTATTGTGGAATCGGCGTTTGGATTTCAGGGGCAAAAATGTTCGGCCGGTTCGCGCGCGATTGTGCATGCGGCGGTGTACGATCGCGTGTTGGAAAAAGTTATTGCGCTCACGCAGGCGCTGCGTATCGGTCCCACGATCGATCCGCAATATACGATGGGGCCGGTCGTGAGCGAGAAACAGCTTGCGACCATTATGAAATATATCGAGGTCGGTGCGCGCGATGCGCAACTGGTGTCGGGCGGAACGCGCGTCTCGCGCGAGGGATTTTTTCTGGAGCCCGCGATTTTTTCCGACGTCGATCCGCAATCGCGCCTGGCGCAAGACGAAATTTTCGGACCCGTGTTGTCGTTTCTGCGCGCGAATACGTTTGCCGACGCCCTGCAAATCGCGAACGGTACCGATTACGGACTGACGAGTGCGGTCTATTCTTCACACCGCGACCATCTCGACCTCGCCTGCCGTGCGCTGCATGTCGGCAATTTATATCTCAATCGCAAATGCACCGGCGCCGTCGTCGGCGCGCACCCGTTCGGCGGTTTCAACATGTCCGGCACCAACTCCAAGGCTGGCGGTCGTGACTATCTGCAACTATTTCTGCAAGCAAAGTCCGTAGCGGAAAAAATAACAGAATAGGAATGCGCCGCAAAAAAATCACGCGTAGTTTTCATGTGTTACGATTTGGGGACAGTCCCCGAAGTGTAACTCATTGAAAGTGCGTCGTCGCAACAATTCCAAATCGCCCCACATTCTCCATTATCTCGAATTAAAATTGCCCCTCACGATTTATAAGGATTTTTTGGTGATTATTTGGGGGTGGTCGAGGGCGGGTCGACAGGAGAAACGCGCTCCTAGAGGCTCCCAGAAGGTCGCATTGTGACGGATAATGATTTTGTGCTAATAAGAAACGAATTGCTATCCCTCAAGTATCCCCACCGATGTCCGTTACTCCTTGCACCATGCTCTGCCCATTTTGCCAAACGAATCTGACCGACCCCACCGCTGGGCAGTGTTCGCGGTGTGGGCGTGCGCTCTCGATCGACAAAATTTTGCAGTCGTTTGCGCAGCAAATTCAATACGCGAGTCAGGAATTGGCGGCTTGCACGGTGAAGGTGCAACAATTGGAGCATCACGCGAGTACGGTGCAGACGTTTGTCGCCGCCCGTGCGGAGCACACACAGAGTGCGCCGCCGCCCGCATCGGATGTCCCCCTCACCCGACCCTCTCCTCACAGGGAGAGGAGGCCGGAACCTCCGCGCCCTGCCCCGCGCGCTCCGACACCACAAAATCCGCAGGCCGAAATCCATTTCGGGCAAAAATGGTTACTCACGATCGGTGTCATCACGATTGTACTCGGCATCGCCTACTTTCTGAAATATTCGTTCGATCAAAATTGGGTCGGACCGGCGGGGCGCGTCACGATGTCGTATGTCTGGTCGCTCGCCGGACTTGGCGCGGGCGAATGGTTTCGGCGCAAACGATTTTCCACCTTCGGACTCTATTTGATTGGCGGTAGCCTCGCCGCACTCTACGCCTCGAATGTTGCGGCGTATCAACTCTACGAACTCATTCCGCAATCGCTGGCGTTTATTCTGATGATCGTGGTGACCGCGATGTCCGGTGTGCTCGCACTCGTCTACGATACGCGCGCGCTCGCCATGCTCGGACTACTCGGCGGTTTTCTCTCGCCGTACTTGGTCGCTGGCGATCACGGGCATCACGTGGTGTTTTTGAGTTATCTCATCGTGCTGAATCTGGGCATTGCCGCGATCGCACTGTTCAAACGTTGGAAAGAGCTCACCTACGCGGGCGGTTTGCTGACGTGGGGACTGTTCACGGCTTGGTACCTAGTGCACGATCACCCGATCGGCGCGTCACTCACGCTCTTTTTCGTGCAATGTTATTTTCTCCTCTATGTGGCGATTCCGTTCGCCTATTATTTTTTGCGCGAGGCGAAACCGGACATCGCGGGATTTGCGATCGTCATTCCCAACACATTTTTTGCGTACGCCTACAGCAAGGTCATTTTGGAACAGCTCTCGCCCTTGCCGCTGATCAGCATCGTGGCCGTCACCTACGCCGCGCTGTATCTGGGGTTGGCGCTGCAACTGTGGAGGCGGTGCGCCGCGGTTGTCGACGCGGTGATCTGGTTGCTCGGCATGGGCGTGGTGTTTTTAATCATCACCGTTCCCGCACTCTGTTCCGGTCATTGGGTCACGATTTTTTGGGCGCTGCAAAGTGGCGCGCTCTTCTGGATCGCGCGGCGTGTCGGTTCTCCCGCGCTCGCGCGTTCCGCCGGTGTGCTGCTCGCCATCAACACGGGACGATTGTTTCTCGATTACGACGCGACGTTTCATTTTGATTGGATCGAGTGGCATTTTTACGGTGGCGCGCTGGCGCTTGCCGCGCCGCGTTTGGTCACCGCGAGTTTCGCAATCGGTAGTCTGCGCTGGGCCGTTGTGCAATTGCAGCGTTTTGCCAAACCGCCAGCTGGTGCCATTCGTACCTTGCATATTGCATTCGGTGTGCTGCTCTTCCTCTTTTTGAATGCTGAGGTGAGCGGATGGATGTTTGATTATGTTCCCGCCGGTCGCTTCGCAGCAATCTCTGTGTTGTGGAGTCTGTGCGCGATTGCGTTATTAATTCTCGGTTTCCGTTTTTCACTTTGCTCCCTGCGCCGCTGCGGCATCGGTCTGTTTCTCGTCACCGTATTGAAAGTATTTTGCTCCGATATGTCGAATGTGGCGACGCCGTTTCGCATCTTGTCATTTATCGTCCTCGGTCTACTCCTCGTGGGCGCTTCGTATATGTATTACTACTATCGTGATCGTGTGGGCGGGGACAGCTGATGCGAAAATTTTCTGGCCTCTGTGTCGTGCTGCTGTGCGCTGGTTTTGCGCGTAGCGCCGCTGCGGCGACACTGGCGCAGTTTGATCACGTGGCAGAGATCACCGATATTTCTGAAACAAAATTCGCGGTGCGAGTGAAGCTCACGGCACCGCTGCTCCAGGCCACGCGCCAGCCGTGGCACGATTTCCGAATTTTCGATGAACAAGGCAACGAAGTGCCATATTTCTTGTACGAGGCGACCGATGCGACGTTGCGGCGCAACGCGTTTGCCTTCATCATCCATGATTATCGCGAACAGGGTCAGACCGCGCAGCTGATTCTTGCCGTGCCGGAAGGTGTAGAACGGTGGAACGAATTGACACTCGCACTGGATGCGACCGATTTTCGCAAGAGTGTGGAAGTATTCACCAGCACGAGTCCGAGTCAGAACGCGACGTGGAATTCCGTGGCGACCGATATCATCTACGATTTCAGTTCGCGCGTGGCGCTGCGAAAAACATCCATCGCCATTCCGGCGCAAACTGCGCGCTACGTGAAGCTCGTGTTGCGCGATCTCTCGGCCCAGCAAACGCAGGCGTTGCTGGCACTCAAGGCCGAAGGCATCGATGTCACGATGCACGCCGGTGCGACGGCCGCGGCGCCATGGCACATCGATTCCGTCGATGGCGTGAGCGAGGACTTGAGCGGCACGGCACCGCGCCTGGATGAACTCGTCGTGCCCGCGCCAGCGCAATCCATCGAACAAGGTGTGAGTACGCTGCCGCTTGGGCGCGTGCAACTGCCGCTGTGCAACATCGCGTTGCATGTTCAGACGCCGTATTTTTTCCGCAACGTGCAACTCGGAACCGCAGCGCGCGACGACGCGAACGCGTATGTCGACACGCAACTGGGCGCGATCTACAATTTGCCGGAGCTGCCCAGCGCCGTGACCGCGCTGGCCATCACCGCGCCACTCGAACCCTTTGTGCGCGTCAGGATTCACAATGGCGACAGTCCACCGCTCGCGATCGATGCCGTCACACTGCATTGGCAACGCCGCGAACTTGTGTTCATGCCGACCGCCGGACACCATTACACCATTGCGGTCGGCAACGATTCCCTCCCACCGCCGCAATATGATTTGGCGCAGATCATCACGTCCGATACCGCAATGCGCGATTATCCAACCGTTACGATCGGCGCGCTCACGCCGAATCCAAAATATCGCGCCCCGCCCCCACCACCATCCGCCAATCGCGGACGGACGCTCTTGACCAGCGTCATCGGCGTGGTCGTGCTCATCCTTGGCTTCTGGAGTTATCGGTTATTGCGCAATCTGCCCGACGCGAGTGCGAAGAAATAAAAAAACTTGAGGAGGCGTTGTTACTCTCCACTTCCCAACACCAAAATGCGCGCGATGGTGTCGGTGGGTTTGGGGGCGGTTTGGGTGAAGCAGAACGACAATCCCATATCGGGCGTAATCGCGCAGCTGCCGTTGCCTTCGGCGTGGGCAATGGTGAGGTGCGGCGTTACTTTTTGCAAATCTTTGAGCGACGTACCGACGGCGATGTTGTGCGCGGTTTTGAATTGCGGCGATTCCACGGTGAGTCGCCAGAGTTTATCGTCGCTGGCCTCCATAATGAGCAATGATTTGCGGCCATCGAGTAGTTCCGACACGTGAATAATTTCGCCTTCGCTCTTGCGTGTTTTTTCCACGAGCGTTCCGGCGCTGCCGGCCGCACTGCGCGCTGCCGCATACGGCATGCCGATCTGAATCGGTCCCACGCCCATTTCGGTGAGCGGCCAGTCCGCTGCCGTGGTCGCCGTTTCGGCCGCAACGATGCGTGACGCCAACACCGCCACGACAAAAAATCCGCGTGTCAAATTTTTCATGGGCGATACATATGTCGTGTGAGGAAAAATCACGAGAGGATTTTTTGAAAATCTGATTCTTCTGCTGGTTTCGGATTGATTCATGCCCGTCGCTGTGGTTTTATACGTGTGGGGAGACAGCGCATGAAGCAGATACTCACGTGGGCGCAAATTCGGCAGCAATATCCGGATACGTTTGTATTATTGGACCATTGTACAGAGCGGCAGCTTGGGGTGGATCGGCATGAAATTGTTGGTGGAGAAGTGATCTTCACCACAATCGACGGACAAATAATTTTCGATGAATATCGTCGGCGCGGAAAGCCAGCACACATGACGTTTGGCCACACGGCATGGACTCGTTTTGAGGTTGAAGATATTGCGGCTCCCAGTTTACGTGTCTCGAATGATTAACCTCCCGTTTATTTTGCGGCGCGGCTTGATTTATATCCCCATCACCATCCAGCATAAGGGGCGTGATCTTGCCTTGCAGAATTGCATTTTTGATACGGGTGCGGCTGGCACGACGTTTGATGTCGATCAGGTGGCGTCCATTGGTCTCACGTTTGTTCCCGAAAGCAAAATAAAACGCCTGGCGACCATCGGTGGTTATCAGCGTGTCTTTACGCGTGTCGTTGATTCATTACGGATCGGAGAGGAGTCGCTTACGGCCTGCGAGATCGAGATTGGTGATTTGAATTCGCAGTTCAAAATTGATGCAATCATCGGGACTGACGTCATTTGTCGCTTCAATTGGCAGCTCGATTTTGCACAGCACATTCTGACTGCGCATCCGCATCCGTTCGCCATCACTTGACGCTCCGGCGCATCTGTAGGAGAAGGGCTCGCTCATCAACCATTCACACAACGCAAGGAGACACTATGTCGCGTAGCACCGCGGACTATTTGCAAGAGGTCGATCAATTCAGTGCGCACAATTATCATCCGTTGCCGGTGGTGCTCGCGAAAGGCGATGGATGCTGGGTCTGGGACGTCGACGGTAAAAAATATCTCGATATGTTGGCGGCGTACTCCGCGTTGAATCAGGGACATCGTCATCCAAAAATTCTGGCGGCGGTGCAGGCGCAACTCGAAAAAATCACGCTCACCTCGCGCGCGTTTCACAATGAAGAAATGGGTCCGTTCCTGCGGGAATTGTGCACCATGACCGGTTTCGAGCAGGCGTTGCTCATGAATAGTGGTGCGGAAGCGGTTGAAACCGCTGTGAAGGCCGCGCGGCGTTGGGGGTATCGCACGAAAAAAATTCCGACCGATCGTGCCGAGATTATTTGTTGCAGCGATAATTTTCATGGACGCACGATCACGATTATCAGTTTCTCCACCGAAGCGTCGTATCGCGATGGGTTTGGTCCGTTCACACCGGGTTTCATCACGATTCCCTACGGCGACGCGACCGCGCTCGCAAAAGCGATTACGCCGCACACCGCCGCATTTTTGGTCGAGCCGATTCAGGGCGAAGGCGGTGTGCTGATTCCACCGACCGGATTTTTGCAACAGGCGCGGGAAATTTGCCACGACGCGAACGTGCTCTTTATCGCCGACGAAATTCAAACCGGACTGGGTCGCACCGGAAAATTGTTTGCGTGTGAACATGAAAACGTCCGCCCCGATATGGTCATCGTCGGCAAGGCGTTGGGCGGTGGCGTGTATCCGGTGTCGGGAATTCTCACGAGTCGTGCGATCATGGAATCGGCGTTTGCGCCAGGCAACCACGGTTCCACGTTTGGCGGCAATCCGCTGGCGTGCGCGATTGGTCGCGCGGCGATTCGCGTGCTGCACGACGAAAAATTGGTGGAGCGGTCGGCGGAGTTGGGCGAATATTTTCTGAAGGCGCTCCAGAAATTTACGGCGCCGTGCATTCAAAATATTCGCGGACGTGGACTCATGATCGGTGTCGAAATCAAAAAATCGTTCGGTCTGGCGCGCCCGTATTGCGAGCGTTTGAAGGAGGAAGGCATTTTGGCGAAAGAGACGCACGATCAGGTGATTCGTTTCGCGCCGCCACTCACCATCGATCGCGACACCATCGATTGGGCGCTCACGCGTATACAAAAAATTCTTTCATAAATTTATTAGGGCGTGTGGGCAAATTATTTATGAGTAGTGCATCCAGATTGCGACAATTCGTTGCCTTCCGGGGCAGTGTCCGCCGGGGGCACGCGTCAAATTTTTCTTACGCGAAAAATTTGCACTCACACTCACTCGCGGTGTCGATCATCCAGCATCGATACCGCGAGCTCATTCACTACCGCGCAGTTTGCCTTCAGCCACTGGCTGAAGTTTGCCTGCTTGCTCCCTCTGGACACTGCCCCTCGCGGCAACACGACTTTTCAATCTGGATGAAGCATTTGTAAACAGAGTGCGGCCGCCGAGTGGTGGGTCGGCCAGGGTGACTCGATGAATGATTTATCGATGGCGATGATGCCAAATCATTCATCGCGTCAGCGAGTGGACGCGCCGTAACGCGCGCGAGCGACCCAAGCCGGCCCACCACTCGGCGGCCGCACGATCCGTTCACGTGGAAAGTACTTTGTGCAAATGCGATTCAGCAATTTGTCCACACGCCCTATGAAACCGCGCAGTCAGTTCATGATTTTTTTGGTCGGTTTATTGTTCATGGCGTTTTTGCTGATCGGCCTGCAATCGCGCACGCTCTTCCGGATTCAGGCCGAGCGCCAACTCGCAGATCAATTGCGCGGCTTGCGCGCGGTGGTGCGCACCTACATGGTGCTGCACAAATCCTATCCCGCCGATCTCGAAACCGTCATGACCGATCGCGTGCAAGAAATTGCGCTGGCCGGTGATGTGCTCGCCCTGCCGCACGACGCCCAGGGTCACTATCTCGATCCCTTCGGTCAACCGTATCGCTACGACCCGCACACCGGTTGGGTCAGCGCGGGGAATGAGAAATATCAGGATTGGTGAATTTTCTACTTATATTTTGCCTCTGCTTCGAGAAGCCGGTATGATTTCCGTATGGAGCGAACCCTGAAAATTTTGAACGAGATGGTGGAGCAGAAAATCATCGAGCGGTACGTGATTGGCGGCGCAATTGCGGCGTTATTTTATATTGAACCATTTGAAACCTACGATCTGGATGTCTTTGTCGTGCTGCCCGACATGAGCGGTCCTATCCTCACGCTCGACGCGATATATCAATATTTGCAACAGCGGGGCTACACGGCGGTCGATGAGTGCGTGCTGATCGCAGGGGTGCCCGTCCAATTTTTGGTCGCCTCATCGCCGCTGGTTGTCGATGCCATGGCCGACGCGCAAATGCAATCATACGGTGCTGTACAAACCGTCGTGATGCAACCGGAGTATTTGGTGGCGATTATGCTGGAATTGCTGCGACCGAAAGATCGGGTCCGTATTCGTCAATTTCTCGATCAACACATTTTGGATCAGGTGCGATTACAACAAATTTTTCACAAGCACGGGTTAGAGAAAAAATGGCAATCCGTTGTGATCGAGGTCGGTCGTGAAAACGATTAGCCCAGCGCAGCAGCAATTGGCTCGCCAGCTTTTTGCCGCGAAAGAACGCCGACGGCTCCAGTTGGCGCGATTACCCATCGAACAAAAAATCCGCATGCTGGTTGAGCTGCAACGCCTCGGCAACGACATCCGCCGCACAACCGGACGTGCGTTGCGACCGGAGTGGATAATTGAGTCACGTTCTTAACTGAGTCGCCCGATGAGCAAGCGTGCTGGATGGTGATTTTTTTAATTTCCCGCCCAACATTTTCTACGTCTGTGCCTGCAAACTCTGTTGCACATGCTCCGCAACGAATAGTGTGAAGGGTGTCGCGTCGCCCGCGTCGGCGTGTTCCAGCGCTTCGAGATACCGGCGGCGTTCTTCCTGCCTGATCACAATCGGCGGAAATCCGGCGCGCATGAGGAGGAGATTGAGTAACAATCGCGCACATCGGCCGTTGCAATCATCGAAGGGATGAATGCGCGTGAGTTCGTAATGTGCGTCGCTGGCGAGTTGCACGGGATGTGCGATTTTTTCTTCGGTACGAATTTTTTCCACGAGTGCTTGCATGGCGCCCGGCACCTGCAAGGGCTCGACATAATAGTGAATCGTGCCGGAGAGTGTGAGCACATGATTCGGCTGCCGCTTATACACGCCCGGCGTGATTTTACGCATGATCGTTTGACCGCCCGCGCCGAGTGCTGGGCGCTGCGTGATGCCTTGGTGCAACAGCGCGTTCAAATCCTTCATGAAGCCTTCACTCATCGGGGTTTTCGCAGTGACGTGCTGCGACAGCCAATCGATCGCCTCGGCGTGATTTCTCGCTTCCAGAAAATCGACCAGCGGTTTGCCTTCGGACGTGAGCCCTTCGCGCAAATAAAAAGCGGTTTCGCCGAGCGTGAGCGAATTGCCTTCGAGTGCGTTGGAGTGATACGTCCACTCCAACCGCAATTGCGCGTAGCGCAACGCTTGCTCGTCTTCTGGCAACGGACGCTGCGCCTGGTAGGCTATGAATAATTGATCGATCGTTTTCAGAATATTCGACAACGATTTCATTGCAGAGCTCCTACGGCGTCAGCCGATTAATCAAACGCGGGAACGGAATCGTTTCTCGTATATGTGGGACGCCGCACATCCAGCCGACAATGCGTTCGAGTCCAAATCCAAAACCGCTGTGCGGGACGCCGCCGAATTTGCGCAGATCAAGATACCATTGAAACGCCTCGACCGGGAGCGCGTGTTCATGAATGCGCGCGAGCAAGACATCGTGACTGTCTTCGCGTTGCGAACCGCCGATGATTTCACCGAAACCTTCCGGCGCCAGCAAATCCGCGCAGAGTGCGAGATCCGCGTTGTGCGGATCCCGCTTCATGTAGAACGCCTTCACCTTTGCCGGATATTTTTCGATGAAGAGTGGGCGATCGTATTCCTTGGTGATGAGCGTTTCGTCATCGCCGCCCAAGTCGTCGTCGGCGGCAATGTCGGAACCGAGTGTGTGCAATTTTTCCACCGCCTGCGCATGTGTCAGGCGCGGAAACGGTGCGACGATTTTGGTGAGTGCGTCGACATTGCGTTCGAGCAGCGCCAGTTCGCGTTGATTTTCCGCGAGCACCGCCTGCGCAATCGCACAAATCAAGGTTTCCTGAATCTGTAAGTTTTCCGCGTGTTCGACGAACGCCGCTTCCGCATCCATCATCCAGAATTCGGTCAGGTGACGACGCGTCTTACTTTTCTCGGCGCGAAACACCGGACCGAAATCGTAACAGCGTCCGTGCGCGGCTATCGCGGCCTCCAGATACAATTGTCCCGATTGCGTCAAATAGGCCTTTCCCATGTCGAAATAGGGCACTTCAAATAATGTCGAGGTGCCTTCGCACGCAGCGGGCGTGAGAATCGGTGAATCGATCCGCAAAAATCCCTGATCGTGCAGATGATTGATGGTGGTGCGAATCACGGTGTCGCGCACGCGTTGAATCGCCCATTGTCGTCCGGAGCGTAACCACAAATGACGATGGTCGTGCAAAAATTCGGGACCATGTTCCTTTTTGCCGATCGGATATTCGTCGGCCAACTGTACGAGTTGGAAGGTGCTGCCCTGCAACTCATATTCCTCGCGCTTCGGATGTTTCGCGACGACACCGGTACAGATGACAGACGATTCGAGTGTGAGATGACTCGCCACTTCCCATTGTGCTGGCGGCAAATCGTTCGGCGTGTAAATTGCCTGCGCAAACCCGCTGCCGTCGCGCAATTGCAGAAAAGCAATTTTTCCCGACGAGCGATAGTTGTACAACCAACCGCGCAACGTGACCGTTTCGCCCACATGCTGGGACATGTGCGCAATAGAAATGATGGATGTCATGGGAACGGACATAGTCAATTGCTCGGGGGCTTGTCCAGTATTTTATATTCACCGAACTGTAAAAAAGTCGTGACTTTATTTCAGTTGTATGTAAGTATTTTTTATATGGATCGCTACATCGTTCCAGCCCTGACGGAGCATTTGCGTGAACAACGCCAGATGATTTTTTTAACCGGACCGCGTCAGGCGGGCAAAACCACGTTGGCTCAATCATTTTTGCGGCCCTGTGTGCCTGGCGAAAATTATTTTAATTGGGACACGCCGGAACATCGTCGTCAACTCCTGACCAAAATATTTCCCGGGAAGGTGGCCTTGCCGGGTACCAAAGACGCAATTCTGGTGTTCGACGAGATCCACAAATATCCGCGCTGGAAAAATACGCTCAAGGGATTGTTTGATCGCTACGAGCCGCACGCGCGCTGGATTGTCACGGGGAGCGCCATGCTCAATGTCTATCGGCGCGGCCAGGATTCATTGCTCGGGCGCCATTTCACGTATCATCTGGCGCCGTTTTCGGTGAGCGAGTGCTTGGCAAAAACACACCACATTCTCACGCCCAATGAATTATCGCACGTGGAATTCACCGCGCCGCCCACCGAAGCCGCCGATGCGCTGCAAGTGTTGTCGCATTTCGGCGGATTTCCGGAACCATTGTTTCGCGCCGAGTCGTCGTTCTTGCTGCGCTGGCGCCGCACGCGGCTGGAGCGTTTGGTGAATCAGGATCTCGCGAGTACCGAGGTGTTGCGTCATCTACCGCTGGTCGAACAACTCATGTTTCTCTTGCCGGAGCGGGTGGGCAGTCCGCTGTCGCTCAACGCTTTGCGCGAAGATCTCGAGGTGCATTTTGCGACCGTGCGTCACTGGATGGAATTGTTGGAGCGCGTTTTTTACGGTTTTTATGTGCGGCCGTTTGGCAAACGCGGATCGCGTCTGCTCAAGAAAGAGGCCAAATGGTATTTGTGGGATTGGAGCGAACTCACCGATCCGGGCGTGCGCTTTGAAAATCTCGTGGCGATGCATTTGCGCAAATATGTCGATTACATCAACGACCTCGGCCTGGGCGAATTGTCGCTGCATTACGTGCGCGATAAGGAAAAACGCGAGAGCGATTTTCTGCTCTGTGCACAACGCAAACCGTGGTTGCTGATCGAATGTAAATTGGCGGAGCGTGCGCTGTCGCCACATCTCGTGCATTTCGCGGAGCAGCTCGGTGTGTCACGCGCGCTGCAAGTCGTGGCCAGTGGCGGCAGCGAGCGTGAACGCCGCATCGGCAAGACCACCTACCAAGTCGTCCCCGCACCCGCCCTGTTGCAATGGCTGGCGTGAGCACGACGCAACTTTTTCCACGATCTGCCGATAAGGGGGTAAACCCGCTCAAATCAGGAGAGGCACGATTATGGGAGAGTTCGTCGTTGATGATGTGAATGCGCGGTGCAGCGCGGTGTTGCAGTCGCTGCCTGCCAACGCGGGCGTGACGATTACGCCGGCGATGGTGCAGCGGTGTCGGGACATGTTGTTGGACGACAGCGTTGGTTGCATGCGCGGTGCGCACGATACATTTATTTGTCCGGGCGATCGTGCGCAATTGGCGGAAAAAATGCAACGCGCCCTGCGCACCGAAGTTTTCGCGCCGGTCACTGGGTTGTGGAAATATTTTGCCGGACTCACGTTGGGGGGCGGTGTGAGTGCCACCCAGTTTCTCACGACCAACGCCGCCGACAGCGCGACGACATTCGGCGGACTCGACATGATCGCCGTGCACGGCGGACTGCGGCGGGAATATGTCACGCCCAACGAGGCGTGGCGCGGCGGTGTGGATTTGGGGCTCATACTGCGCGTGGCCGCATGGCAAGCACAATCCGACGGCGAGTTTGCCCATCGCGTGACGGGTTTCGGTGTCGGCCCGCTAGTGCGCGCCGATCTGGGCGTGTGGCGAGCACACATCGCGTCATTCGATTTTTTTACGATCGGTGCGGTGCAATTCGGCACGCTCGGCACGAGCGGCCCGATCGATGTGGGTCATTCCACAGTGGCCTATTCCGTGCAAAACACGCATCGACTCTTGTTCACATCGTTGCTCGGCGGTGGCGTCGGAACCCACATGGCATTCGGTTCGTTGCAACTCGCGCTGCGCGCCGGTGTCGCGTGGGAATATCGCCACTACGCCGACAGTATTCACACGCCCGACGAGACCGTGCACATCGGCATCACTCCCCACCAATGCGAAATTTTCGGCAGCGCCGATTTTGAATTCTAACGTCGAAGCAACTTTCCCGAAAATCTGCCGATAAGTATTCATGGTCTGTTTCAAACAGGTGGGGCTTCATCTTGATTCGCTCGGCTCTGGCTATGCGTTGGCGGGGAGTACCGCGGATCCGCAGAATTTTGATTTGGTGCAGATGCAGGCCAAACTGAGTCCCGGCGTGACGGTGGGCTTTGGGCCGTGCGCGGCAGATCTCGATTGGTTTATCGGTTGGAATTATGATCGCCGCGATGTCGTGCCGGGGCGACATGCGCCATACACGCAATACATCAACACCGTGTCGCTCGGCGTGGGGCGCTGGCGACCGGGGAGTGCGTTGTTGAAAATTCCCTACGATGTGCGCGGCGGCATTCGCGATCAGACCGCGCTCGATTTGGATTTAACCAGCGGAGACAAACCGTCCGTGTCACTGCTCGCGCAAACGCGTCGCACCTTTGCAACGCAAATTATTTTACAATCGGTCGGACTGCGTGTGGGTGTGGCGCTGCTGTTTCGCACGCGCCTGGCGACATCGCACGAGGCCGACGACGGCGCGCATCCCGCCTGGGAATTCCGCATTGGTATTGATCTGGCGGCCGACCTGCTGCACGGCGTTGTGGACGACGCGCCCGGCATTGCGCAAGGGATCAACGACAGCATCGGCCTGGGCGTGGGCATGTTGCAGCTCTTCACAATGGTGCGCGCACTGCATTTCGCCAGCGCGACGATCGAGAAAAATTTGTACCTGCTCGGATGGACCAGCGGTCTGGTGTTGGTGCCGCCATTATATTCAGAACACGATGGACTCATTGCCGCCGTCGGTGAAAATAATTCTGCGGGTCTGGGAGTGGTGTTGGGCGCAGATATCGCACTGCTCGCGGCACATGGTGTGGCAGCGCGTTTTGCGGGTGATGTCGATAATCGCGCCGGCCATTTCGGATTAGCGATGTTGAGTAGTAATTTTGTCGTCGAAGATACGCTGCGCGTGATCTCGCCGCGTGTGCATGACGACTACGGTGTGGTGGTGCGTACCGTCACGTCCTGCCTGGAATTCGGTGTCTCGTTTGCGGTGTCGCGGGATTATCAGGCGGGACTGCAGTTGCCGGGCGGCCAGTGTGCCACAGAACTTTTGTTGAAACCCCTCGGACAATGGATGGGACTCATTCCCGCACAGGAGCCAACGGTATGGCAGGTCCTCGCCCGATAATTACGCATCTGTATTACGGCTGTGAGGAACTCACCGCCGTTGATAATGCAGAACAACCCCATTCGTGGGACGGCCATCCGAACGCGGCCGGGCAACCCACGATATTCGCGGATTTGCTGGCGGCGCAGAATAAAATTATTGTGAATCGTGGAGGCGAGCGCCTCACCGTGCCGCTCATCGATGCGGATCGCATCGATGTGTACGTGAGTCCGGCGGGCGAGTCGCTGCACACGGAAGTTGCCGCGACGGGAACGCGCGTGGCGGAAATCATTGCGCAGCGGTGTCACGTCCCAGAGAAAATGGCGGACTCATCGCAGCTCGCGGCGCTGTTGCGTCCGCTGCGTGCGGCGTTGCAGCAGCAGCTTGCAGAAAAATTGCCCGGCACCGCGAGCGCGATAGTCCACGATGGTCGCACGACGATGCTGGGCGTGGTCGCGGCACAAATTGTTGCGCGTGATATGCCGTTCTTGTTGGCGGAGTTGAAAAAAATTCGCACCGGTGTGTTGGCCGATGCACGACTGATTATTGTCGCGCCGTCGCGCGCCGATTGCGCGGGGTATCGCAGTGTGTTGTCGGCAGCGCCATTCGCGATTTGCGTGGCGAATCCGACACTGCCGCGCCAGAGCGCGATGGTGTTGCTGGTGCCGCCGACCGCAGCTGTGATCGCATCGCTCGAAGAATACGCGCACTCCGTCGCGCGTAATGCGCCGGTGCTGCAAGACGCCATCGGCCTGACGGAAAATGCGGCGATGTTGCACGGTGCGCGCCAACCGAAGGCGCAAATTCAGCGGATCATTTACGGCGAGTGCGACGAAATGTTTTTTCAAAACGGCGCGGAGACCGCCAGTTGGGCGTTGCCCAGCCATGAGCTGACGGTGTGGACCTCGCAACGCAGCGATATGTTGATTGCACAACGCTTCGATGAAGTTGCACTCCTGCCCCTGCCGTACGCGCTGAAGGTGGATGTGTATCTGCCGAAGGATTTGCGTTTTGTGGCGTCGGAACATATTTTTTATCATCAATCCACCACGACGCAGTCGCGTTTTTCCGATTGGGTGCAGGCGACGCAGCATTGTAGCGTGCCAATTACGGCGCTGGAAAAAGAACAGTCGTGGCGCGCGCGCTACTATCCGCACTATTCGCTCGGTGTGTTGTACCGCTTCGGTGCGGGCGGTGCGCACGTGACGCAAATAATTCCGCCGCCGCCGCCAACCTTCGGACATATTTTTGCCGCGCTGGATTGCAATCCGTCGAAATTGCATCTGGATTGTCCAGGATTGGACGACGCGAAACATTTGGTGCCGGATTATTTCAACAACCATACACTCGATCTGAATGTGCAAGGTGGGGCGATCACCTTCGAAGCGGATGTGTGGCAGAATCACTGGCTGCAATTTTATGCGGGCGCAGAAATTGATCTGACGCATCTGACCGACATGCCACGCGCCGTGCCGATACATAATTTTCTCGATGCGAATGTGCGCCTTGGTGTGCGTTCCGCATGGCTCGCGTTTGGCGCGCACATGTTGGTGCCGGGCGTTGCGGTCGGTGGTGGGGTGGGCGTTGGCATGCCGGATTATCAAGGCGTGAGCACATATGGATTGTGGGGCGGCGATTGGTTCGTCGAGGCGCCGTTGTGGCGTTTGGCGGGTTCGATTGGTTTTTTGGAAATCGCGCTGCGATTTGAAGGACGCTATTATCGCGGGAGCAGTGGCGGATTGCCCACCACCGTGACGATACAAAATTTCAACATGCAACAAATGGTCGCGCCGAATGAAACGATGTTGCTGACATTTGCGGGCGGATTATTTTTCGGAGCGCCCACCCCGATTGAAGATGTCACGCCGCAATATGCGGTGTTGCTCACCAGTCAATTCCTGCCCACGCCGCCGATTGCACTGACCATCTTGCCAGACGATGCGACGCTCGCAGCGTTGTTGGCGTTGAGTGATCGTACGGAGTTGCTCAGTCGCGTGAACTTTCGCACGCCGCTGCACGACAATGTCGAAATCGTGGCCGATGCGTTTGCGCAAATGGCGGCGCAAATCATGGCGCAGGATTCCGACGCGCACATCGAGGTGGGCTGTGCCGTGGACACGGAACATGATGGTGACATTGTGGCGAAAATGCATCTGGCCGACAATGGCGCGCGTTTGGCGAAACATATTCTGATCCAGCTCGGCGTGCCCGCGCAGCGCCTGATTGCGAAGGCGTGGAACAGCACCGAGGTGCAACGCATTTTCGCAAAATCCGATGGCGAAGGTTTTGCGCATTACGCCGCCTCCGACGGCATGCTGTTTATTGCCGTGCTGAAGCCGCGTGAGGAATAAAAGTTGCCGCAAGGTAGTGAATGTGGCACAACCGTGCGGACTACAAACCCAGATGGCAAGCGAAGGAGCGGGCGATGAACAGTCAAAAAAAATATGTGGCGCTGGTGCTGGCCAGTGCGTTGTTGGTGGGCGTCTGCGGTGCGGCGCACGCCGCAATTGGTCCCGTCGATCCGGAAGCGGCCGGGGAAATTCCCGTGTTGGGCGCGGTGCTCGATGGCGCGCCTGCGCATGATGTGTTTGTGAAGTCACTCTCAACGCACGCCGAATTATTTGGCGTCCCGACGGTCGATGGCAGCCAATTGAATTTTCGCCCGGCGCATCCCGTCGATGAATTGCGTCGCCTGCCCGACACGTTGCCTTCCTCCCACAAACTCCACAGCAAAAAACCGATGCTCGATGAATCAACGATTAGAGGGGCTCGCGTCGCCCCCTCCACTGGCAAAGCCAGATGGAAGCTAGCTCGGAAGAATTCATTCACTACCGCGCAGTTTGCCTGCAGCCGCTGGCTGAAGTTTGCCTGCTTGCTCCCCCTCAGCGCCGCACGTGCGGCTATCAATG
>OBEQ012402345.1_pt1 | contig 23001 bp, 17 predicted proteins | sample 1670901 | NCBI WGS metagenome assembly OBEQ01 (sample SAMEA104232315, study PRJEB22302) | groundwater metagenome | biome: forest; feature: aquifer; material: groundwater | place: USA | collected 2011-08-07 | depth 5.4 m
CGCCCGCGCCCGCGGCGAACCGTCCGCCCGCCGACGGCAACGTCGACGCCGACGAATTCTTCGCCGTGGCGCTGCCCGATCCCACGCCGCCGCCGCCGCCCGGCCCCGCCGACTCCGACGGCGACGGTGTGCCCGATCGCAGCGACGACTGCCCGGGCGTGCCCGACGCGGCGCAGGAGGACTTCGACCGCGACGGCGTGGGCGACCTGTGCGACGCCTGCCCGGCCACGCCGCCGGGCGCCGCCATCGACGGCGAGGGCTGCGCGCTGCAGGGCGACGATCCACGCCACCCCATCGATCACGGCGCGCAGACGCTGGGTTGCGGATGCAGCGCGGGCGGACGCGCGCCGCGTGGAGCCGCGCTCCTCCTGCTTGTCCTCCTCCTGCCCCTCGCGAGGCGTGCATGCCCGGTCACGGTCCGAAAGTCCTGATCCCCGTCCTGCTCCTGTGCGGCGCCTGCAGCGACGCTTCGCCCGGTGGCCTGCCGCCCGGGCAGCGCCTGCTCACCGGGCGCATCGTGGTCACCGACTCGGGCACGTCGGGCACCAGCGCCGCGCAGGTCGCGGCCCTCTTCGCCTTCCCCGGCGGCGCGTGCCCACCGGGCAGCCTGCGCGTCGGCAACGCGGCGCCCGACGTGGCCAGCTGCGCCATCTTCGGCGAGCCATTCGCCGCCGACGGCAGCGCGCCCTTTCGCCTGCTCCTGCCCTGCGACCGCACGGTGAACCTGATCGTGCAGCGCCTGGGCGACTCGGGCGGCCAGAGCCCGGGCGACCCGCTGGCCGTGCTTGCGTTCCCGACCGGCGCCGGCGCCGCCGACGAGACGACCACGCTGCTGGCGCGCGAGCCCGGCTGTCGCGCCACCGCCGAGCTGGCCACGGTGATCCTCGACCTGGGCGACGTCACGGTGTCGGCGCTCGCCAGCGCCGACGGCACGCCGCGCCCGGTGGTCGTGGGCGGCCCGGGCGGCGGCCAGAACCCACTCGCCACCGTCGATACCGATGGTGACTTCAGCGCCAACCTCGCCGATGCCGACGACGACGACGACGGCACGCCCGACGCCAGCGACGACGATCGCGACGGCGACGGCCTCGCCGACGGCGCGCAGGCGTTTTCGCCCGCCTGGCTGGCCTCCGGGACGTGACCTCGACCACGCGCCGCACATCGGCGCTAGATGGCGCGCCCGGCCTCCACTATGCTGCGCCGGCACAGGAGGCGGCGGGCCATGAATGAAATCAGTGTGGGTGGGATCATCAGTCGCAGCGTGTCCATCTGGTTCCGCAACATCATCCCCTTCACCCTGGTCTCGGCCATCGTCTACCTGCCGATGCTGATCTATGCCGCGCTGGTGATCGGAGACCCCACGCTCGATGGTTTCAACAGGTGGCAGATCGGCAACGCGTTCGTGCCGCGCGTGTTCGGCCTGATCGCCACCGGCGCAGTGACCTACGGCGTGTTCCAGCAGCTGCGCGGCTCGCACGCCAGCATGGCCAGGTCGATGGGTGTGGGTCTGTCGCGCCTCTTGCCCGTGCTGGTGCTGTCGTTCGTGGTCGGTCTCATCTCGGTGCTCGGCACCCTCGCGCTGATCGTCCCCGGCGCCATCCTCACCTGCATGCTGTTCGTGGCGGTGCCCGCGGCCATCATCGAGCGAGTGGGTCTGGGCGCCGCGCTCAAGCGCAGCGCCGAGCTGACCAGCGGCTACAAGTGGACCATCTTCGGCATGCTGTTCGTGATCGGCGGGGTCCAGGGCGTCACCTTGTTCATCATCCAGAGGGTCCTCGTGGGCGCCCAGGTCGACAGCTTCGACGAGATGAAGTCGCTGATCGTCTTCGAGACCGTCTTCCTGGTCCTGGTCAGCTCGTTCCAGGCGGTCATCGGCGCGGTCACCTACCACGACCTGCGCGTGGCCAAGGAAGGCGTCGCCACCGATGAGCTGGCCCGGGTTTTCGATTAGCCGTCCGCGCCGGGCTTCCCCTACACTTGCCGGGTGGGTGTTCGACTGATGCCGGGCAAGCTGGCCGTAGGCAGCGTGCTGGCGCGCAGCCTGCGCACCTGCCTGCGCAACGCGCCCGCCTTCCTGCTGCTGTCCTTCATCGCGCACGCGCCCGCCATCCTCATGGCCTGGCTGCAGGCGAGCGGCGCCTGGCACGTCCGTTCGCTGCCCCGGCTGCGCGTGCTGCTGCTGCTCATCGACAGCGTGGCCAGCCTGATCGCCACCGGCTTCGTGGCCTACGGCGTGTTCGAGGACCTGCGCGGGCGGCGCGCGTCACTTTTCGCCTCCCTGGGCGCGAGCGTCAACCGGATGGGCTCCATCGTGGGCGCCGCCATCCGGCTGATCTTCTACATGGCCATCTTCTTCGTCCTGTGCGGCTTCGCGCTGGGCGTGGTGAACAACACCCTGCCCGCCGCCGCGCGCGGTCCGTTCAGCGCCCTCGCCGTGCTGGGCGCGCTGGCGGTCTTCTACTGCCGCTTCTACGTGGTCATCCCCGTGGCCGTGGTCGAACGCGCGTGGGCCAGCCGCTCCATCGAGCGCAGCATCGCGCTCACCGACGGGCAGAAGTGGCGCGTGGCGGGCGTGGTGCTGCCCCTGGTGGCGCTCGACGTCCTGGTCGCGCGGCTCGACAACCAGTACGCGCTCGCCTACGGCGCGATCACCTGGTGGGTGCTGTACACCGTCGGCACCGTGGTGCTGGGCATGCTGAGCTCGACCGCCAGCGCGGTCACGTACCACGATCTGCGCCTGCTCAAGGACGGCGTGGGCGTGGACGAGCTGGCGCAGGTGTTCGAGTAACCCGCACTCAGCTGGCGCTGGCCAGGTCCGGCCGGGCCATGCGCAGGGTCGTGCTGTGGTCGTCGAGCTCGCCGGCGGACGCCGAGGGGCCCACGATCGGCACCACCTCGCGGCGCGACTCGCGCGACGCGCGCGGCACCGCGCACAGGAGCAGCAGCTCGCCGCGCTGCAGCCAGGAGAGCACGAAGTCGTGGCGCACCGTCGCGTCGCCGTCGCTGCCTGCGAGGTGCAGCGCCTCGTGCCCGTCGACCAGCTGGGCCAGCAGGCCCTGGCAGGCGGCGCGCGACAACCCGCTCAGCTGCACCAGCAGCTCGGGCAGGCCACGCTCGAGCGCGGCGCCCGCGCCCGCGTCGACGCAGGTGCGCCACATGGCCGCGTTCAGGTAGCGGATCTCACCCGCCAGGCTGCCCACCAGCACGCCCAGGGGCAGGTTCTCGCACAGCGTCTGCAGCTGCTGCTTCTGCGCCATCTGCCGGCCCAGCGTCTGGTGCAGCGCCGCCACGTCGTCGCCCAGGCGGGTCTCGCCCGGCTCGCCCGCGCGCTCGCCACCCTCGCCGCGCCTGCCCGGGGCCATGGCCGCCGCGATCTCGCCGGCCAGGGCCATGATGAGGGCCAGGCGTGGCCCGGTCGGCGTCTCCGCGGCGGGGAAGTTGAGCATCCAGAAGCCGAGCAGGCGCGGCCCGACCAGGAGCGGCACGAGCAAGGTCTTGAGCCCCAGCTCGGGAGCCATGATCTGGTCATGCCAGGTCGGCTCGTGGGCCAGCTGCGCCTGCCGGTAGGGCGCACGCCTGACGTCGCGACGCTGCTCGACCACGCGCACGTCCCGGGTGCCCGCGGCGGCGAGCAGGTTCAGCTGCACATGCCAGGAAGAATGGGGCAGCTCGGCCACGAAGCTGGAGTGGCAGTCGACGCCCGCGCCGGCACGCTCGGCGATGCGCCGCCAGCCGGCCTCGCCGACCTGGGCCGCGCTCGTGCCCGGCCACTGGCGCAGGCTGCGCTGCATGGCCGCGACGCGCCGGTGGATGGCCATGCGCTCGCGCACCTGCGCCAGCGCGGCGGCCATGACGATGGCCAGCACCAGCGGCGTGGCGCCCAGCAGCACCACGCCGCTGGCGAAGAGCGTGTAGTCGGCGAGCAGCACCACCACGATCAGGGCGAGCGCCGCGGCCACGCCGCCCAGCACGTAGCGACGCCGCACCAGCACCAGCGTCGCCGCGGCCACCAGCGCGGGCAAGAGCCAGCGCAGCCACACGGGCAGCGGCGGCCAGAGCGCGCCGTCGCTGAGCGCGAGCAACGCCTGGGCCTCGAGCTGCGCGGGCGCCATGGTGCCCGCGGCGGTGACCACGGTGCCGGCGTAGGGCTGCGCGGTGGTGCCCACGACCAGGATCTTGCCCTCCAGCCAGGCAGCGGGGATGTCGCCCGCGGCCACGCGCGCCGCCGGCAGCGTGGGCAGCCGCTCGCGGGCGAGGAAGTTGATCATGAGCGGTCCCGCGGGCGGCGCGAGCCCGGCACGCGCGAGCAGCTCGGGCGCGCGCACGCTCACGCGGTCGATGGCCTGCTCGCCCCGGCTGTCGTAGACGAGCAGGCCGGCCTGGGCATCGACGTAGGCGACCAGGCGCGGCTTGCCGCGCGCGATGGCCTGCTCGAGCTGCACGTGACGCTGCCAGCGCCACGGCGGCGGTCCCCACGCGCGCACGGTCTCGTCGTCGGTGGCGATGAGGATGACGTTCTGCTGGCTGCCGCGCGGCCCGCGCAGCTGGTAGTAGCGGTGGCGCAGCAGGCCATCGACGGCATCGGGCACGCCGGTGAGCGTCAGCAGCCAGAGCAGCGCCAGGATGGCGGCGAGACGCACGGCCACGCCGCCCACGGCGCGCGCGGGCAGCGGCGTACCGGCACGGGGCACGATGCTCATGGCAACGCCTCCGCCAGCGCCGCCGCGTCGGGCGCGCCCCAGCCGGTCGGATAGTCCCAGCCGGGTCCGGCCGCGTGCTCGGGGGTGCCGCCCGAGACCACGTCGCGGAAGGCCTGCTGCACCTGTGCGTCGCGGTAGAGCAGCGAGTTGAGGAAGCCCACCGCTGGCTTGCCCGCCTGCTCGCGCGCGCTGTCGACCACCGCGATCAACGCGGCGAAGGCGGGCGAGGTGAACGACGTGCCCGTGTCGGCCTTCCAGCTGCCGGAGAGGTAGGTCCAGTAGCTGCTGCCGGCGTTGAGCGCGACGTCGCTGACGGCGCGCCTGCCGGCGCCCGGGGCCAGCCCGGCCTGCCAGTCGGGCGCGTCGAACGACAGCGCGTCGCCGCAGCCCGACAGCTGCCAGGCCTCCTCGCTGCTCACCAGGCCCTGGGCGTCGACGACCAGGCGGGTGCCGCCCCCGGCAGTGACGAACGGGCTCGACGATGGCACGGCCGGCTGGCCCGCGTCGCCCGAGGCGGCGACCACGGTGATGCCGAGCGCCGCGGCCATGCGCGCCGAGGCGTCGTAGGCCATGTGGATGGCGCGCGGCTGCGCGCTCTCGCGCTGCACGAACGAGTCGCTCAGCACCTGCACCCGGCCGTCGCCGATGGCCTCGTTGAAGGCGTACACCAGCGAGGTGTCGTGGGCGTCGGGTCCCTGGTAGACGATGAGCTCGGCCGCGGGGGCCAGGCCGCCCGCCCACTCCAGGTCGAGCGTGGTCTCGCGCGAGCGGGTCGCGGGCGGCTCCATGGTCTCGACCACCTCGGGGTCGGCGCGCGAGATGCCCTGCGCCTGCCAGAACGACTGCACGTCGACGTACCTGAAGGTGCCGCCCACGACCAGACCGATGCTCACGCCCTGGCCGCCTCCGCCCACGTCGTTGAGGTGGTCGATGCCGTAGGCGTGCGCGACCTGCGCCAGCGACAGGCTGGTGCCGTCGGGTGGCGGGTTGTCGTGCACGTCGCCGGTCTCGTGCGAGAGCGGCGTGTCGGCAGCGGGCAGGTCGGCCACCACCACCGAGGCGATGTGCTCGGCCACCGAGCCGGGCGCGTAGAGGTCGGTCAGCGTGCCGAAGGTCTGATCCTGGGCATCGTGGCCCGAGGCGTCGTTCCTCTCGAACAGGTGCAGCTCGGTCTGGAAGGCGCGGTCGAAGTCGGCGACCGTGCCGGTGATCTCGAGCAGCAGGCGGTTGCGCGCCACGCGCGGCACGGCGAGGCCCCACGACTCCAGCCACGACTGCACCAGCACCACGTCGCTCTCGCTGGGCGCGTGCCGGGCGATCCATTCGTCGGCGCTCAGGTAGTTGCGGAACTCGGGGCTGGACGGGTCGTAGATCGATGCGATGGTGGCAGCGAGCCCGTCCGGGTCGCGGATGGGCAGGGCCACGAGGGCACGCAAGCGCTGCCCGGGCGAGGCCGGGCCCAGGTCGGTGTAGACCGCGGGCATGCCGCGTTGCAGGCCGCTCGGGACGACTCCGGAGGCATCGCTGGTGATGCAGCCCAACAGCGCGCAGGTCCAGGCGAAGGTGAAGATGCTCACGCACAGCATCGGTCGCGTGCGGCTGCGACCCTGGCGCTGCGACGCTCGGGCCTCGCTTGCGGCGCGCGCGCATCGTCGCGGGCGGCGCGGACGGCCGGGCGGGGCAGGATTTGGGCGGCTACGGGGCATGACGGGCGGAAGGAGCAACCGCCGTGCCGTTCCGGGCGGGACGCATCCCCGGGTGCATGGGCTGCCTGGCCCGGGTAGGCTTTCGCCGTGCTCATCGCCGCGCTCACCATCATTGCCTTCGTGCTCACCTGGTTCATCGGCCTGTTCGGCAATGCCGTGCGCCTGCTGTTCCGCTTCCGCCGCCCGCGCTGGGTGAGCATCACGGTCAAGGATCCCATGCCCTCGCGGCCGGGGCCCAGGCGGCGGCTGTTCGGCGGCGCGGGCACGGTGTCGCTGGCTCACCTGGACGCGCTGGCGGTGCGGCTGGTGCGCGACCCGCGCCTGTGCGGCGTGGTCTTCCGCCTCGAATCGGTGCCCACCGGCTGGGCGCGCCTCGAATCCCTGCGCGGCGTGCTGGCGCGCCTGCGCACGGGCGGCAAGCGTGTCGTGGTCCACCTGTCCTCGCCGTCGACGCGCGAGTACCTGGTCGCCAGCGCCGGCGACACCATCGTCATGGACGAGAGCGGGCCGCTCACGCTCACCGGCCTGGCCGCGCAGGCCAGCTTCTTCGGCGGCGCGCTGGCCAAGGTGGGCGCCCGCTTCGAGGTGGCCTACCGGGGCGCGTACAAGAGCTTCGCCGAGACCTTCTCGCGCGCGGACATGAGCCCGGCGCACCGCGAGGCGCTCGACGCCATCCTCGATCGTCTCGACGGCGAGGCGCGCCGCATGGTCGCGAGCGGACGAGGCGTCGACGCGGCGCGCGCGGGTGACATCCTGAACGGCGGGCCCTACATGGCCGCCGAGGCGCTGACGCAGCAGCTGGTCGACGGCGTGGCTTACTTCGACGAGCTGCCCGAGCTGCTCAACGCGCGCACGCCCACGGCGCCCGTGTCGATGCCCGTCGAGCTGCCCGACGTCGCGGCGTGGCTGCGCTGGCAGTACCGCTCGCTGCGCATCCCCCATCCATGGCGGCGCCGGCAGCGGCGCGTGCGCATCGTGTCGTTGCATGGCAGCATCGTGGGCGGCGAGGGCAACGAGTGGCCGCGCTCGCAGCTGGGCTCCGATGCGGCGGTGCGCGCGCTGGCGGCGGCGCGGCGCGACCCTCGCGTGGCCGCGGTGGTGCTGCACGTGGACTCGCCCGGAGGCAGCGCGCCGGCTTCGGATCTGATGTGGCACGAGGTGGTCAGGCTCAAGGCGGCCAAGCCGGTGGTCGCCTACTTCGACGACGTGGCCGCTTCGGGCGGGTACTACCTGGCCTGCGCGGCCCACAAGATCGTGGCCCAGCCGGGCACGCTGACCGGATCGATCGGCGTGGTGGCGGGTAAGATGAACCTGGGCGGGCTGTTCGAGCGTGTCGGTGTACACACCGAGCTGCTCACACGCGGCCCGGCCGCGGCCATGCACAGCCCGGCGCGCGGCTTCAGCGACGAGGAGCGCCGCCGCCTCGAGGCCGAGGTCGACGCGCTCTACCAGCAGTTCGTGCGCAAGGTCGCCGAGGGCCGCGGCAAGAGCATCGACGAGATCCACGCCGTGGCGCAGGGCCGGGTGTGGACCGGCGCCGACGCGCACGCGCGCGGCCTGGTCGACGAGCTGGGTGGTGTCGATGCGGCGGTGCGCCTGGCGCGCGAGCTGGCCAAGCTGCCCGCGCCGCCGTCCGACGCGCCGCCCGGACAGGGTGTGGAAGACTCGCGCGCCGCGCCGCGTCGACGTGGTCTGGCCGGGCGTTTCTTCGCCGCTGCGGCGGCGCAGGGGATCCTTCCGACGCTTCCTGCCGAGCTGGACTGGGTGACTTCGCTCACCCAGGAGCGCGCACTGCTGGTCGTGCCGTGGTTCTTGCGCTGGTGGTAGTTCTGGCTGTGGTACCATCGAGAGAACCACGTGAGTGTGAAGCTTCGAGAGGCGCTGTCGAAGGATCTCCTCTTCGTCGCGATGCAGCCGGTGGTCGACCTGAAGAATCGGCGCGTCTTCTCGCACGAGGCGTTGCTGCGCTCCAAGGTGCCCGAGCTGAAGTCGCCCCTGACCATCATCGAGGCGGCAATTGCCAATGATTTCATGGGCACGCTGGGCCGCTCGCTGCGCGAGATGTCACTCGTGGCCTGTCCCGACACCGCCCTCTTCATCAATGTGAACCCCGCCGAGTTCGACGAGGGCTGGCTGGTCCGTCCCGACGATCCCATCTTCCGTCACGATCACCCGGTGTTCCTCGAGATCACCGAGTCGGTGCCGCTGTCGCACTACCGCATGTGCCACGGCGTGCTCAAGGAGATCCGCTCGAAGGGCGTGTTCCTCGCCATCGACGACCTGGGTGCCGGCTACTCCAACTTCAAGTACATCGCCGACCTGGCGCCCGAGATCGTCAAGCTCGACCGCGAGCTCATCGCCGGCGTGCACAAGGAACCGCGCCTGTTCAAGCTGGTGCGCTCGATCGTGCGCCTGTGCGAGGACCTGGGCGCCAAGGTGGTGGCCGAGGGCATCGAGACCATCGACGAGCTCAAGGCCGTGGTCGACTCCGGCTGCCACTACGGGCAGGGCTTCCTGCTCGCCCGCCCGGCCCTGCCCATTCCCGCGGTGAACTGGGAGGTCATCGACAAGGTGCTGGGCGGCACCGGCGGCGGCCAGACCGGTCCGGGCGGCAAGGGCGGCGGCCCCGGCGGTGCCGGCGGCGGAACACCGCAGCGCGCGCGCACCGTCGGCTCGGGCCGCGTGGGCACGTAGCGGACGGGCCGTGGCACGCCGCGCGGGGTGCGGCGGACGGCGCGGGGACGTGGAGCGTGTGCAGCTTGGCGCCGTGGGTGAGGCGTGGGGGGCGCGGCGCGGCGCGGGAGGCGCGGCGCGGGAGGCGCGGCGCGGGAGGCGCGGGAGGCGCGGCGAGTGCGGCGCGGGCGGCGCGGCGCGCGCGCATGCCGGAGGCGGCGCGAGCGTGGCGCGAGTGAGCTGCGAGCGCTGCGCCGGGCGCGGGTGAGCTGCGAGCGCTGCGCCGGGCGCGCATGCGCGGCGCCGGGCATGCGCGGCGTTCGTGCATGCCGGAGGCGGCAGGACGCGGGCCCGGTAGGCGAGTACGTGCTGGATCCGGCAAGACGCCTGGCCCAAAGATCCGCTGCGACAGACGCCGGCGCCAAACACGGCTCATTCTCCTGTGAGACCGAGCATTCCGCGCTTGCCCTCTGCGCGCGTCTCGCGATGACGCCCACGGAAGTCCACCGCGCGATCAGCTACGTCCTGCTCAACTACAGGAAGCACTTCGCCGAGATGGGCGGAGGGCGGCTCCCCCAAGGCCTCGACGCGTTCTCCTCGGCGGCGTGGTTCGATGGCTGGCACACACCGCCGCGGGGAGCGACGCGGATTCGCCGCGAGCACGACCCGCCGCCCGTCGTGCCGGCCACGTGCTGGCTGCTGACGACGGGCTGGAGAGAAGTCGGCGCTATCTCCGCCGGCTGAGCCCCGACCGGCCAGGGGCCTCCGCCGTCCCTGCCTCCGCGCGCTTCCCCCGCCCCCGCCCTCCGCCGTCCCTGCCTCCGCGCGCTTCCCCCGCCCTGCCGCCCGCTGCCTCCGAACCCTACTCCAGCTTCTCCCCGCCCTTGCCCCACCGGTAGAAGCCCTCGCCCGACTTCTTGCCCAGCTTGCCCTCCGCCACCTTCTGCCGCAGCAGCTCGGGCGGCTCGAAGCTCCGGCCCAGCTCGCGCGCCAGGTACTCCGCAATCGCGAGTCGCACGTCCAGGCCGACGAGATCGCCGAGCTCGAGCGGACCCATGGGATGGCCGTAGCCGAGCTTCATCGCCTTGTCGATGTCGCCCGCCGAGGCCACGCCTTGCTCGACCATGCGGATGGCCTCCAGCCCGAGCGCGACACCCAGGCGCGACGACGCGAAGCCGGGCACGTCACGCGCGACGATGGGCTCCTTGCCCATGCGCACGGCCACGCCGCGCGCGGTCTCGACCGCGTCGGCAGAGGCGCCGTCGTGACGGACGATCTCGCACAGCTTCATGATGTGGACGGGGTTGAAGAAGTGCATGCCGACCAGGCGCTCGCGCCGCGTCAGGCCCTCGGCGATCGCGGCCACCGACAGCGACGAGGTGTTGGACGCGAACAGCGCGCCGGGCGGCGCCTCCCGCTCGACCACGGCGAAGGTCTCGCGCTTGAGCGTCATGTTCTCGGGGATGGCCTCGATGACGAGATCGGCGCCGCGCACGGCGACCTCGAGCGAGGTCGTCCCGGCCAGGCGCGCCAGCGTCCTGGCCTTGTCGTCCGCCGACAGCTTGCCCTTCTCGACACCCTTGTCCAGGTTCGCCTGGATCTTGCGCAGGCCGTCCTCGACGAAGCGCTCGTCGACGTCGCGCAGGGCGACCTCCCAGCCTGCCTGCGCGGCCACCTGGGCGATGCCGTGACCCATGGTTCCGGCACCCAGCACGGCCACCCGCTTGATCTCGTCTGCCTTGACGATCGTGGTCATTCTCGTCTGTCCTTCGTCGCCGCGTCGCTCGCGATTGCCCTCGCTGATACCACGGATTGAGGTATGGTCGCGCGCCATGGCGGGGACGCTCTCCGAGGCGGAGCTCAAGCTCCACCTGGCCGACGTGGTCGGCGAGGATCGCGTTTCGACACGCGCGGACGACCGCGACACCTACTCGCGTGACATGTGGCCGCGCGCCCTCTTCGCGGTGCGCGAGGGCCAGACCGCCCTGCACCCGCCCGACGTGATCGTCTGGCCCGAGACCGAAGAAGAAGTCGTGCGCCTCGTGCGCACGGCGCGCCGGCTGCACGTGCCCATCGTGCCCTACGGAGCCGGCTCGGGCGTGGCCGGCGGCGCGGTGCCCATCCACGGCGGCATCACCATCGACATGAAGCGCATGAACCGGCTGCTCGAGGTCGACGACAAGGAGCTGACCGTGAGCGCCCAGGCGGGCATCAACGGTGAGCGCTTCGAGCGCGAGCTCGAGCGGCGCGGCTACACCCTGGGTCACTTTCCCTCGTCGATCTACTGCAGCACCCTGGGCGGCTGGCTGGCGGCGCGCTCGGCCGGGCAGATGTCGACGCGCTACGGCAAGATCGAGGACATGGCGCTGTCGCTGCGCGCGGTCACCGGGCGGGGCGAGATCGTCGACGTGGGCCGGCGCGCGCGTGCCACCGGTGGTCCCGACTGGCTGCAGCTGCTCATCGGCTCGGAGGGCACCCTGGGCGTGATCACCTCGGCCAAGCTGCGCATCCGGCCGCAGCCCGAGGTCAGGCACTTCCGCGGCTTCGAGTTCTCCAGCGTGATGACGGGCCTGGAGGGCATCCGGCGCGTGCTGCAGCGCGGGCTGCGCCCGGCCGTGGTGCGGCTCTACGACGAGTTCGACACCATGGTGCACCTGCGCCCGAGCAAGCACCCCGACCGGGCCGAGCCGGGCAAGCCCGAGGAGCACATCAGCGGCAAGAGCGAGCGCGGCAACCGCACCGACAAGCGCACGCCGCGCGCGGGTGCCCTGCCCTCGCTCGAAGGCGACAACGAGTCCTCGGGCGGCGGCCTGGCCTCGGCGGTCGGGCGCCTGCTCTCGGGCGACGGCGGCGGCCGGGTCGCGCGCGAGCTGCTCGGCACCGCGCTGGGCAGGCCGCGCTGGCTCAACGCCGCCGCCGAGGCGCTCGCGCCCAAGCTGGGCCGGCGTGGCTGCCTGCTCATCATGGGCGTGGAGGGCGCGCGCGCGCGCGCCGACGTCGAGGCCGAGCTGGCCTTCGCCGAGCTGGGCCGCGCGGGCGGCAAGGATCTGGGCGAGGGCCCGGGCAAGCGCTGGTACGAGCACCGCTACTCGGTGTCGTACAACATGTCCAAGGTCTTCGAGTCGGGCGCCTTCGTCGACACCATGGAGGTCGCCTCCACCTGGGAGCGGCTGCCCGACCTGTACGAGCTGACCAAGCGCGCCATCGGCCAGCACGCCTTCGTCATGGCGCACTTCTCGCACGCCTACTCGGAGGGCTGCTCGATCTACTTCAGCTTCGTCGGCCACGCGGCCACGCGCGCCCAGTCGGAGGCCAAGTACGACGCCATCTGGCGCGACGGCCTGGCCGCGGCGTCGCGCGCCGGCGGCACCATCTCGCACCACCACGGCGTCGGCCTGCTCAAGGGCGCCGCCATGGCCGAGGAGCACCGCGAGTCGATGGCCATCTACCACGCGCTCAAGCAGGCATTCGACCCCGACGCGATCTTGAACCCCGGCAAGATGGGCCTGCCGGTACCGACGGTGAGACCATGGGTTTCGATCACGAGGACCTGACCGCGCGCCTGGGCGACGTGTGCGGCCCGAGCAACGTCGTGCGCACGCCGCGCGAGCTGGCCGCCGCGGGCGTGCCGGTGGGCGCGGGCACGCCCGCGTGGCTGGTGCGTCCGGGTGCGGCCGCCGAGATCGCCGAGGTGCTGCGCCTGGCCTCGACGCGCGGCGCGCAGGTGGTGCCGGTGGGCACGGCGTCGCGCCGGCGCGCCGAGCGCCGCCTGGGCCCGCCGCTCATCGTCATCGACATGAAGCGCATGCACCATGTGCTGCCCCTCGACGAGATGTCGCTGGTGGTGCACGCGCAGGCCGGCCTGACCGGCCTGGCGCTCGAGGAGCTGCTCCTGCCGCGCGGGCTGTCGCTGGGCGACTTCCCGCCTGCGGCCATGCGCTCGACCCTGGGCGGCATGCTGGCGGTGCGCACGCCCGGCAAGTCGACCCCGCGCCACGGCTTCCTCGAGGACGCCGTGCTCGGCCTGTCGGCCGTGCTCTCCGACGGACGCACCATCCACACGCGGGTCGCGCCGCGGCGCGCCACCGGTCCCGACCTGGCGCGCGCGCTGCTCGGCTCGGAAGGCACGCTGGGCGTGATCGCCAGCGTGGTGCTGCGCATCCACCGGCGCGCCGAGACGCGCGTGCTCGACGCCTGGCGCGTGCCCTCGCTGGGCGCGGGCGTCGACGCGGTGCTGGCGGCGCTGCGCCAGGACGTGCGCCCGGGCGCGCTGCGCATCTACGACCCCGCCGAGGCCGTGGCCCCCCTCGGCCCCGAGGTCTGCGACGCCGGCGAGGCCGTGGTCGTGGCCGCGACCGCAGGCGCGGCGCCGCTGGTGCAGGTGGAGCGCAAGCTGCTCTCCGACGCCATGGCGCGCGCCCAGGCCACGCCCCTGCCGGTGCAGCTGGCCGAGACCTGGTGGCGCCGCCGCACCGGGCACGCCGTGGGTGGCATGGCGCCGCCGCCGCCCTCGCTCGAGTTCGCCGCCACACCCTCACGCCTGGCGCCCGCGCACGCGGCCATCGTGGCCGCCGCCGCCACGGCGGGCCGGCGCGCGCGCGCACACATCTCGCGCTTCGACGACGACGGCGCGGTCATCTTCGTCACCCTGCTCGACGGCGAGCGCGCCGACCCGAGCGGCCCGGCGCGCGACCCGGTGGTGCAGGCCGCGCGCGCCGCGGGTGCGCTCCTGCCGGGCGAGCGCGACCCGTCGATGCAGCCGTACTTCGATGCCTTGAAGGTCGCGCTCGACCCGCGCGGCACGCTCGGGTAGCGAGTACCTCGCCACCATGGTTCTGATGGGCTGTAGCTCGTCATCCGGGGCCACCGGATCCGGAAGAGCGCGCGCAAACTTGGCCGCACGTACTCGGTTCCCGCAGGCGACCTCGGCCTGAACCGGTCAACTTCGCTGTCTCGGGTAGCTAGCCGCTGCTACAGGCACCTGCCCGTACCCGCCGCGGGCGGGTCGGCCACGGCGGCGGAGGCAGGGCAGTCGAAGTCGAACATGTCGAGCAGCGCATCACTGTTGGCGTCGCGCGCGGTCAGCGCGGGCACGTCGAAGAGCAGCTCGATGAAGCGCAGGATCGACGTGTGCTGGTGCACCTCGTGCGAGACGTAGTGCTTGCGCGCCCAGGGCGAGACCACGATGAGGGGCACGCGGATGCCCAGCTCGGTGAACTCGCTCTGATCCGGGCTGGGCGCGCAGCTCGACGGCGGAGGCACATGGTCGGCGAACCCGCCCGCCTCGTCGTAGGTGAAGAAGAGCACGGTCTCGGGCCACGCCGAGCTGTGCACGACCGCCTGGTAGATCGACCGGGTCCAGCCCTCGCCCGCCTGCACGTCGCCGGGCGGATGCTCGTCCAGGCTGGGCGGCGCGAACGCGGTGGTGGCGTCGACGAACGAGACCGCGGGCAGTGTGCCGTCCTGTAGCGCCTTCATGAAGTCGGCCACCTTGCCGTGCTTGCGCAGGCCCCAGGCGACCGAGAACTCGAGCGGCGCGAGGTCGTCGGTGTACACACCCCAGCTCACCTGCTGCTCGTCGAGCTTGTCGAAGATGATCGGCACGCCGCTGAGCTGCGGATCGCTGCCCGTGTTCCTGGTGCCATTGGAGGTGGCTGCGACCAGGTAATCACGGTTGGCCCAGGTACCCGAGAGCACCGAGGGGAAGTGGTGATCGGCGATGGCGTAGGTGCTGGCCAGCCAGTAGTAGAAGGGGATGTCGCTCGAATCGTAGTAGCCCATGGTGAAGTGGCCGTTGCTGGGCGGGGACGAGTGCGCGCCGCTGCTCACGAAGCCGTCCATCCGGCCCCCGTTCGACTGCGCGTGCATCTCGTCCCACTGGTGCGGCGGGTCCGACTTCACGCACGTGCTGGTCTCGTGGTAGGGCGCCACCTGCGCGCCGCTGGCGTCGGGGTTGGTCCAGGTCGCCGGGACCGCCTCGGCGTCAGGCTGGCCCGACTTCGACAGCGCGCCAAGGATGTGATCGAAGGAGCGGTTCTCCTTCATCACCACGATCACGTGCTTGATGGGCATGGCGTGGCGCGCCGCCTCGCTCATGCCGAGGGTGTCGGCGACGCGCGCTCCCGCCGTGAACGTGCACGCCTCGCGCATCGCGCGCAGCGGATCGCCCGCCGGCGCCGATGGGCACGCCGGGCCGGCGTCGATGGCCGCGGGCGCCTCGCCGGCGTCGGGCGTGGCCGCGGCGCCGTCGTCATGGCTGGAGCACGCGGGAAGAAGAATGGCGACGAGGATTGAAAGGGGCACCGACGGCGATAGAAATGATCTCATTTCAGCGCATCGGACTAGACGCGATATCGACCGTCCCGGTCAAACCTGCAGACGTGCCTGGACGTGACGTTTGTGTGCCGCCGGCCGCCGCGGCTCAGCGGCCGGGTACGAGGAAGGTCCAGTACCTTGGGGCTGCTGGCCATGAGGTCTGTACCGTCCAGCCTGCCCTCGCCGGGCGCGGCCAACCGTCGTGTCTCCCGGTGTTCCGGGTTGTTCCCGATTGCTCGACGCCTGCTGCAGGCGTTCGACGCGGTCTGATCGTGGTCACGAACATCGCGGCAACCTCTGGCAGGCGCCGGCAGAATCCGTGCAGCCCGCGCCCGCGCGCCCTCGGCACGCCCGCTGCACCTCGCTGCCAGCATGAAAACCATCTCCACCATGATCTCCGCCCTCGCACTCCTCACCGCGCTGCCTGGAATCGCGCACTCCGACGGGCTCAGGCCCGGCGACGGTGACCCCAACGGTGCTGACACGCTGCGAAGGGGTGAAACCCAGGTCGGCTTGACCATTCATCCCATGGCAGTGGGCCTGACCGACCGGCTTCAGATCAGCACGCACCCGATCCTGCTCCTGCTGGGCGTGGCCGAGCTGGGCGCCAAGCTCAAGATCATCGACGGAAACGACTTCGATCTCTCGCTCGCCGGCAACTACTTCCACATGTTCGCCGACGGTCCATCGGCGCTGGCAGCGGGCAACAGGGGCCAGCTGGACGGTTCGCTCGCCTTCGCCTGGCACGCCAACCCCAGCTTCACCCTGGGCGCGCGCGCGAGCGCTGCACGCAGCTTCATCTACGACGACGGCAAGGTCGATCTGGGCATCGCCCGGCTCGAAGCTTCCGGTGCCAGCGGTGTCGGAGGCGGTGCATGGACCGACGTCGCGTTCGGCCAGCACGACCTGCTGGTGGCCACATTCGACATGCTCCAGCCGCTCGTCGACGACGACGGCGCGGCCGTGACCGTGAACGGTGTCCGGCCGAGCGACCGGCACTGGCAGGCCTCGCTGATGTACGCGCATGCGTGGGAGTCGTTCCGGCTCGGTCTCGGCGCGTTCAGCAACAGCGCGCTGGTGGCCGACGGGCACGAGGTGATGCCCATGGTCGACATCTGGTGGCGCTTTTGAGCGCACGCACCCGCTCTGTGCAGACCAACTGCGTTACATTCCGCCGCCTCGATGCAGTGCCATTCCGCTCCGGTCCGGAACTTCGCGCTGACGCTCGCGGCCTCCACACTGCTCGCGTGCGCGGACGGTGCACCCGCCGCCTACGAGCCCGACGCGGCGTCCCGACCCGCATCTCGGAGCACCTGGCCGCTTCGCCCTCGGCTACCACTCGGTGCCGCAGCTCTTCGGTCGCGCCCGCGACGACACCAGCGTGCACATCGAGACCATCGAAGGCTCGGATCCCACGTTCAGGTGTGCCGATGAGTGACCCCAACGCCGCCATCGCCGCGCGCGCCAGCGCGTCCGTGCTGCTCCTGCCGGGGCTGTGGAATTCCGGCCCCGAGCACTGGCACACGTACTGGGAGCGCGCCTACGGCTTCACGCGCCTCATCCAGCGCGACTGGGAGACGCCCGCGCGCACCGACTGGGTCGCGACCATCGACGCCGCGGTGGCCGGGGCGCCCGGCGCGGTCGTGCTCGCCGGTCACAGCCTCGCGTGCACCGCCATCGCGCACTTCAGCGCCGCCACCGCGCACGCCGCACGCGTGCGCGGTGCGCTGCTGGTCGCGCCCAGTGACGTCGAGGCGCCCAGCTACCCTGCGGGCACGACCGGCTTCGCGCCCATGCCGCTCGAGCGCCTGCGCTTCCCGTCCATCGTGGTCGCCAGCTCCGACGACGAGTACGTCTCGCCCGAGCGCGCGCGCGCCTTCGCGCAGGCCTGGGGCTCGCAGCTGATCGAGATCGGCCCCGCCGGTCACATCAACTCGGCGTCGCGCCTGGGCCTGTGGCCAGAAGGCTTCGCGCTGCTCGCGCCCTGGCTGCGCTGAGGCTCAACGCGGCAAGCGCAGCGTGCGCAGGAAGCCGTCCGCGCTCATCCGGCTCGGGTCGCCTTCCGCCGAATGCGTGGCCGGCCCGTCGTCGAAGCCACCCAGGCGCAGCGCACGACCCGGGTCGACCTCGACGATCGAGCGCAGCTCGTTGTGATGCGGGCCGACCGGAATGTCGAGCCGCGCGCCCGGCGCGCCGTCGCCGCGCGCGAGGAAGATGGCCAGCGGCGCGGCCTCGCTGATGCTGAAGCCGCTGGGATTCTGCGTGTAGCGCGTCGCGCCCACGGCCACGAGCCGCTCGGCGCCGGCCGCGGCGACGTCGAACAGCACGTCGCCGGCTTCGACGTCCACGGGGGTGAACCAGCGCAGCTGCAGGCTGGCTGAGTCCACCGCCGCCGCGTAGGCGTCCCATCCGTCGGCGCCGCTCTGCGTCTGCATGCGTCCGAGCACGTAGGTCGCATCGCCCACGGTGCGCAGGCCCTGCAGCTCGGCCTCGACGGGCGCATCCACGTACATCGAGACCACGCGCTGACCCTCGCGGTCGAGCCGGGTCAGCACGGCGCCCCACTGCGACTTGATGCCGCCGCCCGGGCGGCGCCACAGGTTCTCGTGGAAGTGCGAACGGTGACCGGCGACGACCATGGGCGTGGTGAAGGCGGTCTCGGCCACGGCGACGGTGAACCCGGCGCCGTCGGCGGCGGCGTCGATGAACACATGGAAGGCATTGTCCAGCTGGCCGAACGTGTCCACGGTGCCAGCGGTGGCGCCGCTGATGCCCACGGGAATCAGCACGATGCCGGCCTCGATCACGGTGCGGAAGCGGCGGGTCAGGGTGCCCGACGACTCGATGTCGTAACCGAACGCGACCACGGTGTCGATGCCCGTGCGCGTGACCACGGCCACGTCTTCACCCAGGGGCGCGAGGCGCGCGGCGTCGACGGTGGCGCGGGGTGCGAAGCCGGGCAGCGGCGGGGGAGCGCTGGGGCCGGAGAAGTCGATGAAGGGGTCGTTGGCCGCGTCGGGATCGGCGAGCAGGGTGGTCGCGCGCAGCGTGCCCGAGGCATCGAAGCGCAGCAGCCGGTAGGCATCCGCACCCGCGGCCACGGCCGTGACCTCGCCCGATGGATGCAGGGCGAAGTCGAGCAGCTGCTCGTCGGCCGCGGGCACGTACGAACCATAGAAGTCGGCATCGCTGAGATGCAGGAACCAGCGCAGCTGGCGTACCGGCAGCGCGGGCATCGACTCGCAGCTGGTCGGCTTCTCGACCAGGGCCACGCTGCCCTGTGCGCCCACGCGCAGCTTCACCACCGCGAAGCCGGGCAGGCGCAGCTCGTCGGAGGGATCGATGGTGGGCAGGCCCGCGTCGGTGGCCGCGTCAGTGGCCCCGGCGTCGGCCGGAGCGGCCGGGCTGTCGTCGTCCCAGCAGGCGCCGAGCGCGAGCGTGACGAGGGCCGAGAAGGCGACGAGAAGCGACGAGGTGCCACGAGGCGCGATCATGGGACAAGTTCTCCTGTCCCCCAATCGCTGCAGCCGGCATGCCAGCGCCGTCGCAAGAAACCGCCTGAGATTCCGCCCTGTTCGAATGCCGCCCGGCAGTGACCGGACGACCCTGAGCGCGAGACAGCGCCCGGTTCTAGCGCGTCACCCGGTGCAGCTCGTACGCGCCCAGCGCCGCCAGCAGGTAGCCGAGCGCGCCGATGACGAGCGTCCCGGCGAAGCCGGCGTAGATCGCGATCACCGTCGCGGCGACGGTGCCGATGACCGAGGTCGCGCCGTTCAGGCCCCAGGCCCAGGGCACCAGCGCGGCGTCCTTGCGCCCGAGCATGCGGATGCCCGAGGGCAGCATCATGCCCATGAGCACGCCGGGGAGGGCCACGAGCAGGGCGGCCATGGGGATGCGCACCGCGATGGGCAGGCCGACCAGCGAGCGCAGCCCGCTGCCCAGCACGAAGGCGTAGGCCGCGATGACCACGGCCAGGATGCTGCCGCTGACCAGGAGCGTGCGGCCCAGCCGACCCTCGGCGATGCCGCCGGAGAGCTTGGCGCCGAACGCGGTCGCCACCAGCAGCGAGAACAGCACCACCAGCAGCGCGTACGACGGGTGGCCGAGGAAGAAGGTCAGCTTCTGCAGCATGGCCATCTCGACCACGATGAAGGCCAGCCCGAGCAGGGCAAAGTAGGCCAGCGCGAGGGGACGACGGTAGGCCACGCCGGTGTCGTCGGCGGCCGCGCGCGGCATGCCCTTCAAGAACAGCGGCACGACGATGAAGCTCACCGTCAGCACGCACACGGTCAGCAGCGAGATGAGCAGCCACAGGCTGGGATCGTTCATGGCGCCGCGACCCTGGAACTTCATCATGTCCTTGACCTTGGTGAAGTAGAAGAAGAAGGGCCGGTTGTCAGTGGGCGGGTGCAGCTCCTCGCTCAGCTCGGCGACCGCGGCGCTCCACGCACCCGCGTCGATGAGCGCGCCGAGCGGCTCCGACGCGTCGGAGCGGGGCGAGACCACCGGCTTGAAGCCGCCCGCAGCGCACGCGGCCTCGAGCAGGGTGAGATCCTCGTCGGTGAGCGGGCTGCGCTTGGCCACCATGGTGCCGAGCGAGTCCTTGGTGGCGTAGAAGATATGCTTGCGCGTCTCGCCCGCGGGCACGCCCAGGCGCTCGAGCGTGCCCGAGGCCAGCAGCAGCAGGCGCGCGGTCTCGCCGCGCGCGCCGCTGTTCCAGCGCGTCATGGTGATCGCGCCATTGGGCGTCAGGTGGCTGTAGTAGTCCTCGAAGGCCTCGACCGTGTACAGGTTGTTCTCGGTCAGGGCGAAGGCGCCCGCCGCGGTCGCGGCCCAGGTGTCGACCAGCGAGGCCTGGATGAGATCGAACTTCTCCGCCGCGGCGCGCACGTAGCTGCGGCCGTCGGCGACGACCACGTCGACGCGCGGATCCTGGTACAGGCCTGCGCTCTGCTCGAGGAACTTGTCCTGCATGATGGTCCGGGCGATGAGCGGGTTGATCTCGACGCCGGTGACATGCTTGGCGCCCGCCGACAGCGCGTGGACCACGTCGCGACCGCCGCCCGGGCCGATGATGAGCACCTTGTCGGCGCCGCTCGGGTAGAGCGCGTGCGCCAGCGACGAGATCTCGCCCGCGGGCCGGCTCTGGCCGATCTTGTCCTTGCTGGTGATGGCGGTGGACGCGCTGGCGTCGATCTTGATGTTGAAGGTGTCGTCGACGGTGACGCGCGAGAAGACGTTCCAGCCCTCGAAGCGCACCTTGTCGGCCTTGACGCCCTTGACCGTGGGCACGGCGATGAAGCTGGTGCTCAGGTTGAACAGCAAGAGCGCGCCCACGCCCACGAGCGGCGCCCAGCGCAGCCCGCTCGGTCGCTCGAACATGGCCGCGCCCGCCACCGCCAGGAAGGCCACCCCGATGACCAGCGACGGGCCGCCCAGCAGCCCCAGCAGCACGCCGGCGAACAGCGCCGCCAGCGCCGCGCCCACCAGGTCGAAGAAGTACAGCCGGTTGATGTCCTCGCGGAAGCGGGTCACTGCCAGCGAGACCACCATGCCCGAATAGAAGAATGGCAATGACGAGAAGCCAATCAGCAGCAGCAGCTGCAAGATGGCTTTCTTGGTCAGCATGGGAGTCTGGCTGGTGCCAGTGACGATGACGATGTCCATGGGGTTGGCCAGGACGTAGACGACGAGCAGGATGGTGGCCGCGGCGAAGCGGCGCGCATTCTTGGCCAGCTCGCGATCGAGCGGCGCACCCTTCAGCTCGTCCTCGCGGATGTACACGTAGACCCCGCTGGCGCCCAGGCCGAACAGCGCCATGGCGATGGCCAGGAAGGTGAAGTGGTAGAACATGGTCGCCGAGTAGATGCGGGTGAGCACGACCTCCAGCAGCAGGTTCGCGAAACAGATGAGCGCGACCCCGTAGAGGGTGATCCGAGAGGGCTTCATGTTGCGCGGATAGTGGCGTAGGCCCTCATGAAAGGCAACCGCGGCCCCGGCTGTCAGCGCAGGTGATCAGTGCGCGACAGGGAATGGCACGTCGGGACACCGCGGTACGCCCGGCCACAGTCCCCCGGCGCGCGCCGGGGCGTGCGCGATCTGGGTCACGTCGGAGCGCCGTGACGCGGTCATGACGGGCATTTAGGCGGCGTGCGCGCACGCGCCGATGCGAGCCCTGCGCGCCTGGCACGACGCCTGCTTCGCGTCACCAGCGAGAGAGGACTCATGGATCCACTGCCCCGACAGCACGATCCCTGTTCGGTACTCCTGCTCGACGAGCCAGGTCATGATCTCAAGGCCATGGCAGGAGCGCTGCGCCAGCTCGGTCACGAGGCGGCGACGATGGAACGCGCGAACGGCCTGGCGATGATCCGGCGCATCGCCTGCGATGCCATCGTGATCGCGCTGGGCTGCGAGCAGGACGCGGCAGCGCTCGAGGAGCTGCGCCGCAGCCTTCCCGAGCCGCGCTACCTGGCGCTGGTCGCCTCGCCAGCAGCCGCGATCGGCGCGCTGCGCATCCGCGCGCCCTACCTGCCCCTGAACGCGGGCGCCGTCGACGTCAGTCGGGCGCTGGGGATCATCGAGCCGCGCCGCGTGCGCAGCCTGGCGGACGCCGAATGGCACACCATCCAGACGGTGCTGGCTGACTCGGGCGGCAACATCAGCGAGGCGGCGCGCAGGCTGGCCATCCGGCGCACGTCGCTGCAGCGCAAGCTGCGCAAGCATCCACCCGTGCCCTGAAATGGCATTCAGACTGCCAATGACCGAGCCGTGAATGACCGGTCCACGGGCGCGCCGGTCAGACCCTGGCGAGCGCCTGCGCGAAGTCCTGCCACAGATCCGTCTCTGCCTCCAGCCCCAGCGACACCCGCAGGAGCCCGTCGCCCACACCGATGGCGCGACGCGCCTCGGGCGAGAGCGCGCGGTGCGACGAGGTCGCCGAGTGCGACAGGCTGGTGGCCGTGCCACCCAGGCTGGGCGCCAGCGTGACCAGCTCCACCGCAGCGACGAAGCGGGCCGCGGCGGCGCCGTCGGCGAGGTCGAAGGCGAGCAGCGCGCCACGCCCGGGGTAGTGCACGGCGGCGACCTTGGCGTGCGCGCGCAGCCGTGCGGCCAGCTTGCCCGCGGTCTCCTGGGCGCGCTCGACCCGCACCGCCAGCGTCTTCACGCCGTGCGACGCCAGCCAGGCGTCCATGGGCGAGATCACCGAGCCGAAGCGGCGCGCCACGCCGCGCGCACGCTCGATGAAGTCCGTCTTGCCGATGAGGACGCCGGCGCACAGATCGTGGTGTCCGCCCAGGTACTTGGTCGCCGAGTGCATGACCACGTCGGCGCCTTCGCTGAGTGGACGCGCCACCACCGGCGTGGCGAAGGTCGCGTCGACCACCAGCGGCACGCCGCGGTCGCGCGTCAGGGCAGCGAGCGCGGGCACGTCGGTCTCGCGCACGAGCGGGTTGGAGATCGACTCGACGAGCAGCAGCTTGGCCGGCTGGACCAGCGCCCGGGCCACGGCCGTCACGTCATACGCGTCGATGGTCTCGACGGTGATGCCGAGGCGGGCGAAGTCGTTGGCGACCAGCGCGCCGGTGCCGCCGTAGGCATCGCGC